>JGI24712J26585_10003914_pt1 | contig 11573 bp, 10 predicted proteins | sample BioPla3DNA2_FD_26585 | JGI IMG/M metagenome (IMG submission 26585)
GGCCGCATCGGAACCGACGCCACCCATGGCGATGCCGATGTCGGCCCGGGCCAGTACCGGTGCGTCGTTGATTCCGTCGCCGACAAAGACGGTTTTGCCATTTTTGGGTCGGGGAGTTTCCAGCTGTTCGAGCGCTTTTACTTTTTGTGCCGGTAAGAGTTCTGCCCGGTAGGCGTGTACTCCCAGTTCTTTGGCTATAGCGGCCGCAACTTCTTCCCGGTCGCCAGTGAGCAGGGCCGTGTGTTGTATGCCTGCTTTATGCAAGGCGGAAACGGCTTCTTTTGCATCGGCTTTCAGAGCGTCGCTGATAATGATACTTCCCATAAACCGGCCGTCTTTTGCGACATACACGATGGTACCGGCTTCCCGGACGCCGGGAAAGGACACGCCGTGCTGCTCCAGCAAGCGCTTGTTTCCGACCAGTACGAGATGATTGTCTATCTGCGCCTTTACGCCTTGGCCTGCTATTTCTTCCACCTGGTGTATGCGCTTTTTGTCGGTATGGCCGCTTGCTTTTCGAATGGATGCGGCGATGGGATGGGTGGAATGGGATTCTGCGAGAGCAGCCCATGCCAGGAGTTCTTCTTCGGTTCCCATGGCAGGCAGGACGGACTGTACGGCAAATTCACCTTTTGTGAGGGTGCCGGTTTTATCAAAGATCACGGTATCCGCCTGGTTCAGGGCTTCCAGATAGTTTCCGCCTTTAATGAGTATGCCTTGCTTGGATGCGCGTCCGATTCCGCCGAAAAAACCGAGCGGTATGGACACAACGAGAGCACACGGGCAGGAAACAACCAGAAAGATCAGGGCGCGGTAGAGCCAGTCGGAAAACAGGGCGCCGGGTAGGAACAAAGGCGGCAGGACGGCCAGTAAGAGCGCGGCCATCACCACGGCCGGCGTGTAGATGCGCGCGAACTTGGTGATGAATTGTTCGGTAGGCGCTTTTTTTGCGGCGGCATTTTCCACCAATGCAAGGATTTTGGCCATCGTGGATTCGCCGAAGGTTCGGGTGACAATCAATTCGAGGACGCCGTCTTTGTCGATGGATCCGGACAGGACCTCATCGCCGGCTCTTACGCGGCGCGGAACGGATTCCCCGGTAAGGGCTGAGGTATCCAGCATAGCTTCTCCGGACCGTACAATGCCGTCCATGGGGACGCGGTCGCCCGGCCGGATCCGGAGAATTTCTCCTGTCTTTACCTCTTCGGAAGGTACTGTTTGCGCCTCTCCGTTACGGATCACAATGGCCGTATCGGGGCGCGTATCCATGAGTGCCCGGATCGAGCGGCGCGAGCGGTCGACCGCCATATCCTGAAATACCTCTCCGACAAGATAAAACAGCATGACCGCAGTCCCTTCCGGATATTCACCGATGGCAAAAGCACCGATTGTTGCAATTCCCATAAGAAAGTTCTCATTAAACGGCTGTCCGCGCAGGACGCCCTGTACGGCATGAATGAGTACGCGATAGCCGGCGATCAGATAAGCGCTGAAAAAACAAAGCAGACGGGGCAGGGGAGCCGTAATGAAAAAGCCCGCTGCAAACAAAACGCATCCGATGCCAAGGCGAAGAAGCATCGATCGGTCCGCCTGCGTGTGGTCGCTTTCGTGTTTTGCTTCTTCAATCACCACAACGCCGGGTTCGATGCTTTGAACAATGGATTCGATGGATGCCAGCAGTTCCGGGGTATAGGCAGCGGCCTGCACCTGCAGTTTACGGTTGATGAAGTTGATCTCGGCTTTTTCAACCGTAGCCAGGCGATTGATCCCGTCTTCCATTTTTGCGGCGCATTGCGCACAGCCAAGACCCTGCAGAATATATTCTTTCATTTTGTGTACCTAACAATGTTCGGCGTGCAGCATGCCCTGTTCTAAAAGCCGGATGACGTGCTCGTCGGCCAGGGAGTAGTACACGGCTTTGCCTTCTTTTCGGCTTATGACCAAATTGGACAGACGAAGGCTTTTTAACTGATGCGATATGGCCGACTGACTCATTTGCAAAAGGGCGGAGATATCGCAAACGCACATCTCATGTTCCGCGAGGGAAACAAGTATGCGCAGGCGGGTGGGGTCACCCAATTGTTTGAATATGCCGGCCGCCCGTTCGGTAACGGCGCCTGTCGGCATCCGGTTTTCTACTTTGTCGATGATATCCTGATGGATAATGGTTGATTCGCAGGTCATAAGATCTCCTTTATCTGAATACATGAGTAAATGTTCATATGATAAGAGCATCATACGCCATATCCGCATCTCTGTCAACAACAAAAAACGCCTCGTTACAAACGAGGCGTCTTGTTATAAGGGGCGAAAAATCGAGCGCAGGATTATAAAGGATTGCTCCTGCTCCAGAGCCAGCGCTTCAGATACCAGGCAACGGGATGCATATAGGTGCGGATGCGGTTTTCGATGGTGTTGTGGAAGTGCAGGAGCGGTTCGACTTTTTCATAGGCGGGTTTTCTTTCGCCATAGAGTGTGCTCTCCACCAAACTGATTGCAGCGGAAACCCGTTCTGTTTCCCGTACCGAGTAGGTTTTGGCGAGAAGCAGGATGGTGTCGCGCACGGTACCGGTTCCTGTGGGAGTGTTTTCCAATTTGCCGAGCGCCTGCAAGTCTTTCCACACGCGTTCCACAAGCACTTCAGGGCGGTGGGAGTAATGCGCACGCAGCCATTCTCTGTTATGCCGCGCATGATACACATGTCTTCGCCAGAACAACCATGAGAAAACGGCTGCCAAAACCAGGAGTTTCCGCCTGTGTTCGGTGATAAAGATGCGCAAAGGGTACGGTTCTTCCTTTTTGTTTTCTGTTGTTTCAGCCGTTTCAGTAGCAGGCCTTTCTTCCGTGTCTTCTCTCGTCCGGTCGGGGTCGATCTCTTCGGGCGGTATGTCTGTGCTTTCCTCCGGCGGTTCGCTGTAGATACTTGCCAGATGGTCAAGCTGAGCTGTGGGTGTCGTGTCATACATAATCCATCCCGCATCTTCATAGGCGATTTCTGTCCAGGCATGTCCGGCGCGGCCGGTGATGGTGATGATTTCTTCTTCCTGCGATTCGTGCGCGACAAAGCCTTCCGCATAGCGGGCGGATACGCCGATATCCTGCAGAAGAACGGTGGTCAGGCTTGCGTAATAGACACAATACCCTTCCTTGGTTTCCAGAAAATACGAAAGCAGGTCGGAATCGGCGGGAACGGGATTCGGTGTGAGCGTGTAGGGGTAGTACATTTGAAAATGGTTCTTTATCAACTGCAGATTTTCATCAAATAGCGACAGATCATTGGTTTCGCGTACGGAAGCCAGCTGTTCATACACCAAGGTATATAAATCCGGGTCTTTTTCCCGTACAATGTCGCGATAGGTATACTTTGGTTCCGTCCAGACGGGTTGCAGCCCCATAGAGGCGGGGTATAGTCCGTTCAGTGCTCGCATATTGAATACGGTTGCATACATATGCACGCCTTCGACGATGGCTTCTTCCGCAAAGAACATTCCTTCCGGTGTGAAACGGTACACCTTTTCCTCTTCGGGGCCCTCCGCGACGACCGGTGTGCGGATGTCGTAAATATAGCCGGGCGAAAAGACGGTTTGCAGGTTTTCCACCCGCGGGCGCTGCCCCAGTATATAGTNATGAGTCACCCCATTAGCCTGCAGTAATTGCAANTGTTCCCGGGTGATTTGCCTTGTCGGGTCCGCATAGNGGGCGTAGTCTTCCGCTCGGCTGTTTCCGATCACCTGATTGTTGTTTAGATCTGCCAGCAGCCAGCGATCGCCCCGGAATTCTTCGTACACACTGCCCCGCAGATAATAGGGATAGAAAAGCCCGCTTACATCCAGAATAGGGCGGTCGGTCAGTGTGACCGGGCCGCCGAGAATACCGGTATCCGGTATATAGCCGGTTAATTCCAGCGAAAAACTGCCGTGTACCTGCCCGGTTTGCGTCTCGTAATAGCGGTTGATGGTTCGGGAAAAGGACTCGCTGAACATCTGCTCCGGGGCAATCTGATGTTGCAAAAGAAATACCGCCACAATCAGACCGGTTACGACAGCCGGATGCGGCCAGCCGGGCTTGTGTTTTGCGTAAGGCCGATACAGGGAAACGGTAATGGCAGACAGTCCGGCGAATAACCAGAAAAGCCAATGCGGATGCTGTTTGAGATCGGGAATAAAAAACAGCGGAGCGACGAGCAACAAGAGCGATACCGGAGGAAAGGGAAGCAGATAGACCAGCACAAAGGATAGAAGTAGGGCTGTGGTGGCCAGTACCCACCAAAACGAGAGGGGCATGGCCCCTTTGTACACATTCAGCATGAGTCCCCATTCGTAGGATTGATAGACTTCCCGGGCAATGCGCCATAGAATGGAGAGTTCTTTACCCGGGGTGCCGTTTGGTCGGGTCAGCCAGAAAGCGAGTAATAGGACGACAATCAGGCCGGCCGCAATACGCTTAAAACGCGACAAAAGGAGTAACAGGCCCATACCGATCAGGTAAAAAACGATATTTCGCAGGATCGGCGGATGCGCCGTTCCCATGAGATTCCAGGTAAAGCGGGCCAGGACCATCGCATAAACAACGGCAGCAAATCCATAGAGGAGTTCATGGACTTTGTAGTTGCTCTTAATCATTGCGGATCACCGACCTTTGTAATGGTGATTTGCGCATCCCGCAAACGGTTCAAACGGTCTTCTCCTGCGTCTGTAAATAAAAGAACCTCCAGTTTATGTACGCGGCCGCGCAAAGACAGCAGTTCGTTTTCTGTGGCATTGTCGATCCTGTGGGCGAACACCAAGACAGATTGGGTCTTTTCGTCGATCTGGCGCAAAGCCTGCAAGGGCTGCGGTTCTTCTGCGGCATGCATGGACAGCGCAAGGCGTAAGGACCGGCTCTGTTCCGGCATGGCATACAGCCGATTCAGCGGTTCTTTGGCAAACAGGCGCACCGGTTGTTTCCTTTGCAAGGCCAGTTTGGCCCGGGTATAGGCAGTATCATACAGATCGTCTTTTGCATTGCGGTTTTCTTCTGTGTCACCGGGGGGAGGTAGCAGGATAAAAAGACGTGTCGGATCGGCTTCTTCGTCCATGTGTTTGGTCATCCATTCCTGCATGCGGGCACTCATCTTCCAGTGAATATGCCGCATTGGTTTGCCGTAGGGTAGGGGTTCGACAAAAGCCGTTTCGCCCTGTCCGTTTTGAAAGGGCGTTGTACGGGGGGATTGTCCGCTTTGTCCTTCTTTTGCGGTTGTGGTGGTATCTATCTCACCGGGAAGAATCCAGACTCGGTCCGGCTGTATGTTGACCGGCAGGCGAAATAACCCGAAAGGCTCGTCGATATAGACATTTCTGTCGGGAAGAGGATACGCGCCGATATGCGTGGCTTCTGTATACAGGGTGAAAGCGGTTTCTTCTTTGGGAGAAACCAGTAAGGGTTCTCCCTTGCCGGGCGTGTGCAGCCACAGGCGCAAAACGGTGAATGCGCCCCGGTTTTTTACCTGCAGCCGGATCGGAAACGGCTGCTCTCTCTCGTATGCGTGGGTGCTTTTCATGGATACGAGCGCATTTTTTCGGGCCAGCAGGACATTGGCAAGTGAGGCAAGCGGGAGAAGAAGCCAGAAGAGCAGCAGGATATGGGGAAAAGCGCGGAGTCTTGTGTGCTGCAATACAAACAATGCCACAAGCATCAGCGCCCATACATAGAAACCTGTGCGGATTTTCATGCTTTCGGCACCGGCAGTTCCTGCAGGATTTCCTGTAAGATCGTGTGGATATCGGTTCCCTGATACAGGGTTTCCTGATTGAGGCGCAGGCGATGGGCCAGTACGGGCCCGGAGAGCGCGATAATATCGTCCGGCACTACATAGTCGCGGCCGCGCAACAAAGCGCGGACCGACGCGGCACGCAAAAGCATCTGTGCAGCGCGCGGCGAGGCGCCTACGGCAAAGCGGGGGTGTTCGCGGGTTTTCCGGCACAAGTCGACAATATACTGCTTGACGGGAAAACTGACATAGGCTTCTGAAAGACGCTCCCGTAGCCAAAGGATGTCGTTGATGCCGGCAACCGGGGTAATCCCTTTAGCCAATAGCTCCCGTGTATCCTGATCGAGGATCTCGACCTCTTCTTCCCGGGTCGGATAACCCATGTCGACCTTTAGCATAAAACGGTCCAGCTGTGCTTCCGGCAGGGGATACGTGCCGGCAAATTCAATCGGATTTTGCGTAGCCAGGACCATAAAGGGTTCCGGTACCGGATAGCTGATCCCGTCGACCGTGACCTGATACTCCTGCATGACTTCCAGCAGGCTGGACTGCGTGCGCGGTGCACTCCGATTGATTTCGTCAGCCAGTACGATATGGCTCATAACAAGACCCTGGTGAAAAACGAATTCCTGTTTCTTGGGATCGTACAGTTTAAAGCCCGTAATATCCGAAGGCATGAGATCCGGTGTAAACTGAATCCGCGAATAGTCCATGGCCAGAGACTTTGCCAGGGCGGACACCAACGTTGTTTTTCCGACGCCGGGGACGTCTTCTATCAGAACATGGCCACCTGCAATTAAAGCGATGACGAGAAATTCTACCAGTTCATCTTTGCCGCGGATGACCTTTTCTATATTGTGCCGAAGCGTTTCGGTGAATTTTTGATAGTAGGGGGCCGGTTTGGCAGCCCGTTTATCCATGTGTGTATTCATAGTCATATTGTACCCTATCGGCGTTTTGTTGACACGGATATTTGTGGGCAGTCCGGCAGAAAAAAGGAACCGGAAGCAGGCAATTTCGTTCGGATATTGTAAGAAATATTTCTTATTCATAGCGAAAATCTATTGACGAAGGCGTAGCGGAAGGGTAGAATATGCGTAGGTTCATAATAAAAGATTATCTGAGGTGAGGCATGCAACAGAATATCGTAATCTCTTTGGGCGGCAATGCGCTGGGAACAAAAACACAAACACTGCGGGAAATGGCCGATCAACTGGCCGAGTCGATTGTTGATCTGACAGAAGAGGGCTATCGTCCTTTGCTCTGTCACGGCAACGGTCCGCAGGTGGGCGCGCTGCAGAATGCGTTCGGCACAAAAAAACATATCAACGGGCTGGAGGCTATTGAACTGGCGGATTCGGTTGCCATGACACAGAGCTATATGGGGTATCAGCTGCAAAATGCGCTGGAAACGGCGTTTCACCGCAGAGGTTTGCCGCATGCCGTCAGTACGGTTGTGACCCGTGTACGGGTCAATCCCGACGACCCGCGCTTTTTGCGGCCGACCAAACCCGTAGGGCCTTTTTATACGGAAGAAGAAGCGGCTCTTTTACAAAAGCAGGGTAAAAATATGAAGGAAGACGCCGGGCGCGGATGGCGCGAGGTCGTTGCATCGCCGGAGCCCGTTGAAATACTCGAGATGGAGAGTATCCGATTGCTTGCCCGGCAGGATGTGGTTGTTATTGCCGGCGGCGGAGGCGGTATCCCGGTATGGGAGGAAGAGGGCCGGATCGTTTCGGTGAACGCCGTGATTGACAAGGATTTTGTGTCGGCGCTTTTGGCCGAATCGGCGCAATGCGAGCGGCTCATTATCCTGACCGGTGTCGACTATGTGTATCGGGGATTTTTACGGGGGGAACCGGAAAAAATTACGCATATGACGGTGAAAGAGGCACGCAAATATATGGAAGACGGGGAATTTGCGGAAGGTTCCATGTTGCCGAAAATGACGGCAGCCATTCGTTTTGCCGCGTCGGCACCGGGACGCAGCACGCTGATCACCTCGGTGGATAAATTGCGTGAAGGTTTGCGGGGCGAGATCGGTACGATCATCGTTTCGGAAGAATAACAGAAAGGCAGGAAGAAAAATGACGCATCCGTTACTGGAATCCTATATTCCGATTGTATCCTTTTTAGGTAAAAGCCTGGGTAAATCCTACGAAGTGTTTCTTACCGACTTCACGGATCCTTCGCACCCGATTATTGCGATTGAAAACGGACATTTGTCCGGTCGTGCGGTCGGTTCGCTGATGCGGGACGAAACCCTGCAATTGTTTGAACAAAAACCGAATGATGACGAAGACCCCGACTTTCTGCTTCGCCGGGACGCTGTCGGCCCCAATGGCAGGCGCTATGTGTCTTCCACCAAACTCCTGCGAGATGAAAACGAAAAACCGATCGGCGCGCTTCTGATTAATTTTGACATGGAGCCGATCATTCAGATGCTCGACTTGTTGCATGGACTGGGACCGGAAAGCGAACGGCTGCAGTCGATCGACATCAACTCGGTGATCTTTGCCGGGGAAGTGCATCCGGACCGCGTCGTGTCTTTGCAGTCGCTGTATACGCATGTGGTGAATCAGGTGGATCAGAACGAACCCGACAAGACCAAGCTGCGTCAGACGATGATTAATGCGCTGTACCGGGAAGGGGCTTTCGACTTGAAGGGGGCCGTACCTTTTTATGCGGAAAAGCTGAATATCAGCGAACCCAGCGTATACCGGTATCTGCAGCGTTCGAAAGAGCAGTTCGGGAAAAATGTAAAACGAAGAGGCGAACATCGCTGATTATGTTGGCCGGCACAAAAAGTATAGGAGGCTGACAGATGACTAAAATTGCAATGAAAACGCCGTTGGTCGAGATCGACGGCGATGAGATGACCCGTATTTTATGGAAAAAAATCAAAGAGCATTTGCTGGATCCTTTTATTGATTTGCAGACCGAATATTATGATTTGGGCATTGCAAAACGGGAAGAAACAAAAGACCGTATCACGGTGGATGCAGCCCATGCGATAAAAAAATACGGCGTCGGGGTAAAATGCGCAACCATTACGCCGAATCAGAGCCGGGTGGAAGAGTACGGGCTGTCGGAGATGTGGAAGAGTCCGAACGGAACCATACGCGCCATCCTCGACGGTACGGCGTTTCGCGCACCGATTGTCGTAAAGGGGATCGAACCCTATGTCAAGAACTGGAAGAAGCCGATCACTGTAGCGCGTCACGCCTTTGGCGATGTGTACCGAAACGCGGAAATCCGCGTGCGGGATAAGGGAGAGGGCGAACTGCGCATCCGCTATGCCGACGGCGGGGAAGAAACGGTGCCGATTGCCTCATTCGGTGGACCGGGTATCCTCCAGGGCATACACAATCTGGATGCATCGATTATTAATTTTGCACATGCATGTTTCCGCTTTGCCTTGTCGACACGGCAGGACCTGTGGTTTTCCACAAAGGACACGATTTCCAAGATCTATGACCGCCGCTTTATGGATCTCTTTCAGGAAGTATATGAGACGGAATACAAGAGGCGTTTTGCTGCTGCCGGCATCGAATACTTCTACACGCTGATTGACGATGCCGTGGCGCGCGTTGTGCGTTCGGAAGGCGGTTTTATCTGGGCGTGCAAAAACTACGACGGCGATGTCATGAGCGATCTGGTGGCGGCTGCATTCGGATCTTTAGCGATGATGACTTCGGTTTTGGTTTCGCCGCAGGGCTTTTACGAATACGAAGCCGCGCACGGTACGGTGCAAAGGCATTACTACCGCTATCAGAAGGGCGAGGAAACATCGACCAATCCGATCGCCACCATCTATGCCTGGACGGGGGCGCTGCGCAAACGCGGTGAATTGGATCAGCTTCCGGCGTTGCAGGCTTTTGCCGATCGGTTGGAAGCGGCGGTGGTGGATACGGTAGAGTTGGGTATCATGACAAAAGACCTGGCCGCCATCAGTACCTTGCCAAACGCCAAAGGGGTAATGACAGACGAATTTCTGCAAACAATCGCCGAAAAACTGTAGTAGAAAAACAACAATGAAAACAAGCCGGATCCGTGTTGGATCCGGCTTCTTATTCTTCTACCCGATGCAGTTCGTGATAGGGGAGTTCGTGTTTTTGGATGATTGCGAGGGCTTTGTTTTCTTCTTCCCGTTTGATGACGGCACAGGTGCCGCAGGAGCTGCTGATCATGCGGGGCACCGGCCGCAGACGGACCGGGGCTTTTTCTTTTTGCATCATGCGCTCAAAATGCAGGGCTTCGGATACCGTATGAAAGGTGAAGACAGTGAGCGGCTGTTTAGCCTTTTCTTTCTGCCAGAATTTCAAAATAGTCCTCGATCTCTCTTGCTTCTACGGTGTAGCCCGCATCTTTTAAGAAGCGGGACACATTTTCTTTGGATACTTCCGTATCACATAATACGGTCAGACTGTCTGCTGCGTCTGCTATGCCCCGCCGGGTCATTAGAACCGGTTCCGGGCAGGAGTAGCCGCGTGCGTCGATGGTTTTCATTTTATGCTCCTTTCCGATTCGCTTGCATGGTGATGAGCGTTGCCAGAGCCAGTACAACGATATAGCCGATGACGGTAGCAATCTGTCCGTTTACCGGCACGCCGTCGCCACTGGCCGCAAGTCCGAAGTTATGGGCAAATGCGGTGCCGACGATCAGACCTAATACGACGATCATGGCATCGGAATCGCCTTCGCCGGAAAGTACGGTTTGCCGGATGGGACAACCGCCAAGCAAAACGCCGGTCAGACCGACCAGACCGAGGCCGAGGAAGTTGAACAGATGATTTGTATGTGCGATCGGCTGCCCTTCAAAACCGAGATGAAAACTGCCAGTGATAAACAGATTCCCCAGTATCGTAACGACGAGGATGCCGATAATCCCCCAGAGAAAGTGCATATCCTTAATCAGAAAAACATCGCGGAATGCGCCGGCAGAGCAGATGCGTGTGCGCTGCAGCAAAGCGCCGACAAGTAGACCCGCCACGAGCGAGACCGCAATCGGCGCGGTCATGGAACCGGGTCCTTCGGACGAAAAAGCAATGAAGGCCGGGCGCAGCAGTAAGAACACCAGGAGGGTTATGGCAAAGGCGGGCATAATAAAACCTGAGGCCTTGCTTTCTTTATGATTGCGCCCGAGTGTGTAGCCGCGCTTCAAAAACTGCAAACCAATCAGTATACCGCTGATGAATCCGGCCAGCCCGACGACGGCGTTCAAGTCGCCATTGCCCAAACGCAAAAGCATGCGAAGCGGGCAACCAAGAAACACAAGGCCGCCGATAGCCATAAAAACCGCCATGATAAAGCGGACAACACTTTGCGAGCCGCCGCGCGGCTTAAACTCTTTTGTAGCCAGGGAGAGGATAAAGGCACCTAAAATAAGTCCGATAATCTCAGGCCGTAAGTACTGTACAGGTGGCGCTTTGTGCAATCCCAATGCGCCGGCTATGTCACGCCAGAAACAGACGATGCAAAAACCCATATTGCCGGGGTTTCCGAACTTGACCAGCAATACGCCGATCAGACCGATGAGTCCGCCTGCGCCAAGCATGAATCCTTTCCGATTGTTCATTGACAATCAACTCCTTTCCCGATTATTGTATCAGTTTTCCCTAACGCCAGTTAGCGGAAGAATTTATGAAATCATTAGATATATTTATATTTGCGCGGAGCAAAGTGTGTGATCTATGTATATTTAGTGTGAAATGCAGGGAAACTAGTCAAGTCCAAAATCTTGTGTAAAAGTTCCTAGTACAATGTTTGCTATTTTCTAAAGTTTTATGTAAGTTCTTGTAGCACCTATCCAATCTTCATGTTG
>JGI24712J26585_10003915_pt1 | contig 11569 bp, 8 predicted proteins | sample BioPla3DNA2_FD_26585 | JGI IMG/M metagenome (IMG submission 26585)
CGGGGCATAATCTATGTTGGCGGCGGATTCTCTGTCTTTATATGAAAGGGTAAGCACATCGCCCTCGCGAAGCACCCGCCGCACCGTCGCAAATTCGCCGTTGACGAGAATCCCGCCCTCGGTGTTTTTTAGCCGGATGCAGATCCGCCTCGATATATCCCTCCGGCGCAGGAAAGTCCGAATGTCCTCTCCCGCGTCGGATGCGGATATTATATATTCCATTTATTCGTATTATTTGTAAAAGCAGTGTTGTTCGCGGCTTAATCGACGACAACCGACCAGCCTTCCGGTCCTTCCGCCCGTCCCCACTGAATTGCGGTGAGATTGTCGTAAAGCTTCTGACTTATGGAACCTATCTTTCCTTCGTTGAGGATCATCTTGTTGCCGTCGTCGTTTAGCTCGCCGATTGGGGAGATAACGGCGGCGGTTCCGGTGCCGAAAGCTTCGTCAAGTCGTCCTTCTTCGTTTGCGCGGACGATTTCTTCCAAGGTTATCTTCCGCTCTGTTACTTTATATCCCCAGCTTTTCAGCAGATGAATGCAGGAATCGCGGGTGACGCCGGGAAGAATCGAGCCGTCTTCAAGCGAAGGGGTAAGCACCTCTCCGTCTACGACGAAGAAGACATTCATAGCGCCGACTTCGTCTATATATTTGTGCTCGATGCCGTCAAGCCAGAGCACCTGAGCGTAGCCCATATCCTGCGCCTTCTGCTGACCGATGAGAGAGGAGGCGTAGTTTCCGCCTACCTTCGCGTAACCGGTTCCGCCCCTTACGGCGCGGGTGTAGTGTTTTTCGACGAAGATTTTAACCGGATTGATTCCGGCGGCGTAATAGGCGCCGACGGGAGAGAGGATTATCGCGAAAAGATAGCTTTTCGAAGGATGAACTCCCAAAAACGGGTCGGTTGCGATGATAAACGGACGTATATAAAGCGAAGTTCCCGGCGCGGTCGGAATCCAGTCGGCGTCGTATTTGACTATTGCTTTAACTGCGTCGACGAAATCTTCTTCCGGAATCTCCGGGATTATCATTCTTCTGTTTGTGTTATTCAGCCGCTTTGCGTTCATGTCGGGGCGGAAGAGCAGAATTTTGCCCTCCGGCGAGAGGTAGGCTTTCATTCCCTCAAACATCTCCTGCGCGTAATGGAATACCATGGTGGCGGGGGAGAGGGAGAGATTTCCGAACGGCACGATTCGCGCGTCATGCCAGCCTTGTCCCTCGTCATAATCCATCAGGAACATATGGTCGGTAAAATGGCGGCCGAAGCCTAATTTTGTCTGATCCGGCTTTTCTTTTTTATTTTGAGTCGGGGTTATTTTAATATTAAGCATGGTGTGTCCTCCGTATAAAATACTTATCTATTATATTATAATACTTTATGCATTTTTTTTCAACCCAATTATAATAATTTTACATCCAAACCGTTAATTTTCAATATAAAAAGTGCCGCTCCCGAAGAAGCGGCGTGATTTTATGGTTTTTTTGGGCTAAAACCCCGTTCTTGTCATATTATTCGGCGTTGTTGTATCTGCCGATAAAGAGTATCTCTCCGGTCTCGTTGTCGCGGATGAGATAGGTAAACGGCTTGTCGCAGATAAAGTCGACCGGCTTTTCGGGTTCGGGGTCGAACACAGCCGTAACGCGCAGGATTATGGCGGTCGCGGCGGCAGCCTCGGTTCCCTTTTCGTCGACATCGACGTTGGCTTTGTGGAGTATCTTTTCAATATACATATTCCCGGCGGTTACCATCGGGGAAAAATCCGCCTTTGAGGGGTCAAAGCAGTCGGCCGCGCCGAGTTTCTCCATTACTTCGTTCAGATTAAACGAGGATTCGCTTGATATCTTCGGAAGAGCGAGATAAAGGAGGGTATCCGAATATTCGGCTTCGCTTATAAGCTTTTCGACATCACCTTCATATTCACCTAAAATGAGCAGCATTGAGACCGCCCCGCCTTTGTACGGCAGCACGGCTATCCGCGCGTCGCTGTTCTCGGCATACTCGAAGGTCTCTGTCTGGTGCATGAAATCTATCTCTTTTTCATCGCCGTTCTTCGAGTGGAAAACCTGCTTATAGGTATTGCTTTTATCGAATTCCTTTTCCCAGTCGGCTTTGAGATAGATAGTGTCGACAAGCGCCGCGCCGAATCCATTGTCGGATATAAGGTTCTTTATCCTGCCGTGAGTTTTTTCGCTGACCCAGGCGTTGACCTTTGCGACTGCATCGGCTGCAGTCACTTCCTCGACCGCCGCATCGAATATATCGGCGCAGAGCTTTTTGTAGCTGTCGCTGAACTCAATTCCGTTCATGGCGTCGGTGTTGAGCCAGAGCGAATCGGCGGTTTCAAGGATAATCTTGTCGTTGGTCTTTACCTTTTCGCGGAAGATAGCGGCGTATTCGTTCGCCCACTTAATATCTTTTACTCCGAGCGCGTCGAGCAGCTGAGCTTTCGTCTCCCCGCCGGCTCCGTTCGCCGCCATAAGCAGCGCGGTATAGATCGAATGAGGGCTGATAAACCAGTTTTCCTCGTCGTCCATCTGCCCGACAAGCTTCTGCGCGAAGCTTATGTAATCGTCATTTCCGTCGGCTTCGGGCGAGTCGGTCGTTCCCGGCGCGGTTTCCTCCCACGCTTCGGTCGTGCCGGTTATCAGCCTCGGCACTCTCGGTTTCGGCTTTGCAAGGGAAGATACCACGGCGACTGCGGATATAAGTACGGCTGCCGCGAGTATTCCCGCTATTATTTTAATTTTGTTATTCAAAGCGTTCTCCTTTATAATGCAATGTTTTTTTATTATTGTTTTAGGTTTACATACGATATGACGCCGGAGCAAAATAAAAGTTCCGGACTTAGGTTGACAAAAATCCGGCTATGGTATATAATTGATAAAAACCGAAAGGACGGCTTAAGACATGAAAATCGATATACACAACCATCCGATGTGGTACAACTATACCGCCGACAGATTCGTCGAAAATATGGATAAATACGGCATAGACAAAACCTGCCTGCTTTCGTGGGAAGCCCCGTGGGACGAGTACGACCCGTCATACAGCAATATACTTCCTTTTTCAAGGGAATGCGTGGCGATACCGTTTGAATATTGCGTTGCCTTTGCCGAAAAATATCCCGACCGCTTTTACATCGGCTACTGCCCCGACCCGCGCCGGGAGGATGCGATACCAAAACTCGTTTCAGCTTATAATACCTACGGAGTTCGCATCTGCGGCGAGCTTAAGCTGCGTATGATGTACGACAACCCCGACGCCCTCAGGTTTTACCGCAAATGCGGAGAGCTGGGACTTGCCGTATTGGTTCATATCGACTATGAGTTTCCCGCGGCGTCCTCTTATCCCCGCCCGAATTATTGGTACGGAGGCGGGATAGAAGCGTTCGGCCGCGCCTGCGAAGCCTGTCCGGAAACGACATTCATCGGACACGCCCCCGGTTTCTGGGCTCATATCTCCGGCGACGGAAAGGCGTATAAAGAAGCGTATCCGACGGGCAAGGTGGAGCCGGGCGGGCTTCTGCCGCTATATCTTGACAAATATCCGAACCTGATGTGCGACATTTCCGCCGGTTCCGGCTGCCGCGCCCTCACTCGCGACCCGGAGCACGCTCTCGCCTTTCTTACGAAGTATCAGGACAGGATTTTGTTCGGCCGGGATTATTTTGACAATCAGCATATCGAATTCCTCGAATCGATCCCGTTGTCCGGTGAAGTAAAGGAAAAAATCTACCGCAAAAACGCCGAGCGGGTGCTGAACCTGAGCTAAAACTCCGACCGAAGGCAGTAAAATAAAAAAACCGGGCGGATTTTCCGCCCGGGGAAAGCTCTTATATCAAAGCTTGTTTACAATCTCTTCGGTGTCGGTGGCTATCATATACTCCTCGTCCGTCGGGATTACATAAACTTCAACGTGGGAGTTGTCGGTTGAAAGCCTTACCATATTCGGCTGGTGATGCGTTACCGCGTTGAGTTCGCGGTCGATTTCGATGCCGAAATACTGCATATTGGTGCAGGCGCGGTCGCGCAGTTCCGGGTTGTGCTCGCCCATTCCGGCGGTAAAGACGACGGCGTCAAGACCGTTCATCGCGGCGGAATAAGCGCCGATGTATTTCTGAACCTGATACGCCATGATAGAGGTCGCGAGTACCGCGTCTTCCTTGTGTTCCGGATCGTTTGTGGCAATCGCTTTTTCAAGGTCGCGGGAGTCGGAAGAAAATCCGCCGGTCACTCCGAGGAATCCGCACTCATTGTTCATGTATTTGTCCATGCGGTCGGGGTCATAGCCCTCGTTTTTCATAATGAAAGTGACGATAGCCGGGTCGATGGCTCCGCAGCGGGTTCCCATCATAATGCCGTCGAGCGGGGTAAATCCCATCGAGGTGTCGACGCATACGCCGCCTTTTACCGCGGATATCGAAGCGCCGTTGCCGATATGGCAGGTGACTATCTTCGTGTCTTCCCGCTTCATGCCGCGGGTCTTCTGAAGAATTTTTATCATCTCGTTTGCGACGAAGCGGTGAGAGGTGCCATGAGCGCCGTAGCGGCGAATGGAATATTTCTCGCGCAGTTCCTTTGAAATCGGGAAAGTCGAAGCCTTTTTCGGAAGAGTGGTATGGAAAGCCGTATCGAAAACGAGTACCTGAGGCACATTCGGCATAACTTCGAGGCAGCCGCGGATTCCCATAAGGTGCGGCGGAGTATGCAGCGGAGCGAAGGGAACGCATTTTTCGAGCTTTTCTAAGACTTCATCATTAATAAGGGTACTTTCAAAGAAGTACGGACCGCCGGAAACGATGCGGTGTCCGACCGCTTCAATCTCTTCCATCGTTTCGATAACGCCGCTTTCCTTATCGGTAAGGTATTCAACGACTATCCTCGTGGCGACGGCGTGGTCGGGCATGTGGATCTCTTTGGTTATCTTCTCTCCCTTTTCGCCCTTGCGGTGCTCGATGTTTCCGTCAATGCCGATGCGTTCGCAGATGCCCTTCGCAAGCACCTCTTTTTTCGTGGTGTCGAAGAGCTGGTACTTTAGCGAGCTTGAGCCGGCGTTTACAACTAAGACTTTCATTTCAAACCTCTGTCATTTATTTTTATTGGGGCAGAGCTTCGGCAAGCTTATAAAACTCGCCTAAGCTGTTAATATTAACATCCGCCAAAGTGTATTGTTGATATTATACTACAAATCGGCTGTGAATTCAAGACAAAAAGGTTAAATAAGAATGGAATTTAATAATATCTCACAGACTTCCCCGGCAGTTGCGGTTATCGCTGAATTTAACCTTTTTCATAACGGTCATAAAATACTGCTTCGAAAGATAAGGGAAGAGCTGCCGGGAGTACCCGTCGCCGCCGTGATGAGCGGAAGTTATGTGCAGCGGGGGGAGGCGGCTGTTGTCGACAAATACCTCCGCGCGAAAGCCGCCGTTTTGTGCGGATATGATCTTGTAATCGAGCTTCCGCCGCCGTGGAGCATAGCTTCGGCGTCGGATTTCGCCCGCGGCGGGATAGATACAGCCGCTCTTGCCGGAATGTTTACCCATCTCGCATTCGGCTGCCGCGGAGAAAGCGATTATATCTGGCGCGCCGCAGAAATAATGACCGGCGAGGAGTATTATTCGCTGTCGGAGGAATGCGCCGGGCTTGCCGACGGAAGCTCAGAGCCGTATATGGAGGTTTTGTCCCGCAGATACGAAGAAGTCTTCGGAGAGCCGTTTCCGCGTTCCCCAAACGATATACTTGCCGTCGAATACTTAAAACATCTCAGGAGAAGCGATATTAAGCCGCTTTTCATAAAAAGGGAAACACAGGACAGCGCGACGGAATCAAGGCGGCTGTTCTTCGCCCGCGACTTTGAAGGACTGAAAAGAGCCGTACCGTCAGAAGTTTTTGAGCTTTACAAAACCGCAAAACCTATGTCGCTGAATATCGCCTCCGCCGCTATACTTCATAAACTGCGCCGGCTTGATATCGACGCAGCGGAAGCGCTCGGAACTCTTCCGCACGGTCTGCCGTCCCGCATTAAAAAAGCCGCGAGAATATCCGGAGATTATGAGGAACTTATAAAGCGGCTGCCGACAAAGACCTATTCCGCCGCCCGTCTCCGCCGCGCGGTGCTGTATATCTTATTCGGTATAACAAGGGAACTTATCGACTCTTCCCCCGGATATATAAACATTCTCGCATCGTCCGAAAAGGGAAGGGAGCTGATAGCCGCAATCCCGAAGGAGGTAAAGGTGATAAGCCGTCCGGCGGAACTTAAAAAGCTTGCCAAAACCTCAGAAACAGCGGCGCTGACCGCCATTACCGACGAATTTTCCGCCCTCTGCGCGTCCCCCGCGTATGACGCGGGATGGGCGCTGAAAGCGAGACCTTATTTTGAATGACAGATATTAAAAAAGCGTCCCGAAATTTTCGGGACGCTGATTTTTTATCAGAAATATCCGATCACGTCGCCGAGGTCGCGCTCGGCGGTTATATAGATGACATAGTCGGGCTGAAGTTCTTTTACTTTATTGCGGTCGAAGCCGTAATCCCACATCGCGATATAATCGCAGACGCTGCATCTGTCCTGGAACATATCATAGAGAGCGATGCCGTAGCTGTCGCGATGGACTATCATCTTCGGCAGATCCGGGTTGTCGTTTTCAAACACTTTCGCAGCAGGTGTAGTCGAATGCTGCATGAGCAGATGATTGTCAGCGGTAAACTTCTGGGTGTTTTCGGTGAAGGTATAATCCGCTTTGACGGCAAGCTCGCGGCAGAGGATGGTGTCGAAGGTCAGATAATACGGCATATCGCCGCCGTCGCAGTCGATGGTATAAAAGCCCATCTCGGTGAAATCGCGGGGAGCCGCCGCCGGGAACGACTTCGCAATATAGTTAAAGAACTCAACATAGGCGACAAAGGCGCCGTATTCCGTCCAGTGCGAGTCGGTTTTATGGAAAAGTTTAAGCGGGTCGGTCTTGTGCGATATCAGCGCTTCGGTGGTGTCGATTACCGTCGCTCCGCCGGCTTTTACCGCTTCGACAAACTGAGCGGTGCGGGTCTTATCCGAGCGCTTGTACCTTGAGGGAACCGTCTCCGGGTAAACCGTCATCGAATTCGGAACGAGGAAATAGATAAGCTCTCCGCCGGAGGTATCTTTCAGGTATTTCACCCTCTGCGCCGTAACTTCGGTTATCCTTGAAATCTGCTTGTCGGTGAGAAGGTTTTCCCCGAGCCAGTCTTCAAGCGCCGAGATGAAATGTCCCTGCGAGTCGAGGCCGACGATGACCTCATACCGGTCGTCGCGGATTCCCGTCGCCGAGCGGTTGTATGCGACGGGCAGGGTGAACGGATCGCTTTCCGCTTTGCCTTCAACCTGGGCGTATACCTTAAGCTCACAGCTGCCGAAGGGGAAGATTTGAACCGAACCCAGGAAATATGTGCCGTCTGCCCTGAATTCAACGTCGTGTTCGCCGCCGCGGACGATAATGCGGGCGTCCTTCTCGCAGCTTCCGGCGATAGCGATGTAATCAGGCTCGGTGTTTACCTTGCATGACACCTTCGGCCTTGCGGTTTTCTCGGAATAAGTCTTTGTGTCGACCGGTATTACCGAACTCGGCGTGGTATCCGGCAGAGTGGTTTCCTCGGTAGTCGTCTCCGCGGTCGTTACCTTTGTTGTTGCGGCGGTGGTGGTTCTCGGTCTTGTGACCGGCGGGTCCGTTTCCGCCGGAGCGGAGTTGTATTCGATGTTGCAGGAAATTGCGGGTATTGCTAAAATTAAAATTGCTATAATGAAGGATAAAATCTTCATTGTCGTTTGTTTCATTGGCGGCTCCTGAATGTTTATTTAGCCTTACACGGTTATTAACATCCGATAATTATAAGCGTTATCGGACATAAATAACCGGCAAAAGCCGGGTCTTGCGACCCGACTTTTGCAAATTGGGTTTGCAGAGTTAAATTCAGATCTCCGGAATAACGATTTCGATTTCGCGACCGAGCTTGGCGGAACGGCCGATGCCGTCGATAATAGCCTGGTTGTAAAGAATCTGGCTGGTCGGAACGGGGGAGGGGCCGCCGGTCTTGCAGGCGTCGAGGAAAGAGCGGATCTTTCTGTCGAAGAGTCCCATCTTGCCCGGGTTCTGGAGTATCGGAATAACGGTTTCTACCTGGGTTCCCGCGACGTCGTGATAAATCTTCATCGGGCCGCCGACGGTGCCGTTCCAGCAGTCGGTGGAAGGAATACGGAGACCGCCCTTCTTGCCGAGGATGATGGTGTCGCCGGGGGTGTCAAGGTGCATTGCCCAGGAGATACGGAAGTCAAGAATTATACCGCCTTCGAGACGGATGAACGCTGCGGCGAAATCGTCGACCGAGAAGCGCTTGGCGTCATACTCGGACTGATAATCGGTTGAGGTTCCGAAGAAGTCTGAGGTGTAGCCGGATATGGTAAGCGGCTTCGGATAGCCGATAGCGTTGAGTACCATGTCGAGAGAATAGCAGCCGATGTCGCCTAAAGCGCCGACGCCTGCCGTTTTGTCCTCGATAAAGGTGGAGTTCGGAATTCCGCGGCGGCGGCCGCCGCCGGTCTGGATGTAATAAATCTCGCCGAGAGCGCCGGAGCGGACGATCTTGCCTATCTGCTGCATGTTGGCGTCAAAACGAGGCTGGAATCCGATTGAAAGCACCTTGCCGGAAGCCTTCTCGGCGCGGCAGATCTCGATCGCTTCGTCAAGAGTTACGCACATCGGCTTTTCAAGCAGGACGTTAATGCCATGCTCGAGAGCGTAGATGGTCGGGCCGGCGTGCTGACGGTTGTAGGTGCAGATCGAAACGGCGTCGAGTTCTTCGTTGTCGATAAGTTCCTTATGGGAAGGATAGAAACGGACGCCTTCAACGCCGAAACGCTTCATGAAAGCTTCAGCCTTGCCGGGGATAAGGTCGGCAGCTGCGACTACGTCGACGTCGGGCATGTTCTTGAAGGACTGAATGTGGGACTCGGCGATCCAACCGGTTCCGATAATACCGACCTTCATCTTTTTGGTGGTATCGATTTTTTCTGTCTTGTCGACCGTGGGAGTAAACTGATTTAGTACTTCATCTGGCATGGTTTTTTACCTCATACATAAAATTTATTGCTTATGATTTGGGGGAATCCGGCTGTCCCGGGGTTTCGGAATCCGCATCGGCTTTGCTTCGGGCTTATGATCCCGATTCGCGGAGCCTTATTTTTCACCCGTATCCGAGCCGAAAATGATTTATCCCTTCTGAGAGATTATATCATGTAAGGAGAAAAAATGCAATAGATAAAAAGAAAACATTCAGCATTATGACGCAATGAACAATAATTCCGCCGGCAAATTGTAACAAATGACGAAAAAACCGAATATCAGCTGTTTTCGGTCATCGCCTTCCATAACGCGGCGTAAAAGCCGTTTTTAGCGAGGAGCTGCTCGTGACTGCCCTGTTCGACAACCTTTCCCGAATCCATTACGAGGATGATATCGGAAGATTTGATCGTCGAAAGGCGGTGCGCGACGACAAAGCTCGTCCTCCCCTTCATCATCTCGGCAAAGGCGCGCTGAACCAGAAGCTCGGTTCGGGTGTCGATATTTGACGTAGCTTCGTCTAAAATAAGCATCGGCTCGGCGGAATTTCCGTTCTGTTTTTGCGCAGCCGCAAGCATAACGCGGGCGATGCAGATAAGCTGCTTCTGACCGCCGGAGAGGGTATCGCCGTCGTCTATCACGGTATCATAACCGTTTTTCAGCTGACGGATGAACGGCGACGCCATCGCCATCTCGGCGGCTTGCTCTATATCCTCCCGACTTACCTCGCCGTTCGCGCCGTATGCGATGTTCTCGGCGACGGTTCCGCGCATCAGCCAGGTGTCCTGGAGTACCATCGCGTATCTTTGCCGCAAATCATTTCTGTGTATTGAATAAGCGTCGCGACCGTCGGCGTAGATATTTCCGCCGCGGATGTCGTAAAACCGCATCAAAAGGTTGATTATCGTGGTCTTGCCGCATCCGGTCGGACCGACTATCGCGATTCTTTGCCCCGGTTTTGCCGTCAGGCCCAGTTCTTCTATCAGCTTTCTGTCGGGAGAGTAGCTGAAGCTGACGTTTTCGAGGGAAACTTCGCCGGTCTTTTCGGCGACCGCTTCTTCAAGCGGCTCCTTCGGGTCGTTTGTGTCTTCAAACGGGGTGTCGATAAGCTTAAACACCCGGTCAGCCGAGGCAAGCGCCGCGGTAAGCTGCGCGGCGATACTTGAAATCTCGTTGAAAGGCTTTGCGTATTGGCTTGCGTAGGCGAGGAACATGGTGATCTGCCCGACCGACAGTCCTCCCCGGCAGGCGATCAAAGCGCCGGTCACCCCGACGGCGGCGAAGACGAAATTGTTCACCAGCCGCGTCGAAGGATTTACCAGCGCCGAGTAGACCTGCGCCATATATCCGCATTTATACAGCTCCGAGTTTATCTTGTCAAAACCGTCGCAGGCGGCTTTTTCGCGGCCGAAAGCCTTGACAAGCCCCGCCCGTCCGACATATTCGTCGAGATATCCCGACATATCCGCCTGAGTCGCCGTCTGACGGCTGAAATATTTATAAGAACCGCGGGCAATGACGGCAGCGACCGCGATAGACAGCGGCGTCAGCAGTATAACCGGCAACGACGCGCGGGCGGAGGCGCGGAGCATGAAAACAAGGGTACCGCAGATGGCTGCGACACCGGTGAACAGCTGAGTAAAGGCGTGCAGCAGTCCGTCGGAAACGTAGTCGATATCGCTTGTTACTCGGTTTATCAGCTCACCGGAAGGCGCCGAGTCGAGAAGCGACAGCGGCGCGCCGGTTATCCGGGCGAACGCTTTCATCCTCAGCTCCCGAGCGCAGCGAAAGGTTATCCGGTTGTTAAAATAAGAGCTGAGCAGCCCCGCCGAAGCCGCGGCAAGAACGCAGACGCCGAGTTTTATAAGCATCGGAGGGAAGGCGGAAAGCTCCACTTTTCCCGCGCCTACGCAAAGGTCGATTATATCTCCCGTCAAAACCGGTATAAAGAGGGTAAATATGACAGAAGCCGCAGCGCAGCTCATCGAGAGGGCGAGCCAGCCGGAATGCGGCTTTATGTATTCAAGCAGCCGCGGCAGCGTCGGGCGGGTGTTTTTTTCTTTTTTGTCTGATTTCATTTAAACCGCCTCCTCTCCCGCGGCGTTCTGGGAATCGCAGATTTCGCGGTAGATCGGGGATTCGCGATACAGCTCTCCGTGGCTGCCCTGTCCTTTGTCTTTGCCGCCGTCAAGCACTAAAATATTGTCGCAGTTTCGGACGGACGCAACTCTTTGGGAAACGATTATTACGGCAGAATCGGCAAGTTCCCGCTTAATAGCGGCGCGGAGCCGGGCGTCGGTCGCGGCGTCGAGCGCGGAGCTGGGGTCGTCAAGGATTATAATAGGCGGTTTTGCCGCAATCGCCCGGGCGACGGTAAGCCTTTGCCGCTGACCGCCCGAGAAATTGCGCCCGCCGGCTTCGACTCTTGTGTCAAGCCCTTGTTTCGCCGCGACGAAATCCCAAGCCTGCGC
>JGI24712J26585_10003919_pt1 | contig 11560 bp, 8 predicted proteins | sample BioPla3DNA2_FD_26585 | JGI IMG/M metagenome (IMG submission 26585)
CCCTTTCTGTGATTGGTTTGTTAGCACTTACCATTTTACCACAGTTAGGGGTCAGCTTCTTCTTTTTTTAGACCATATCATTGTACACTATACACCTCCTTTTTTTCCATAATGCGCCTAGTGTTTCTTATTATACAGGTTTATGTTATAATTGTTTATATGTATACCATAAACCATGAAAGTTTGTTAATATTTTTCAAATGAGCAACCGTTGGTTAAGCAGTTTATTTATCAATGCTGACTGGCAGCAATATGGAGAAACAAGACGGCTATAAGTTAAAAACATCTAAAGGGACATGGATAATATACGATATATACAATAAGAACTGTTTAATCTCTATGCCTTTATGAAGACTATGCAGAAATAGTTTAGGGAAGAAAGTCACGTTATCAGGAGATATATAAATGAGAAAGCATCTGCGGAAAAAAATATCGGAAATATTCACTACACTAGAAGAGGCACATGGAGAGATAGGTAAGATCATAAAACTAAAAGAAATCGACTTTGCGATTGGTATTATGGCGCAATGCCAGGATGCGGCTGCTGCCATCGGAAATGCCATTGAAGTTTCCGAGGGTGAGGGTACACAAACAGTTAAATATCTGGAAAGCTATTGTGATATACTGTACAGATTATCCGAAAATCTGAAGACTGATAACGATATTAACATATATGAATTAAAAGCCGAGCTGAATAAAGCAATAAACAGTTTTAAAAAGGAAATTTCCGAAAAAATTGAGATAGCGTTTTTCCCTTATAAAGCAAGTATGTGGGATTCGTTGGAAAGCGTTTGGCTTGCAGCCAGAGAAGACGAACGCTGTGAATGCTATGTGGTGCCAATTCCATACTATGACCGTAATTCTGACGGCAGTATGGGGACAATGCATTACGAAGGCGACCAATTCCCAGACTATGTGCCTGTTACGGACTGGCAGGACTATGATCCGGCCGAATCTCTCCCCGATATAGCATATATCCATTATCCATACGACCAATATAATCTTATTACATCTGTTCATCCCAAATACTATTCTTCAGAGTTAAAAAAACATACGGGTCTTCTGGTTTACATACCTTATTACTCAACAACGGGCGGTATGAGTTATGGACAGCGCAGTCTTCCGGCTTATTATCATTCGGATATAGTCGTCATTCAGTCCGAATGGCACAGGAAGTTTTTCGATCAGTCTCTTCCTCCGGCAAAGCTTTTGCCATTGGGCTCTCCCAAATTTGATCGTATAATCCGTATGTCTAAGGAAAGACCGGAGCCTCCTTCCGGCTGGAAAGATAAGATGAAGAACAAGACTGTCTATTTTTTCAACACCAGCCTCGGAGGCTTGCTCCAGAGTACGGTCACATATCTGAAGAAAATAGAATATGTTTTCAAGTGTTTTCTAGGCAGGGAAAACGCTTTGCTTCTCTGGCGCCCCCACCCACTGCTGGAAGCAACGCTGGAATCAATGCGTCCCCAATTTAAAGAGCATTATTTAAAGCTGAAACGGTTTTTTATCGAAAACAACCTGGGTATTTACGACGATACGCCGGATATTGGTATCAGTATTGCATTATCTGATGTTTATATCGGCGACTCGGGCACTTCTGTCACATCGCTCTTTGCAATGGCGGGAAAGCCGCTTTTTATCTTGAACAACAACCTGGATAGAGAACCCGAACCCGAAGACCTGACGACCTTCGTCCCCGGTAACAAGCTATTCATCGAAGGTAAATCCGCCTGGTTTGTCTCCGCCTATTCCTGGCTATATAAGCTTGAAATAGAAACCGGTAAAATCGATCCTGTCTGCCAATTGAGCGATATGGCCTCGGATCGTTACGGAAGTGTTGTAAAAATTGGAGACCGTATTTATGCCGGTCCAACCAACTCTCAGGATATTGCCGTCGTTGAGAACGGCAAACTGAGAAAGGTCGCCCTAAAAGAACTGAATACAAGGCCCAGTTCCTTTGTTAATATGATTAAATACAAGCATTTCCTTTATTTAATCCCGGGAAGTTATCCGGCGCTGGTCAGATATAATACCCAGACAGATGAAGTTTCTTATTACACCGACTTTCTGATAGAATTTACCGGTGCGGAAGACGGCATATTGTTCCAACAAGGAGCGTGTATACGCGATTATAAACTCTATATTGCCTCCGCTTTCGATAATCGTATTTTGATTTTTAATATGGAAAGCGGAAAATACATTATTAAAAAAGTTGGATCAAAAACAGATAACGGCTGCTGGTCGATGGTTGACGACGGCACCGATTTCTGGATAATACCTATCAAAGGCAATACTGTTATCCGCTGGAATCCCGTCACAGATGAGGTTAGCGAGTATTCTCAGTATCCCCGTGATTTTAGCTGCAAAAACTTTGATTATGGTTTTGATTGTCAGGACAGACCTTTTTCTTCCGCAGTCTGTTTTGACGATTATGTTTTGTTTATACCATTCTGGTCCAATATGTTTATCAAAATTGATAAGAATACCGGTGAAATAACCAAATGGGATACCCCTTTCAATATGCGGCAGACACCGATAAACTGTTACTATAAAAGCTACTCTTCCTTTAGCGACACCATAAAAACCAGTCCGACCAGTTTTATCACATTTTCAAACTATGACAGGATTCTGTATCAGATAGATGTCGAAAAAGACGAATGCAGTCAGCATCAATATCAGATTGATATTGATTTTCTTCGGAGCAATGAGCCCGGCTTCAATCAATACTCCGAATGGCTGAAGTATGCATGCATGGAAAACGGCATTAACACTCTGCCCGGCTTTCTGGACGGTAAACTGGTCGGAAAAACCTTTGACGCTCAGCGTCAATATGAGCTTTATACCAGAATATCCGCCAACATCGACGGTACATGCGGCGATAAAGTGCATAACCGGGTAATGAAAAAATTCATTAAGAGGAAAAAGAGAAGGTGAGTGCGATAGTTACAGTCATTACATACGGCTCGTTCGATTTGTTCCATGAGGGGCATTATCGACTGCTTCAGAGAGCAAAAGCCCTTGGAGACTATCTGATAGTCGGAGTGACGACTGAAAGCTATGACGAGTATCGGGGAAAGCTTAATATTGTCGATTCTCTGATGGAGCGAATCGACCATGTTCGGAGCACCGGCTTTGCCGACATGATCATTATTGAAGAAAACGTCGGGCAGAAAGTGCAGGACATTAAGAAATATAACGTTGATATATTTGTGGTGGGCTCCGACTGGACCGGACACTTCGAATATTTAAATAAATACTGTAAGGTGGTTTATCTTGAGCGTACCAAGAATATATCAAGCACGATGCTCCGTGCGAAAAACTATCGTATACTCCGAATGGGCATTATCGGCTCNGGCCGGATTGCGTCCCGCTTTGTTCCGGAAGCCAAACAGGTAAGCGGGTTAAATGTGCAGTGCGTATATAACCCGAATTCGGAAAGTGCCTCAAAATTCGCCGCTGCTTGGGACGTGGATATGATCCCTGACCTGGATGAAATGTTCAGAAGCATTGACGCAGTATATATCGCGTCGCCCCATGAAACTCACTACGAATATACAAAAGCTGCGCTCGAACACGGATTACACGTGCTCTGTGAAAAACCGTTGACTCTGAATAAGGCTCAGGCGGAGGAATTGTTTACAATTGCCAAAGAGCGTAAACTGGTACTGATGGAAGCGGTCAAGACCGCTTACTGTCCCGGCTTCAACCAAATGCTTGGAATTGCACACAGCGGCGTCATCGGCAATATCTGCGATATTGACGCCTGCTTTACAAAATTAGAGTCCCCTACCAATAGAGAATTGACCGACCTGCAATATGGGGGAAGCTTTACAGAATTAGGGAGCTATACGGTTTTGCCGATAATAAAGCTGTTTGGCTCAAATTATACTAACATATCCTTTTCGACAATACGGGGAGAAAACGGACTGGACCTGTATACGAAAGCCCATTTCGAATATTCGACCGGTATAGCTACCGCAAAATGCGGACTTGGAGTAAAATCAGAAGGCCAGTTGATTATTTCGGGGACAACGGGATATATCATCGTGGAAGCGCCGTGGTGGAAGACTTCATATTTTGAGGTCAGGCACGAAAACCCCAAGGACGTGGAAAGATACTCCGTGCGCTTTCTTGGAGACGGACTGCGATATGAGATCAGCGATTTTGTATCAATAATTAACGGAAACAATAAAAGAGCATTTAAGCTGACCGCCGAGGAGTCTATTGCCATGGCGGGAATAATGGAGCGCTTTCTGAAAGAAACGAGGAACACATGAGAATTTGGGCTCACAGAGGATGCAGTTTACGCTTTCCTGAAAATACGCTGGAAGCATTTGAAGCCGCCTGCAAAGTAAAGGGCTTGACAGGCATTGAACTGGATATCCATTTTACCGCCGATAAAGAAATCGTGGTATGCCATGACGAAAAGGTTGACAGAACGACTGACGGAATAGGAAAAATCAATTCTTTTTCCTTAAAAGACCTAAAAAAACTCCGAATCACCATGCCTGGCAATGCCTTCACTTCCATACCGACAGTTCAGGAGGTGCTGGACCTTCTTGAACCAAAGCTGAAAGAAGGGTTTCTTTTAAACATTGAAATGAAAACCAACGTAATCCGATATGATGGCATTGAAGAAAAAATCCTTTGCGAAATTGAGCGTCGAAACCTGATAGAAGCCGTTGTTTTCTCCTCATTTTGGTCGGACTCCGTACATATGGTGAAACAGCTAAATCCCGCGGCAAGGACGGGCATGCTGGCCGTTACTTTAAGCGAATGCGCAAAGTGGACTGCCAGGAATAACGCCGACGCCCTACACCCCAGTGCCGGCGGACTGGATCTTACGGGAGAGCGGTATCAGGCAAAATAATCAGGGTCTGGAATAATGAACCTTTATTCCCCGCGAAACCGTTGGCACAACCATTGGATTTGGACGGATTGGCGGCAAAAGGGGCTACCGACGTTTTTACAAACGAACCTGAAAGGTACTTATAGTATGGGCGAACAAGCAAAGGCATATCATTTATCCCCGGAAGAACTGCGGCAAGTACAGCTGATCGAGTTGGAAATGCTGGCGGAAGTTGACCGTATCTGCAAAAAACACAATATAAAGTATTGCATAATCGCCGGCACACTTCTTGGAGCCGTCAGACACGGAGGCTTCATACCCTGGGACGACGATTTGGATATTGCCCTCTTGAGGCCCGAGTATGAAAAATTTCGTAAAGTATGCGAAACGGAACTGGACACCGAGCGCTTTTATTTTCAAGACCACAGAAACACACCAGGATATCGCTGGGGATATGGAAAACTCCGGCGCAAAGGCACTAAATTCGTGCGCTTAAATCAGGAACACATGCCATACGAGCAAGGTATCTTCATGGACATTTTCCCGCTGGACAGTGTTCCAAGCAGTAGACTTGGCAGAACATTCCGGAACATCCAATGCTTTCTCTATCGAAAAGCCTTTTGGTCCGCGGTGGGCCGCCTTTCAGGCAAAAGCAGATTGCAACGATTTGTATATGGTCTTTTATACAGGATACCGGAGAAAAAACTATACAGAAGTTTTGACCGGTATGTGGAAAAATGCAACCGGAATCAAACCGATTGGGTCCGGATTTTGACTTTTCCCACGCCAAACAAAGAATACGGATATCTGCGGAGATGGTATGAAGACCTGGCGGATACCAGATTTGAGGACAGCGTTTTTCCCGGTATAAGGGATTTCGATGAATACCTATCATTTAAATTCGGAGATTATATGCGGCTTCCGCCGCCAGAGCAGCGTAAAACCCATCCGGTTTCGGAGCTTAAACTGGTATAAAACGATATTCTTTTTATTTTAAACATCAATGTAATACCACATTGTCTTTATTTAGCACGAAGGATTGCGGTCGACTATGAAAAATGACTTAATTAGCATTATCGTTCCTATATATTGTGTAGAACCTTATTTAAATAAATGTGTTGATAGTATTTTAAATCAAACATACAAAAATATAGAGGTCATACTTGTTGACGACGGTTCGCCCGACGAATGTCCCGCCATATGCGATAAGTTCGCCAGTCAGGATTCCCGCGTTAAGGTTGTCCATAAAGCAAACGGCGGTTTGGTCAGCGCACGAAAAGCCGGTATATCAGTCGCTTCTGGTCAGTATATAGGATATGTGGACGGTGACGATTGGATAGAGCCGGATATGTACGAAAAAATGTATTTACTGGCTATAAAACACGATGCGGACGTAATTGCAACCGGACACTTTCGCAATATAAATGAGAGTTACACCATAATGAAAAACGGGATTGACTCCGGAGTATACAAAGGAGTCAGCTTACGGGATATTGTATATCCAAAGCTGATATATAGCGGCAGGTTTTACGAGCACGGTATACTCGGCAACATATGGAACAAACTCTTCAAAAGAAGCGTTATTCTGCCCCACCAATTAGCCGTAAGTGACGATATCAAGTATTGTGAAGACGTGGCGTGCGTATTGCCAACTCTCCTTTCGGCAAAAAGTATTGTGATTGACAACCATCCATATTACCACTACCGCCAGCGGTTAGGCTCCATAACAAAAAAATATGACACAGACGAGATCGTCAGATTAAAAGCTTTGTTTAACTATTTATACAGATGTATTTCAAAATCGGAGTATTTCCAGATTTTATATTCACAGTTTCGTTATTTCATATTACATAAAACCTTATACCGATGTCCCTATATATTCTGGACTCAAGATTCAATGAAACCATTTGATTGCGTTTCTCGTAATAGTCGAATTGTTTTGTATGGAGCGGGAGATTTTGGCCAAGCCCTGTATTCTTCCATCAAGTCGACCGGATTTTGCAAGATTGCGCTGTGGACCGATCGTTTCTCCGGAGCTTACGCCGCGCAGGGATTGCCCGTGGATAGCATAGATCTTATTAGAAGTGTTGATTATGATCATGTTGTAATGGCAGCCATGAATATTCCGGAAACCGCAAAAAAAGAAACGATATATTTATTAGCCGAACGCAATGTACCCTACGAAAAAATCGTATGGATAAGCGATAAATATATAAATAATCCGGAACTGATAATTCGAGAAATGTTAAATGAGCTTTAAGGCAAATAATTCTATATTCATCCTGGAGGTGAATGGTATCACATCGTGATACACGGTCAAATGGCTAATTTTTTTGCAGATAAATCTGTCGTATTATTTGGTTTAGGCAAATACTTTTTTTCTAATTTTATCCGCCTTTCTACCGTGCCTGATTTACGAATTAAATACTTGTGTGATAATAATGTAAATATGCTGGAGAAGTTTTCTGACGCCGGTATCGGCTCCTGCATAATGCCGAAGGAACTTCAGTCTATTAAGGATCCGCTCGTAATCATTACTGCCGGCTCTCAATCCGCCGTAACCCAAATTCGAAATCAAATGAAAGAAATGAACATCACCTGTTATCATGCCGAAGAGATACTTTCAGAAATCAATACGTATGATTTTTTCAACAAGCTTCCAGATGAATGGCTGCAAAATCGTAACCGAAAGTTTATCGACATTATTCTGGACGGTACAACGGCATGCAATTTTAGATGCGAGTACTGTTATCTTAATGAGAAATCTTCAGCTTATACGAATCAGATTAAAACTTCAAACCATTCTCCACAAGAAGTGCGTCTGGGACTATCGAAAAAGCGCCTTGGCGGCAAATGCTTTATAAATATTTGTGCCAGTGGAGAAACAATGCTATCTGAAGACATCATTGAGCTTGTTTATGAACTTCTGGATGAAGGGCATGTCGTATCAATAGTGACAAATGGAACCATCTCAAAAAAATTTAAAGAGCTGGTCAATTTCCCCCCTGAGCTTCAGGAAAACCTTTTCATCAAGTTTTCTTTTCACTTTTTAGAGCTCAAAACGCACAACCTTATGGACGTTTTTTTTAACAATGTCGAAATGATTAGAAAATCAAACTGCTCATACACAATCGAAATAACTCCGCACGACAGCTTAATACCATATATTCAAGAAATAAAGCATATTTTCGAAACATATGCAAACGGTGCAATGCCTCACATATCCTTTGCCAGGGATGCATCAAAAAAGGACCTCGACGTACTTACATCCTTGACGCTTAATGAATACATGGATATTTGGAGCCAGTTTCATTCTAATATGTTCGAGCTGAAAAGTCAGTGGTATAATGTTAGAATTATCGATTTCTGCTACGCTGGAAATTGGAGTTGTCGCATTAATTTGATGGAAGGCAGTATACAATCCTGCTATCGTCATTCATCAATTGGTAATTTATTCATAGATATTGATAAACCCTTTCCTATTCAAACCATTGCACATGGCTGTAGAATGCCTTATTGCTTTAACGAGCACGCATATTTCGCTTTCGGATGCGTTCCTTCAATTTCTTGCTGTTCATATTTTGATGTGCGCGATCGGACCGATAGATATGGGAATCACTGGGTAAAGCAAAAGCTTGGCAATTTTATTAAGCAAAAACTGTACGATAATAATTATCAGTTTGCCGCTCATCACCAGCTAATTGAAGGAATATTCCGTATTGATCGGCCTCCGGCATTTATTCTGCTAAATTCTCCAGATTACCCCAATATAGGCGATCATGCAATTGCACTGGCAGTCCGTAAGTTTTTAAAAGCCTTGGATAAAACTCGCGATATTTACGAAATTACAAGCAGTCATTATAGGAACAGCAATATAAGAGAATACATAAAGGAAAATGATATTTTGATATTGACCGGCGGCGGATATCTGGGGTCCTTATGGATTTTTCTTGAAGACACGGTACGCAATATAATAATCAACCATCCTAATAACCATATTTATATTTTCCCCCAGTCTCTTTACTTTGGAGATTCAGGTTTTGGAAAAAGAGAGCGGCAGCTAACACAACAAATATATAACCAGCACAAAATGCTTACGATTTGCCTTCGTGATCCGTTTTCATATAAACTAGCAAACGACATTTTCGATGACCATGTTAAAAAGCTATTTCTTCCCGACATGGTATTGCTGTTGGATTACAGTCAAGAGCAATTGCAACGCTCAGGTTCTCTGCTTTGTTTAAGAGATGATCGAGAAAGCGTAATTAATGAGACAAACAAAAGACTAATACAGGGTGAATTGCAAAACCATTTTAAACATGTTGAGTATATTTCAAACATCTATGAAAACACCATTGATATGACAAACAGAGAGGAAGCTATCAGCAAATTCATACAAAAGATAAAAACATCCAAAGTCGTTATAACTGACCGGTTGCACACAATGCTTTTTTGCACAATCAGTCAAACCCCATGCTTAGCATCGGACAATTTAAGCAAGAAGGTCTTTGGCGTGTACGAATGGATTAGGCATCTGGATTATATAGATACGTTTACATCCCCTGTCGATATACCCCAAAAACTTAAAAACGTTTTAAATTCAACAACGAAGTTTGATTCCGATAGATATGACGCCGAGTTTAACTGTCTCAGAGAATTACTGCGTGAAAACATATCAAAGCATTTTTAGCCATTCCGGAGGATTATTTAAATATATGAAAAAAATATTGCTGCTTGGCGATTCCATACGTCAGAATTATGAGAATCATGTAAAAGAAAAACTGCAGGGAAAAGCAGATGTAAGATTCCATAATGATAATGGTAGGTTTTGTCTTTATACTCTGCGCTATCTTCACCAGTGGATTGACGAATTATATAGCCCAGAAGAGCGCAATATCGATATTATTCACTTCAATAACGGTCTTTGGGATGTTTTAAGACTGACCGGGGATAATGACAATTTGACTCCGTCTGACATATATGCGAGTTTTTTAAAGAGAATTGTATATATGCTCAGATACCTTTGCCCCGGCGCTGTTATTCTCTTTGCGCTTACTACCCCGGTAATTGAACCCGGATTTGCTCCAGGTCCTGACTACGGCATCCGGATAAATGCCGACATAATTAAATATAACAATATTGCCAAAGATGCCTTAAGTCCTTTAGGGGTTAGATTTAACGATCTTTGGTCCGTAGTAAAAAATGCGCAAAAGGATATTTATTCGGATGATGTGCACTTTAAAACGGAGCTTGGAATACAAACTTTAGGTAACGCTGTTATCGCATCTATAATGCCTTTTTTATAAACTGAAGAAAGGATTTTACTACATGAATCCCAAAGTATCAGTCATCGTGCCCGTATACAACACGCAGGATTATTTGGCAGGCTGTCTGGAAAGCCTGCTTAATCAATCGCTTTCCGATATTGAGATCATATGTATTGACGACGCATCTACGGATCAGTCGTATGATATTCTATATAAATACGCCAAGCTCGACCGAAGGATCAGACTCTACCGCAATACGGAAAATATTGGTGTGGGAGAAACCAGAAACAAGGGAATTGAATACGCCCAGGGTGAATACCTGTATTTTATGGATTCGGACGACATATTGTCAGAGCATGCGCTAAGAATAATTTATAAAAAGATGGCTTCGGAGCAACTGGATATCTGTTTTTTTAAACTGAGTATAATCTACGAAGCAAATAAATCTATGGAGAATGATATCATAAAAAAGGAAGGAATCAGAAACTCTTATGACGGAATATATACAGGATATGAACTTTTTTCTTCCTTTATCGATAATGGCGAGTTTTTTTACTATCCATGTACAGCTATGCATAAAAAAGCATTCATCGACCGCCATAACCTAAGGTTTTCAAAGTTAAAAGTAGGAGAAGGCGGCCTGTTTATCGTCAATGCTCTAATCAGAGCAAATCGCGCGGCATTTGTCGACAAAAGGCTTTTTAATTACAGAATCCGGTCATCTTCTGCAACCACATCTCTGGGAGCCGAATTACATAGCACCTACGGCAACTTTATTCAGTATGCGGAAGTCATAAAGCTGCTTGCCAATGAAAGCTGTCCGCAGATTACACAAGTTTTAAAAAAGTATCTCGACTTACAAGCCCGTAAAATAAAAAATCTCTTAAGAAACAGAGCGGAATTTGCTAGACATATTGAAGAAAACATTGATTCTGACTATTACAGCCATATTTTTTCGGAATTATGTTTACCGCGGCGAAGATATTTTAACGGGTTCGATGATACTCAAAAAGAACGCATCCTAAATGCCACCAAAGTCATTATCTACGGTGCAGGGGTAGCTTCTCTTGATGTTCTCTCCTCCCTTAATGAATTGGGAAAACAAATAGTCGGATTTGCTGTCACAAAAAATACTCAAAGTCTAGTTTCTTTATACGGACACCATGTATACGCCATCGACAGATTAATCGATTATACAAAGGACGCATTAGTTATTGTTGCCGCTAATTCCTATTATCACAAGGAAATAGAAAATAATCTCAAAAATTTAGGTTTTAAGCATTATTTTTTTCTTGATATTATTGTATAGCCATATAATTACTATTCCGACTTGCTTTATTATGATTAAGTCTATATAATGGTGTAAAAAGGAGTTGAGCCAAAGCTCATACCTCGGTAAAATATAGTTGCTAAACAAATACCAAACCGAGGAGGATGAACC
>JGI24712J26585_10003923_pt1 | contig 11548 bp, 8 predicted proteins | sample BioPla3DNA2_FD_26585 | JGI IMG/M metagenome (IMG submission 26585)
TTCATCGGATAGTCCTTTCCCAGTCTTTCAGCCTGTCTGCGGTATATACTGTCCGCCACAGGCACCAGGTGTTTTCTCACGGCCGCCCGGAATTTATCCACGTCCTCGCGATTATAGCTGTTTCTGGTCATGCGGTAATAGCCCAGCTCTATAAAATTCTCGTATCCCAGCTTCTTTGCCATGCTGTCCCGCAGCTTTACCAGTCTGTCATAGATTCTGTCCAGCTCTTTCCCGTTTTCCGAAAAAAAGCCCGCATCGGCATTCCATGCCGCAAGTCTCCTGTCATCGGAAACATCCTGCTTATAGGGCGCAAGCTGAGAAAGGGTATATTCACCGCCCTCAAAGGATATACAGGCGGAAGCAAGGAGCTTGGTATACTCCGTTACAAGAGCGTTTTCCTCCTGAAGCTCCGAAACTATTTCCGCAGAAAAAGCTCTGGTGCCTATCTCCGTATTCAGAAACAGCAGCTTCCCGTATTTCTCCTCAAATTTAGGTCTGAACGGTGTTTCAAGTAAGGTCAGCGCCCATTTGTGCATGTACTCCTCAACAATAGGATCATTCTCATCTAAAAACTTCTTTTCACTGTCATAGAATTCGTCCCTGGTATCTATTTCATGTCTTATATACGCAAGGGTTGCCATTGTGCTGTAGTGCCGGTATAACTCATCAACCTCTGAAAATATCTTTTCCGCACTCTCAAAATCCGTCGCTTTTTTAAAGCGCTCTGTCAACTGGGACAAATCTTCGGTCAATTTCTCCACATCCGGACGCCGGTAAATCATATCCTTGAATTTCATTGACTTCCTCCCTGTTTTTATAAACGTATTCATATGAACCTCTATTGTCCAATCTTCCGGAACATATAGGCTGTATTGGCCGTATCAAGCCTGATCACTTATGATACTCCTGCTCTTTGACATATTTGTCATACATCTCCTGGGTGACAGCCCGACTGCGAATAATATCACTGTAAAAGCGCGCGGACTTTTTCAACGTGCGCTCCTGACTGTCATAATCCACATAAACAAGACCAAATCTGGCCCTCTCTCCCTCAAGCCATTCAAAATTATCGCAAAAACACCAGTGATAATATCTCTCAATGGGCAGCCCGGATTCACAGAGCGCCTTCAGATGGTCGTATATATACCTGCAGCGAAATGAGTCGTTGTTGTCACAGGTCCCGTTTTCGGTTATATAGATGGGCCTTTTTATCAGGCTGTAGAGCTTGTTTGCGCATTTGACTATGCCTTTGGGATATATTTCCCATCCCAGATCGTTTTTGAGGGCGTCTTTTCTGGTCCCGTCCTCAAATTTAGAAACCGTAGTTCTTGTATAGTAGTTAAGACCGATAAAGTCACAGTATTCACCGGGCTCCGTCGGCATGACCCTTTTCAGGGGCCATTTAAAATTTCCAAAATACATGGCGTGTATAAGGGCTTCCTGAAAATAGTATTTCATAAGCTTCGTATTTAATCTGTGCTTCGGGTTTTTAGGGTCCAGCGGGTTGAAAACCCGCATATGGTGGGCAAAGCTGACCATGGTGTCCCTGTAGCCCATCTCTCTTCGGATTTTATGAATCATTTCATATGCCATAATATGACAGGCCGCCATTACCGACATGACTTTTACCGCTTTGGTAAAGGATTTTTCACCAGGAGGCCACAGCCCAAAGTAATAGGACTGGGTGGCGTAAACATTGGGCTCGTTTATCGTGATGAACCGGGATACAAGATCTCCGAAAGAGCGGGTTACCAGACTGACAAAATCCAAAAAATACTTTATGTTTTCCGGTCTTGTAAAGCCGCCTTTTTTTTCAAACCATATGGGATTTGTAAAATGATGGATTGTCAAAAGCACGGATATACCTTTCCCCCGAAGGTAGCTCAGTTCTTCCCTATAGCGCTCAATCGCGGCCTGGTCCACCTTGTTTTCAGTGGGGCACAGGCGCGCCCATTCGACTCCCATCCTATAAATTTTTATTCCCATATCCGCCATAAGGTCGGCATCTTCCTTCCAGCGGTTATAGTGGTCATTTGCCCGTGCCGGATTAGAGCCGTCGCGTATCCGGCCGCTGTGATACCAGTCATTCCAGCTGTGTCCCAGCTCACCGCCCTCAATCTGAGTTGCCGAGGACGCAACTCCCAAAAGCATATCCTTTTTCAGATTAAAAGTCATATACACACCTCCGATTTCTCACCTTTCCCCACAAGGAAACTGTCTTTGGATACAGTTTATTACATCCAGTATATTTTAGCAATCAAATAATAACTAATGTTCGCTGAACAAATACGTTTTGCCCATTTCAGACACATTGATTGACTGCCTGCAAACAGGCATTAATTATTATTGCGATAAAAAATAAAAATTTCAAGCGAATAAAACCATTCGCTTGAAACTCCGTATATATTTAATTTGGGCATTAAAATGGCCTATGTATTATTTTTCCCCGGCCTTATTTTAGATATGCATGCTTTTTCCTGAGCCTTTGGATAATTCCCTTATAAATATATCCACAATTTCCTTATCAAACTGAGTTCCGGCACATTTTTCAAGCTCGCAAACAGCTTCCCAATGACTCATCGCCTTTCTGTAAACCCTTCCGCTGGTCATGGCATCATAGGCGTCGGCAACGGAAAGTATCCTGCAAAGCAATGGTATCTTATCTCCCTTTATGCCCCTGGGATATCCCTGACCATCCCATCTTTCGTGATGGGACAGGATATAATCCGCCACCACCGAAAGCTCAGGGGTATTAAGGGCAATACGGTATCCAATTTCAGGATGTCGCTTTATCTCAATCCATTCTTCCTTTGTAAGAGAACCGGGCTTCTGAAGTATATCCCGATTAATCGCCACCTTGCCAATATCGTGGAGAACCGCCAGGAGCTCAAGGTCACTCATATCCTCCTCGGGCAGTTTCATTGCCCTTCCGATTATATGGCAATAGCGCTTCAGCCTGTCAGAATGCTCCTTGGTTTCCGAGCTTTTTTCATACAGTGTCCCCAGCAGAGCGTTTACAATTGAGTTTCTGTAGCTTTTTCCCTCCAGCAGTTTCTGGTGGTACATGTTTTCCTCCGCTTTCTGCAAAACTCGCTCAATATCCTCCGACTTGTTTTCCTTGACCGCGCATCCAAAGGAGATACTGACCTGCAGCCCGTCCTTCTTTTTGGCAACATGACTGTTGATCCTGCTCACAATGGTTTGGGCCTCATCAAGATTGGTCTCAGGAAGGATAATCAAAAACTCATCTCCTCCCCACCTGGCTGCAATATCGTCCTTTCTGCAAACCTCTTTAATGGTTTTGGAAACGCTTTTCAGCAGTTTATCGCCCATTTGATGCCCAAATACATCGTTAGTTATTTTCAGCCCGTTCACATCACCCATTATTACGGAAATGGGCAGCCGCCTGGGCACATCAATACGGCGCATTTCCTCTTCCATAAACCTTCGGTTGTATAGCCCGGTCAGAGTGTCATGGAAGCTCAGATAGAGGATCTGGTCCATATGCTCCCTCTCGTGGCTCACATCCCGAAATACCATTACAACGCCGTAAAGCCTGCCGCTTTTATCCTTTATGGGGGCCGCGCTGTCCGCTATGGGAACAATGTGGCCTTTTTTGTGAGTCATAACGGTATGATTGGCAAGGCCGACAATTTTTCCGGTCTTTAACACCTTGGATATAGGATCCTCAATTGGTTCTCCGGTCTCCTCGTTTTTCAGCTTAAAAACATCTGTAAAGGGTCTGCCTATGGCCTCCTCTTCCGACCATCCGGTTATCTCCTGCCCTGCTAGATTCAGCCTTTTTATAATGCCGTTATTGTCAACGGTCACCACTCCGTCGCCTATTGAAGCAAAGGTTATGTCAAGCAATTCCTTTTGGCTACTGAGCTCCTGCTTATATTTTTCTCTGTCGGTGGAGTCAAAAATGATTGAGAACAGTTGCTTTTCGTTACCGATGGTTATGGGACAGGTATAAGCATCAATAATCCTTGTCTCCCCGTTTTTCAAATGGCTTTTATAGATTTTATACTTACCCTTTTCCCTGTCATGCTTTATTCCGGCTTGTTCTTTTCTTGTCAGCCTTTCATTTATATCACTGATTTTCATATTAAGCAGTTCATCTCTGGAGTAGCCATAGTAATCGCACGCCGAGGGATTTACATCCAAAATCTCCTTTGTCTTCGGATGAAATGTCAGCATTATCGCGTCATGCTCGTTAAACATAGTTTGAAGCCTTTGTGAGAGGCGCTCATTTTCGTCCCTGGCTTCCTTCAGCTCCGTTATATCCATTCTCGAGCCCACCAGGTATTTTACCTCATTGTCTATAATGATGGGCGTCAGACTTATCACCCATGTCTTTTTGCCGGTCTTATACTCTATGGTCTGCTCATATGTAATATTTTTCCGGGCTTTTACACAGCGCCTATAATCCCTTAAAATCGGTTTTCCCAGCGCCTCACCCATGGCTTCAATCGGCGTTTTCCCCTTTGTATGCTGCAAATCCACTTCTGCATACTGCTCATATACCTTGTTAAACCGCAGATAAGTGAAGCGATCACCCTCAACCTTTACAAGAAACATGGCGTCCTGGGTGTTGTTGAAAATCATCTCCAGTTCTCTGGTCAGATCTTCTATTTCGCCAGACTGTCTTTTAACTTCCTGTAAATACTTTTCCTGCTCTGTGATATCCTGATGGATAACGGCAAAATAATCTTTTTTTATGGAATAGGCAGTTACATCAAACCACCTCTCAGCGCTGACAAAGTATCTTTTGGTACACGCTGTTTTACCGGTCAGAACCACATTCCCAAGAAAATCAAGCCAATCAAAATCGTCTTTTTCAAAGTCAAAAATCTCTGTCGCTCTTTTCCCGATAACTTCATGGGCCTGCAGCTTCATTTCTTTTTCGTAGGCTTCATTCATATCAAGATATATAAAGTCGGCGGCCTTCCCCTCATCATCCCATATAATCTTATGATAAGCATAGGGCAAAGGCAGCTTTTTTAGCAAATCTACGGTGATTTTCTCCATTTTGGGTATCAATCCTTTCTGTCTGTCTTTCCGCATAAAGGAGCCAACCCGGCCTTTCCTTGAAAACCCGGACTGATTGCTAATATTTTGAAGCCATATATTATTTTTCGTTATTTTGACATACATATTTAGCAATAATTTTAAAAAAACATAATATTTGATGGTTTTGAGTAAATTTGTGATGTTACCCTTGATTATAACTTTGTTCAAGCTTAGAATATATTTTGACTACGCGGTTGAACCGGAGGTTTTTTGCAGATGGTTTTTTCAAAAAGAATGGAGCATTTCAGGCCCGGTATATTTTCTGTGCTTGCAAGTATGAAAAACTCCCGATTGAGCGCGGGAGAGCAGGTTATCGATCTGAGTGTCGGCACTCCGAATATACCGCCGGCTCGTCATATTATCAACGCCCTTATTAAAGAAGCAGATAATGAGCACAACTACATATATACTCTGGAGGATATCCCACAGCTTCAGAACGCCGTTACGGACTGGTATCAAAGAAGATACGGGGTACGGCTGGACCCAAAAACCGAGGTGACCTCACTATTAGGCTCCCAGGACGGTCTTGCCCACATTTCATTTACCATTGTTGATCCCGGAGACCTTGTTCTTGTTCAGGATCCGGGCTATCCCATATTCAGCGATGGGCCTGTTTTGGCAGGCGCTGAGCTTTATATGATGCCTCAAACCCGCGATAATGGCTATTTGATAAATTTAGAGGATATACCAGAGCATATCGCAAAAAAAGCAAAAATGATCATAGTATCCTACCCCAACAATCCGGTTACGACTGTCGCCCCAGAATCCTTTTATAAGGATTTGGTACAATTTGCAAAGAATTACGACCTTATAGTGCTTCATGACAATGCCTACAGCGAGCTGGCCTTTGACGGTCTGACCTTAGGCAGCTTTCTCCAATTCCAGGGCGCAAAGGATATTGGTATTGAATTCAATTCCCTTTCCAAAACCTATGGGCTCGCCGGCGCCAGAATTGGTTTTGCGGTGGGCAACAGTGATATTGTCAACATGCTCAAGACACTCAAGTCCAATCTGGATTATGGGATGTTCCTGCCCATCCAAAAAGCTGCCATAGCCGCCCTTACCGGGCCGCAGGACTGTGTTACCCGCACCAGAAAGGCCTATGAACGCAGGCGCGATATCCTGGTGGACGGCCTGTGCTCCATAGGATGGCAGATATCAAAGCCCAAGGCAACCATGTTTGTATGGGCGGAGCTTCCTAAGCCCTTTGAGAGCAGCGAAGCCTTTGTTACAGAGCTTTTCGAAAAAACCGGCGTTTTGATGACACCTGGGTCGGCGTTCGGGCCTTCCGGCGAAGGGCATGTTCGTATCGCCCTGGTTCAGAACGAAGATAGCATCCTTGAGGCCATAAGCTCCATCGATAAATCCGCAATATTGAAAAAGATATAAAACTACTCCCCTTGAAACTTTGCTTTCAAGGGGAGTAGTTTATTTGTCATTTTAGTCCCAGTTTTTTTCTTTTATCCCTGATATGCCGCTCTATGCCGTCGGCAATCTCCTTAGGCTCATCGCCCAGAGCCACCTTCCCACCTGTCAGCTTCTCCACATCCTCAGTAAGCAGCTTGACAAGCTCCGGCGCGCCTGTGACAAAGGGGACAGGTGAAAGGTGGGTATATGCCCCGAAGGCCACAGCAAAGACACCGTCTATTGTTGCCTTTTGTTCCATCCACTCCGGCGCGGTAACGGCTATTGGAAGCTCTGGTATATCCAAATCCATATGATTGGCAAGGGCCGTTACCAGCATCGATATTCTCCCCGTATCCGTGCAGGTTCCGAAGCTCAAAACCGGAGGAATTCCAAGGGTTTTGCAGACTTCCTGAAGTCCTTCTCCCGATAGACTGACCGCATTGGTATTGCACAAGCCTGCCACCTCAAGGGCGTGATTTCCGCATCCTGCGCTGACAACAAGTATATCTCTTGCGATAAGCTCCTTTACCAGATTAACGGTAACAAAGTCCTGAGGTCCATTTCTAAGACTCGAGCAGCTTGCCAGTGCCACAATCCCCAGTATTTTGCCAGAGGCTATTACATCAACCAGAGGATCCAGCTTATTACCCAGCGCTCCCATCACAGCCTCCGTTGAAAAACCGGCAACGGCTTTTTGGACCGCATTGGGAACCTTCGGAATAATCTTATCCTTTCGATTTTTGTAATTTTCAATAGCCAACTCTATCAATCTTTCTGCCATTCCCTCAGCCTCCTCCGGACTGTAGGGCATCTTGTGCTCAAGTCCCGGAATATCAATAATAGTGCTGACGGAAACAGGGGTAAATATATACTTTACGGCATATTCACCAATGGTGGGCGGGCAGCAGTTTTCCTCCATAGCCAGAACATCTACAGTCCCTGTGGCAAGAAGGGGCTCTATACTGAGCCAGTCGCCCATTAAACCGGCAAAGACGTCATCAACCTCAAAGCGCTGCAAAAGCTCCTGACCAGTTTCAATAGAGCCCACAACCCGCAGCCCCTTCGCTCCTGCCTCTTTAGCCCTCTCCTGTACCTCCCTGAGCCTTGCCTTCTGCAATACGGCAACTCCAAGCCAGGGCTGATGCCCATTGAAAACGATGTTAACATACTCCGGATCCATTATACCCAGGTCCACATTGACCTCATGGGGAGCGGGCGTCCCGTAGAGGATATCCTGAACCATTTCCAATCCTATCTGAGCATTATATATAGTAGCTAAGCCAAGCCGCAAGGCCTTAAGAGCCAGCGAAACATAGTTTCCATCCATATTGGTAAGACAGCTGGCAACACAGTTTTGCTCCTCGTGTACGGCGCCCGCCGGATAAATTCCCAGCTCACGCCATTTATTCAGCCGCTTTTTGGGGGCAAAGGCTTCCACCATAATATTGGGCTCTCCGGCTCCTGTCCTGAGCTGTTCTTCGAGAAGCTCCGCAAGGGCAACGGCCATCCGCTCATTTGTCTGATTTGTATCAATCCCCAGGGTTTGGCACATCCATTTCAATTTATTCGTGTCCGTGAGTTTAAACGGTGTCTTACCCTGCGCTGTTGCCCTGAGGGTTCTAAAGGCTTCATACGCGTGATGGCTGTAGGTTGCAGCCCCCATCACATTGTGCAGAAGGAAATCCCGCATGGCCATGGCGTCGGGCCCGATGCCGCACACTCCCTTATCCTGAGGTCCCCTGTCACTTATTCTGCAGGGCCCGTTTGAGCACAGCTTGCAACTCAAGCCCTGCAGGCAGTACTTACAGCGTATTTTTTCCTGTGACCGGTATCTGTCAAAGGCGTTGGTCATGCCATCTGCTCTGATGCGCTCCATCATTTCTTCCACCGAATCGTGAATACTGACTCTTCCCTCATATGGGGCCTTTTTTAACTCAGCCATAATAATTCCCCTTTCTCATCCATGTAAACAGTAATATCTTCTTTCCCTGAGATAATTTAACCCGTATAGTGGCTTTTATGAATATGATTAATTTTCCATGAGCAGAATGAATATATGACTTATATTCGATTGGAGAATCTTCATGAGAGCACTACTTGTATATCCTGAGTATCCGCTTACCTATTGGGGTTTCCAGCATGCACTGAAATTTATAAATAAAAAAGCGGCCTATCCTCCCCTCGGCCTTTTGACTGTTGCGGCTCTTTTGCCGGATTGTTGGGAAAAAAGGCTTGTGGATATGAATACGGACAGGTTGAGGGACAAGGACATACTTTGGGCTGACTATGTTTTTATAAGCGCCATGGCTATCCAGCGCCATTCGGCCAGCAACGTTATAGACCGCTGCAGGAAGCTAGGTATAAAGACTGTCGGGGGCGGCCCTCTTTTCACATCGGATCCGGAGGACTTCGGCCATGTGGACCATCTGCTTCTCAACGAAGGAGAAATCACTGTTCCGGCCTTTTTACGGGATTTGGAGGAGGGCCGGGAGCAGCACCTATATACGACTGACCAATACGCAGAGCTTGAACACTCACCGGTTCCCCGCTGGGATCTGATCAAAACAAAAAAATATGCTTCGATGAATATCCAGTATTCCAGAGGCTGTCCTTTCAGCTGTGATTTTTGTAATATAACGGCGCTTTTCGGAAGCAGGCCCAGGACAAAAAGCTCCGGTCAAATCCTGCGGGAACTGGAGGCCATACATGCCTCCGGCTGGCGGGGCAGCGTGTTTTTCGTGGACGATAATTTTATATGCAATAAAAAGCAGTTGTTGGAGGAAATCCTGCCCTCGATAAAAAACTGGATGCAGAAACGCGGATATCCCTTCAACTTTCTGACAGAGGCATCCATCAATCTGTCCGATGACGAGCGGCTTATGACCATGATGGTCGAAGCAGGCTTTCGCAGCGTCTTTATAGGGATTGAAACTCCGGATGAGAACAGTCTTGCTGAGTGTAAAAAGAGCCAGAACAGAAACAGGGACCTTATTTCCTGCATAAAAAAAATCCAGCGATACGGGCTGGAGGTGCAGGGCGGATTTATTGTGGGCTTTGATAGCGACTGTCCTTCCATCTTCAACCGGATGGTGGATTTCATCCAGGAAAGCGGAATAATATCGGCAATGGTGGGACTCTTGAATGCACCGAAAGGAACAAAGCTCTACCAGCGGCTCTCCGGCGAGGGCAGGATTACAGAAGAGTTTTCGGGTGATAATACGGGCCTTGCCATGAATTTTTCACCCAAAATGAACAAAGAGATTTTAATCAGAGGGTATAGAAAAATTGTAACAACAATATACTCGCCAAAGCACTACTACAATCGAGTTTTAAGCTATTTAAAAAACAGCGGCGGGTTAAGGCCCAAGTGCATTGTGATAAACCCTGTCTACATCCTGGCTTTTTTTAAATCAATAATCCGTCTCGGTCTTATTGGAAAGGAGCGGTTTCATTTCTGGAAGCTCTTTTTATGGTCCCTGTTCAGGCGGCCAATGCTCCTTCCGGCTGCTATCAAATATTCAATCTTCGGATATCACTTCAGGAAGATATACGAAAGCTTTTGCAACAATGCAGGCCCGGAATTTGACGGTGACATTTAACGCCTTTGTTTTCCCGTTTCCTGAACCCCGCTGGGTCCCAAAGGATATCTTCCTTCCGAAAATGTTTTAAAGCGGTGGGAAGCGATGTCTTAGCAGTGGTCAAAAACAGCTTCCCCTCCCTCATCGTTTTTTATAAACCCAAAACCTTTTGTTTCATTAAACCACTTAACCGCTCCACTGTTCATACTTTGCCTTCTGTAAATTACAGAAATTTCAATCACATTATGAATTTATAATGGTTCAAGCCTATCATTTACTGCTAATTTTGCAATGCTCTTTTTAGCACCCCGGATAGAACAAAAACTAAAGCAGAAACTGGATTTTCTGTTGTTTTTATCATTCAATTTGTGATATGATAAAAGAGAGATATGCAAAGCATCGCAAGGGATGCTTTGCATATCGAACAAAGCCTTTATCATGGGGACTTGATAAACATTTGGGTCCAGTAATAGGTTCCGTTTGAAGCCTTGGCCACACCCACACCGATCTGGTTATATGTGCGGCTGAGGATATTGTTGCGATGCCCGGGAGAATTCATCCAGCTGTTCATAACCTGCTGAGGGGTCTTTTGGCCATATGCGATATTCTCGCCCGCCGCCGAAAACCTTATACCGAAGGCCTCCATCATTTTAAAAGGTGAGCCGTAGGTTGGAGACTGGTGGGCAAAATACCTCTTGTCTATCATATCCTGAGATTTATATCGTGCAACCCTGCACAGCTCCCAGTTTCCTTTCAGCGCCGGGAGACCTCTGCTGGCTCTCTGCTGGTTTACCAGGTTGATTACCTGCTGCTCCAGAGCCTTCACATCGTCTATGCTGGGAATATTTATTTTTTGGCCGGGGTATATAAGAGAGGGATTTTTAATTTGCGGATTGGCCTTTATGAGCTCGCTGACACCTATCTGGTATCTTACCGCAATCTTCCACATTGTATCACCGGGAGAAACCGTATGAGTGCCGCTTTGCGCAAAAGCGCCCACGGGCAATATGACCAATACCGTTATGAAAAACAGCATAAGGGTCTTTTTTATTTTACTTATCAGTTTCAATCTAACCTCCATTTCTTACATCTGTATACAAAAAAAGCTTTTCACCTGACACCGGCATTAGTATTTGCATATTTGTTTTAAATACCGGATTTAAAGCATAAGAAAAATATACCTTGATATTATTCGTAATATTCAAAAGACAGGGGGCATGTTCATGTCTGAAAGCAAAAAGCCTTTTGATGAAAAAAGCTCGATACTTGTAAATGTGATGGAGGATTTTGTTCGCAGAAAAGTAAAGGCCACCTTTGAAGAGCTGGGAGGCTGCTCATGCAATCAGTGCTTTTTGGACGCGTGTGCCCTGGCCCTCAATGAGATTGAAAGCAGAAGTGTGCACCTTGTCAAGACAATTTTTTATTATTCTTAATGGACCATATATTTACAAATAGTTGATACCATTCCCGGGGGTGTCAAGGGCGAGCTA
>JGI24712J26585_10003927_pt1 | contig 11541 bp, 17 predicted proteins | sample BioPla3DNA2_FD_26585 | JGI IMG/M metagenome (IMG submission 26585)
TAAGAAATGCCCCGCCTTTTGAGGGGCGGGGACTTGTCAAACCACTTGGAAAATCTGACTGTACACTGGCCTGTAGTTCGGCACAGTAACCTTGCAGAAGTAGTAGCCGGGTGTGCCGTTTGTGTCGTAGGTAGCGCCTGTCTCGCCCGTCAACAGCGTGGGTGAATCGTAGTTATTCTCGTTGTTGCTATACCATTGATAGGCAGGCGTGCCAGTCGCCGTGTACGCAGTAGCATCCAGCTCACCATCATCATTTTCGTATGCCGTGCTGATGACCTGCACCAAGCCCGATACCCGAAGTGTGGTGCCAAAGCCGACAATGCCGTCAACCTCTGCCGGGCCGACAGTGAAACTCTTGACATAGGCGTTGAACGCCACTGTTGCCTGGTCAGGGAAGGTCACCCAGAAGTAACCCAACGCGCCCGACCCGTATAGGGTCACCATTTGCGCCTGTCCGGGCTTGTCAGGGTCAAGGTAGCCAGTCAAGGTCAATTCGCCGGAATCCTTGAACCCTTGCAAAAACTCACGATAACCACCCGCTGAATCAAGACAGGTCGCGTCCAATTCCTCTGAATCAGGGCTGATTTCGCCCACCGAGGTCAACGAGCCGATAACCACGGTGTCATTGGAAGTGTATGCCGGGGCATAAGTAATGCTCGTCCCCAGCGCTCTCATTTTAGGCATTTACTCGCCCCCAATCAGGTGGCGGTCACGGCACCGCTGATGCGCAGGGTCGCGCCAAAGCCAACGATACCATCAACATCAGCCGCGCCAACCGTGAACGACTTGACATAGGCGTTGAAGGTCGCGCCACCTGCCGAGTTGGGGAAAGCGATAGCCACCGCCTTCACTTCGCCGTTGCCGTAGCCCGTAATCAACTCCTGTTGACCTGCATCGGCCTTGTCATAGTATCCGCTCAGCGTGACCTCGCCGGAATCCTTGAAGCCCTGTAGGAACTCCCTGTAGCCGCCCTGACTGTCCAGTGTGGTCGCGTCCAGTTCTTCGCTGTCTGGCGTGATTTCGCCGATGCTCGTCAGTGAACCGATGGTCTTCGCATTGAAAGTGATAGTAGTACCAAGTGCCCTGGTTTTAGCCATGATTTTTTACTCCTCTATTGATAGATTTTTTGTTCATCGAGCCGAATCAAGGCCCGGTACCGCATGTTCTTGTGATGCACCCGCGTGTCCTGCTCATATAGGTCATAGGAGAATGTCCGCTTGAGCCGCAACGCCGCAAGTGCCGTGTCAACAGCCGCCGCCATTGTCGCCGTTGCTTCGGGCGTGAGCGCCCAGCAGTCGATGGTGTACTCCACCTCGGTCACAAACTCGTTGCCGCCTGCTTGCCCGTACTCGCGGTTGTTTGATTCATACCAAGTCACGCAAGGCACATTCATTTCGCCTTGAGGGTACATGTACAAAACAGTGTAACCCGTGCCTTGCAAGGCGGTGTAGACCTCCGGTTGCAGACTGTCCATCATTTCGCCGCCTTTCTGATAGCCTTTTCTAACTCATTCTTTGCGTTATGCTCAAACACGTTTTCTGACGCTTTGGCGGCAGGCACCATGAAGGGGTGAGCGGGCATGTTTACAGTACCCATTTCTTGGTATAATCCGTACTCGACATTCGTGTACACCGTGCTTGTTGCCGCTTCTGTGCTGCGCTCGTGCTCTGTTGAGATGCTCTGCTTTAGATTGCCCGTGTCAACAGGCGCGTTTGCCCTTGCTTCGCCCTGCGCATACAGTGACGTTTGCTTTACCGCATTATCGAGCGCGTCCAGCACATTGCCGCCCATTGCGTTTAGTTTTGCCATCAGGCTATCAAGCCCCTTGATTACGATAGCCATTTACGCCCTCATTTCAATGATCAGGCTTGTTAAGTCCTGCCACTTTGACACGCTCACGATGAGCCAGGGCGGGTCTGTCGTTGCCTCGTCATCAAGCCAAATCCCGTCACCAATCGCATACGAGCCATTGGGCAGGATGCACAGCCGCATTCGGTCGGCGCGTTCGCCGTACTCTGCCCGCATTTGTGATGATTGTAAGGGCTGCACATCGCCGTATACCTGCGCGGGCTCGCCTGTCCATGTTACGGTCACGCTGCCCATGCTCCCCGTCGATAGTGTGGGCGCAAGGTGCTTAATCAGCGTTTCACGGCGTTTCAGGTGTCGCATTGACATTCACCACCCTTGCCAAGGTATACGCCCTCAGAAGGGCTTGCAGGGCGGGGGAGAGGCTTTCATAGGTGACGGACACGCCGCCCTCGCTATGGCTGCTCTCACCCTCCGCGCCACGCTTGCCCCATGCGCTGACGGCAATGTCAATCTGTGCGCCTTCAAGGGCTGTCGGTACTGATGCCTGTCCGGTCACACCAAGGATGAAGTATTCTGCATCCTTGATGTACTGCCCTATCAATTCGTTCTGCGTTGCGTCAGTTATGTCCGCCCGCGCCTTAAACAACGCAAGTTTTTCATTGTCCGTCATGCGTTACTCCTTAGGAATCCTTAGTCGTAATGTCATCGCTCCCTCTTGCGAGGATGAACCCAGTCGCGACAACCGCCTTGACAACCGTGATTTTGTTGTGCGTTGCCGTAGGTTTGAAAGAGAAAGGCGAGGTGCATACCGTCCATGTGCTGTCTGCCTTATCGCCATACAACGGAGCCGGGGCAGTATCCTTTGCCGTTTTGTAATAGTAGGCGTTGCCGTCGCCCGCAGCGCCAGTAATCGTGACCGTTGTCTGCCCAACCTCGCTCTCGTGTGCCGCCGAAGTCAGGGTAATCGCGCCGAGGTACTTGGTGCTGATGCTGTTCTCGATGTCACGAATCACATCGTACTTGCCATCACCCGGCGTGAGCGCCACGCCAAGGTAAAGGCTTACCTCATCCAACACATCCCTCGGCAGTTTGTCCAGCGCGGTCAGTTCGTGTTTGTTGGTGTCCTTGTCGATGCCAGTAATCGCGTCAAGGTACGCAATAGCCGCGGTATCATCCTCGGCTACAGCGCACGCGCCGTTGTACCATTTCACAGCGCCCTGGTCGCCGTTATAAGTTTCATTTCCAAAATATCTCGGCATTATTCATTCACTCCTTAAGCAATCAGCAGGTTATCGATGCGTACGATGGAGGACAACGCTTTAACAGCGATACCCGCGATCATTTCAACCTCGCCATCCTGTACCGGATTGCTGTTGTACTGGAAGTTCGGAAGGTAGGTCTTGATCAACTGTCCGGCAGGAGCCACACCGTGCACACCGTCCAACCCAAGGCACACGCCATAGATGCTGGTCAGGCCGCCGGCGGAGGTCGGGATGATGGGCGTGTTGCCTCCAGGAGCATCGCCCAAAGGCATGACCAGGCTCGGGCCCCATTGGCTCACTTCGTAGCCGTATTCGGCTTTGGTCGCGGTGTTGATGCCCAGCCTATCCATGACGCTCTGCCAAACAGCATACATATCGTTGTTCATTAGCCATACATCAGGCGACCGCATCAACCGTGCGCGGGCTTTCCTGAACAGGTCTGCCAGCGCGGGCGCGTTGGCGGTCAGGGCGGTGCTGTCGTTAAGGTCAAGGCTGTTGCCGTCAATCACCTGGTTTGCCGCGCCGGCAAGGATGAGGTCAAGCCCATCAAACTCGCCGAGATCGGGATCCTGCACGGCAACCCCGTTAATGAACTGGTTGTGGAACTCCGCAACAGTCGCTTTGGCTTTCTGCTCCAGTTGGAACTTGATCAGGTCGACCACCTTGTGCTCGTTTGCGGCAAGCGCACGGTCAATCTGGAAGCGACCGCCGAGAATAGCCAGCCGAGCGGATGCCTGGGTGGTCAGCGTCTCCTGCGCGGTATAGTCGGCATTCAGCACACGAGAAGCCGCGGTGGGCTGGGTGGTGATGCGGTTATAAGTGTAGGTGAAAGACGCACCGCCGTTTGAGGTGGCGTTATCGTCAAAAATGAGTTTGTCCAGCAACGCGGACTTGCGGAACTCGTCCACAACCGTATTGGTAAGTTTGCTCTGGGAAAGTGCCTGTGCCTGTGCTAAAGTAAGAGCCATAATTATCTATCCTTTCATTTTCCAAAAACTGCTTTTCTGATTTCGTCATCAATTGACGGTGTTTGCGGTGCGGGCTGGCTGACCTTCGGCGCGTTGCCCTTCAGCCGTTCGTTCACGCCCTTTTCCACGGCCTGCCGGAACACTTTCTCAACGGCGGCAAGCGCCGCATTGGTGGTGTCGGCATCCGTGTAGGGCAGCACCTCCGCGAGTTCGACAGGCAATCCCTTGTCACTAAGTTGTGACTTGGCTTCTGCCCTCAACTCGCGCTTGGTGATTTCCGCTTCACGCTCTGCCAGTTTCTTTAGCAACTCTTGACGCTCATGCTCCGCGCGTTCATCTGCCGACATTTTCGCCAGTTTCTGCGCCTCGGTGACCGCCTTGTCAATCCGCGCCTGTGCGTCCTTGCGTTCGCGTTCAAGGCGCTTGTCGATGATCGCGTTGAGTTCGTCCTGCGTGAAGGTTTTTGCAGGTGGCGTCTCCTGCTTCTTTTCTACCGCCGTGGTTTCTACCGTGTTTTCTACCGTGGTATCTACCGTGTTTTGCTCGTTCATAATTTCCTCCCGTTTTACGCCCGTCGGCGCGTCCTTGTTGTTCTTTTAGCCCTGCAACATGTAAAAAGGGCATACAAAAAGCACCCGGAGGCGCTTAGTGTGATTTCATCCAGTCTGCTACATTTGGCGGTGCGCCAGCCTTTTGCCATTTCTTCCAAACAGAAAAGGACATGTCGCGCGGCACATACACGCTTTTGCCATTGGCATCCCTCGCCGATCTTGTCAAGCCCTCGCGGGTCAGGCCATCAATGACAGGTGCCACGGAGGACCTGCAGTGCGGATGCAGAGGCGGGTAGTTAACGCCCACCTCCTTCTCAGACATTTCAAAGATTTTTCCGTCCAATCCGGCGCAAACGGTTGAGGTGCGGTTATCCAAGGTAGCCATGAACTCGTAGCGCTCTATCCCGCACTCGTCATACGCCACCGCAGTGGTCTGCCCTGCCACATACGCCGATTCAGTCCGTATCAACCGATTCGCCGCGTATTTACTGTACTGCGCCTCGGTCTTGAACTTGCTCTTGACCTGATTGCGCCATTTGTTGAGGTCAACCATGCCGCGTACATCCTGCATCGTCATGTCTGACAACTTGCCCATGCTCGACACTTCCATCAGCGCGCGGTCGAGGATGCCCGCCATTGCGTCACGGTTCTGCCAAACGCTCGTCGAGTAGTGCGTGCCCGACCATTTACTCTTGAGGATAGTGTCAAGCGCCCTGCGCGGCACACCCGCCATCTGAAACCCTACCGTGGTCTTTTGGATGTCAAACATCGTCCGCGAGTATGCCAGGTCTGCCGTATGCCTTAAATGCGGCTCCAGTACCCCTAATTCGGCTTCTGCGGCTTCGGTCAGCCCAACCCTCGTACTCGCCTTGATAGCGTCTAAACGGCTTATACGCGCCCTGTACGCGTCCGTGCGAAGCATGACCTCCAGCCGCTTGCGTTGGCGCGGGTCGCTGATGACCGCCGCCCTTGACCTCAGGTCATCCATCACGCTTTGAGGCACGCCCTCGCGCAGGAAATCATACGCCTCGCGTACACTTAACCCTGTCTTGCGCGTGTAGGTCGCCATGATGGCGTCAATGTCATCGTCCAGTTGCCGCATTGTGCGGTCATAGGCTCTTGAAACCGCCTCGACCACCTTGTTGTTGGCGCGGTCGTATGCCGCCTGGCGGAGGGCTGCGCGATGCTCCCAGTAGGCGGTTGCCATCAGTCATCCTCCTGTTCCTCCTGCGGTATTGGCATACTCCCGAACGCCGCCGCTTGTGCCGCGATGTTCGCTTGCTTCTCCTCCGTCAAATCATCGAATGCGGTGTTCACATCATCGATAAACGGCACTTGTGACAGCAGCATCTTCGCGGGCACAAGCCCATTCAGCATCTGCACCATCTGCGCGATTTCGAGGTCATTGACAGGCAGGGAGCGCCTGAACATCATCTGCACCGCATCAGCATCAAGCGATGGGTAACCCTTGAGGCTGAGGAATGATGCAAACAGGCGCAAACGCCACCGCAGGCCCTCACGGAACCAGCGCTCCTTGATTTTCGTCAGCTGCTCCAAGCCCAGTAGTTTGTACTTCATCGCCACACCGCTTGAATTGCCAGCAAACTGCTCATCCGTCAGGTCAGGCACATGGCTGAACTTGTGGATGTCGCTTTTGATGGCATCCTTTAATATCTCAGTGTCTGATTCCGACATCTGCTTGATAAGGTACTCGGCTTTCGCCTGTGGGTCAGGTAGGCTTAACGTACCTTCCTGCTTCAAGCGCTGTGCTGCTGTGCGCGTGTCACCTTCCGGCGCATCAAACCCCACAACGCCAGTCAGCACCAGCAGGGCATCGGCAAACTGTTCTTTGTCGTTTACCCTATCGCTTTGCAGAACATCATAAGCGTCTATTAGGCTGATAACTTGTTCAAAGTCGCCCGTCTGTGCGCTGTTGTTCCAGTATTCGACCATCGGGCAAAGCGAGAAATTGTGCGCATAACGGGCCGTTTCTGAGCCAAGGTAGGAATCCCGTACACTATACTCAATGACCTCGCTGTCGGTGTAAACTGTGTAGCGCTTGGTGCTAACATCGCCCTTGCTATTGACAGCCGTTAAGCGATGCACACCGAACAGCGGCAAGCCCTCCGCATCATCCGCGTACACCACAAACGCATTTTGCGGGTCAAGCGCAGTCGTGCGCGGCCTTGCCTGTGAATCAGCATACACCAACTCGACGCCGCGTCCATACACCGCTTGATTGAGCGCAATCTCCGCATCAACGCTGCCCACATCAGCCGCGTTGTAAGCGTCCTGTAGGGCTTCCAGCGCCTGTTCATCGTCCGCGCTATACTGCACAGGGTCACCAATCAGGTAGCCCGATGTCATGGTGGCGATGTAGGCAGGGTAACCGTGCATCAGCCGATTGTTCGGCAAGCCCGTTGTGCGCATACGCTCCGTGATGGCGCTCCGCCCGGTGTAATACTCGTGAAGTTGCGCCAGCCGAGCCGCCTGTAAATCAAACTGCTTGACGCAATCGTTGATAACGTCCCTGTCAAGGACTATGGTTTTATCCCTCGTAATCAATCTATCACAATCCTTTCAGGTTCATCGTTGAAGCGTATCGGGCGGTGCTTTCTGATTCTATGGCGTAGCGTATAGCATCGATCAGATGGTTGTTTCTATCCTCCGGCACACGGAGAGAATTGCCGTCTTTGTCCTTTTTCCATTGGTACAGTTGAAACTCGTTTTTAGCGTTCTGGCACTTGTTATCAATGATGATTTCATGCCCTTGAAGCCACTGGATGCCGTGCATGACGCTATCAGGCCCTTTTTTCGCGCCCAATGCCTTGATGCCCATGTTTTGCAGTTCTTTGATTGATTTAGGCTCGGCAGAATCACAGGTGATGTAATGATTGCCGCAGAAATCGCGCAAGATGGGTGCAAGTGCCGTGTTCGTCAGCCCGCGCTCGTATATCTCGTCCAGGATGTAAATGCGCTTCCTTGCCCGGTCGTAATGCAGTTTGACGCCCGCGGCCGGGTCGGATGAAAAGCCAAAGTCCAGCCCAAAGAACAAGCGGTCTGCCTGCTTCTCGAACTCGTCCAGGTTCTCCACGCGCCAGTTGCGGAAGATGACATCGCCCAGCACGCCCCAATTGCCCAAGGTGTACACGTTGCGGTAGTACTCGTCCTGCTCGTTCTCAAGGGCAAGGCGGTCATCGTCCGTCAAGAACCGATTGTCCTTGTAGGTGGTCTTTAGGATGGACATTCCATCTTCGTGGTACTCGCTTGCGCCGTCCTGCCAGTTGCCAAAGAACTCGCGGTATATCCAGTGTTCCTTGTACACGGGGTTAAACGACAGCGTGATGCGCTTCTTGTGGCGGCTCTCACCTCTCAGGCGCTTCTCCAGTTGCTTGTAATCGTCCCGGGCAATCTCCGTTGCTTCTTCAATCCAGATGTCGGTCAGTACGCCTTTCGCCGGGGTGATGCTTTTGATTTTCTCAACATCGTCCAGCCCCGCGAACATGATTTGAGCGCCGTTGTTCATGGCTGTAATCAGCATTTCGCTCTTGCTGACATTGAAGCAGTCGCGCAGGACAGGCTTGAGTGCGTTGATTGCCTTAATAACCTCATTCCAGCATGAGCCGCGCAGGGTCCTGGCGACATTGCGCAGGACAAGCGTGTTGCGCCCCGCCAGCGTGTCAAGCACGATTCTTTGGGCGATGAAAAAGGACTTGCCCGATGAGGCCCCGCCAAAGAAGATTTGAAGCCTTGTATCATCCTTGAGCCGCCTGTAATACGCATCATTGTACAGTTTCGGCAGCGGTTTAATCGCCATCCTCGCCGTCCAATACTATGTCGAAGTCGCCGATGATGGCGTGCGACATATCCAATTTGTCCGTTGGCTTCTCGCCCGCCGTGTCACGGATGAACTCAGCGGCTCTAATGTCACCTTCGGCGGCAAGTTTCATAATGCCCATGATGATTTTCGCTTGATTGTCTATGTCCTCGTCAGCGAAACCAAGGCGCATATACCGCTCAATCTCGGCATCGGTCAACTCAGACCGCAAGCCAAGCGCGAGGTTGATGGTGTCACGCATGGCCTTTTTCTTGCGTCTTGCCACGCCCGATGCGATGCCGCCCATTGATGCGATTTTCCTTTGCTCTTCCTTTGTTCGTTCACTTTGCGGTATCAAGTTCTCGTGTCCGTTTGCCATGCGCTCACCACCTTTCATATTCAAGTTTATGCCCCGATACGATTGCACGCCGTTACTGCCTTGCGATAGCATTCGTCATATCCATCCGCTTTAATAAACGCCTCAAGCGGATATATCACACGGCTTCCAGTTGGCGTTAGAGCCTTTTTTCCCGCATCAAGCGTGTCAAGCCATTGGTAGTAAATAGCGTGTTCTTCCTTGTCAAACACAACAAACACGCAGCGTATACCATGCTTCTTGAATATATCAAGCCGCTTTTGTACTTGTTGCGGAGGCAACCCGTGACCGTCAAATGGAGGTGCTTTGAATGGCTCTTGGTGCTTAACCTCAAGCATGACATATTCGCCATCACGATTCTCATATAACAGATCGCTTTGCAAGCACTTTAAACCGCGAGAGAAACAAAACTGGAACGCCATTTGTTCTCCAAGAATACCTTGTTCAGTCATGCCCATGCGACAGCCTCCCCAACGCAACATCGTAATTCTCTTGTTCTATTTCGCATCCCCAATAACCACGCCCCATGTTTTTGCACGCGACCAGCGTTGTGCCACTTCCAGCAAACGGGTCGGCTACAATATCGCCATATTGCGTAGATTTATCGAGTAGGTACTCAATGAGTTTAACGGGCTTCTCGCAACTGTGAAGCAACTGTGCGTTTGAAACGCGGTCAAAGTTCAATACATTTGTATCGCGCCCGCCATTCAGTTTCTTATTGCCTTTCGTGGCATAGATGATAATTTCATACTGCTCGGCATAGTTGCCATCAAGGTCACCCATGCTCCAGTTATTCTTCACCCACACAAGGCAATTTTTGATGTTGAAGTATCGCGATGTTATCTCGATGAACTGTGGTAATACCTTCCAACTTGTAAATACATAAAGGTGGGAATCGGGTTTCATTTTTCGCGATATAACATCACATGTTCTTTCCCAAAGTGAGAACGCGGCTTCTGGCGTATCGTTGCAGACAGGTCGGTCAACACGGTTTTCTACAACACGGTAATTTGAAACATAGTCAATTCCATATGGCGGGTCGGTTATCACACAATCAATGCTTTCGTCATCAAGTGCGCGCTCCATCTCATATACGCTATCCCCACAAACAAAGTGTTCATCAGGTTGTGCCGATGCTTTAATAGCATCTAAGACGCTTGCCTTTTGTGCAGCACGCTCGGCCCGCTTGACCGATTGATACGCTTGATTGATTGACAATTCACCAGATTTAACTTGCGCCCTCACTTCATCCGTTGCGTCTGCTTCGATACGCTCAACCTTGGCGATGGTATCATGTGATACCCCGGCAATGGCGGCAAGTTCTTTGCGCGTGTCGGTTGCTTTTGCAGATATCTGCGGAAGCAAAACGCCGCCTTGCCCGCCCCTTTGCCGTTCTTTCGCCTTTTCTGCGATAATCGGCTTTAGTTCAAGCGCAAGCACCGACCGCTGATAGTTGTTGATGTTCCTGCGCCCAAACTGGTTAAGGATTATCCATTCTTTCGCCGCTTTATCATCCCCAAAATCCATGCTGACAGTCTTGTACTCAAGCCCGTGTTTCTGCGCGATTGACAGACGGTTGTGTCCGTCTATCAGCGTATCGCCCCAAACCACCAACGGCTCGCGGATGCCGTCTTGCAAAATGTTCTTTTCGAGCTGTGCGTATTCGTCTGCCGACAATGGCGGGATGATGTGTTTGAACCTTGTGTCCATGCTCCAATCCTTTCTCCCAATCCCACAAAATAAATAGGCATAGAAAAGGGACGCAGGATTGGTTGCGTCCCTATCGGATGTACAGTCCGTCTATGCCCCTAAAGCCTTGCGGCTAATAGGCTATCATGCGCCGTGATTAAAGGCTCACGGCTTGCCCGCCCCCGAAAGTTTGCTGGTTGCCCTCGCATCGGCAGGTCTGTTATACCACCGCCTCGAACCTGAACTTGCTCCCGCTCAGCAGCAGCTTGTTCGCGCCGGCCTCGGCTGTTGGTGTCATCATGCCGGTCACCGGATACCCAACGTATCCAAGCCAAGCGCCTGCACACATCGTCAACGTCGGCCCTCCCGCCACGCCATCTCTTCCTCCTCGTCAAACGTTTGTGCCCCGGCTCCCACCGCTGCCAGCTTGTAAGCTATCTTTGGAACACTGCCCGCGCCACGGGTAGGAGGCACCCCGGCGCCCACCTTTTTTGGTAAAAAACAGGAGGCCGCGCTGTTGCTCGGTCTCCCGTGAGTTCACCTTTTTCACTATAACACATTTTAGCATATCATACTGCAAGATGTCAACATGTGGTATAGCATTCGTCAATAATTTCTATACCTTGTGTTTCAGCCGCTCATACTCGACCAGCGCACAGCCGTGCCACTCGTACACTGTCCGAGACGGCCTGCCCATTTTCTTGATGATGCGCGCCCACGTCCAGCGCCATGATTCGGGCTGGAGGTATCTCAGCCGCATGACCTCACGCTGGCAGGGATGCTCAATCATACCGATGATCCGCTCCGCCTCGCGCCTCGCATCTGCCAGGCGGTCGATGCGCTCCGTCAGGTGCTTGTCGCGCTCTGCGTCGATCATCCTGCACACAGCCACCTCGACCCGGCTGCGCTCACCCGTCCCGCTGATGCGCTCGGCTTCCATGCTGCCCGTGGCGCGCGTCGCGAAGTCAAACCACGCGTCCATGCGCTCAAGCTCTTTCTGGATCGCCCGGTCTTCTGCTCGGATCGCGTTGAGTTCGTCCTTTGCGGTCATTCGTTCACTCCTTCTCAA
>JGI24712J26585_10003929_pt1 | contig 11539 bp, 12 predicted proteins | sample BioPla3DNA2_FD_26585 | JGI IMG/M metagenome (IMG submission 26585)
GGCTGCGGCAAAGGCAGGTTCCTCAGGCAAAATGCAATCAATAATCCTCATATCAACTATTTTGGATTTGAAAAAAGCATAAAGGTAGCATACAGGTGTGCGAAGTCAACCTTTGAAAATGACCCGCCGAATTATTATATTGTATATTCAGGCGGAGATATATTGAAAGATGTATTCGAAGAAGGTTCCATCGAAAGAATTTATCTGAACTTTCCGGACCCCTGGCCGAAACCCTCTCACCACAAAAGGCGCCTGACCCACAAAAATTTCCTGGATGTTTATTGGGCTGTCCTGTCCCAAGACGGTGAAATCCACATGAAAACAGACAACAATGATTTATTTGAATACTCCGTCGACCAGCTGGAAAGTGACAAGTGGGAATTTGTTATGATAACAAGGGATTTGCACAAGAGCCACTGCAGGGAAGGCAATATTATGACCGAGTACGAAGAAAAATTTGTAAGCGAAGGCAAAAAAATAAACAAGCTCGTAGTTAGGAAGAAAAATGGTTAACATAAAATATTATATGTATCCCTTGATAATGATTAATTTTATTTCCTTCGCTTTGTTCTATGCGGACAAACAAAAGTCAAAAAACAACAGATGGAGAATTAAAGAAAACACCCTCCACGCTGTTGGTTTCATGGGCGGAATAATCGGGAGCATAGCAGCTATGATATTATTCCGTCACAAAACAAAAAAACCAAAATTTATTATAATTACAATTATTGCACTCCTTTTCAACATCTTAATGGCATATATATTTATAACAAATTTGTAAAAACAAAAATGACCGGGTTAGTTCAGTCATTTTTGTTTTATTTTAATTAAATTTCATAACCGCCATCAACTTTGATTATTTGACCATCGATAAAGGATGAATCGTCAGAAGCCAAGAACAAGGCAACGTTTGCTATATCCTCAGGAAGTCCCACTCTTTTAACCGGGCTCTGGTCAATCATGTTCTGAAGCACGGAAGGTCCGCCTATACTGTCAACCATTGCGGTATGGATAAGTCCGGGAGCAATTCCGTTTACTCGTATTTCAGGTCCCAATTCCCATGCCATGGATTTGGTAAGGCCGTTCATTGCATGTTTTGATGCTACATAAGCTGCAAAGCCGAAATGAGCTCCGAATCCGGCAACCGATGAAGTGTTAACAATAACGCCTTTTCCCTTTTTCTTCATTATAGGGGCTACTAATTGTGTTAAATATAATGCTGATGTAACGTTTACATTAAATACCTTATCCCATTCTTCAAGACTTACATCTTGCAGGGGGGACATGCTTAAAGCACCTGCGTTGTTGAATAATATATCAATCGTTCCATATGTATCAAGAGTAACATCAACTAATTTTTTTACATCTTCAACCTTCGATGTGTCGACAATCACATATATTGCTTCATTGCCTTCACTCTTAATTTGGTCAACAACTGCTTTTGCCCTTTCTTCATTTCTTCCCGTAACTACTACCTTTGCGCCTTCCCTCGCAAACAATACTGCAGTAGCCCGCCCCATTCCGGATGTTGAGCCGGTTACGATTGCAACTCTACCGTCTAATTTCTTCATATAAACCTCCTGATTTGTTTACTTTTTAACATATTGGTTTGATTATTATATCATAAAAATACATAAAGTCAACGTTAAACCCGGTTTTTTATGAGTCTGCCCGACCTGACTGAATATCTAAGAAACTTCAAAAATATGCAAAAAACCACAATTAAGAGTACCATTATTAGCAAAATATGGTATAATTGATTAGGACATCGATTTCACCCAAAAATATTATTGTGAGGTATACTATGGAATACAGGAATGCAACCTTAAAGGATATTAACCAGGTTTCACAGCTTCAGAAAAAATACCACATATCTACAATAAGCGATGAAGATAAACCGGACGGATTTGTAACAACCCTGTTTACGGAAGAACAATTCAGAGAATTGATAGAGAAAGAAAACGGGCTTGCCATAGCTTGTGATAATGACAAAGTAATAGCATATGCAATGGCAGCCTCCTGGCAATATTGGTCAGCCTGGCCGCTTTTCCGATACATGATAAATGACCTGCCAAATACAAAATATCTTGGACAAACTCTTTCAACGGAAAACTCATACCAATACGGTCCCATATGTATTGATAAACAATATCGAGGAACCGAAGTCCTGCCAAACCTTTTCGAATTCTCACGACTCCAAATGAAAGACAAATATTCGATTTTAATAACATTTATAAACCAAATCAACGGAAGATCATACCGTGCTCATGTCGACAAATTAGGACTTGATGTAATTAAGCCATTTGACTTTAATGGAAATCATTATTATGAGTTGGGGTATGATATGAGAAAGAAAACACCGGTGTCGAATTTATAAAAATAAAATAAAAATAATTTTTAAGTGTACTGATTATGGGACAACCATTATGGTAAGATAGATGTAAAAATAATAGAGGTTGAAAAATGTATATTGCAAGGTTTAGAAAAAGCGATTACAGAACTCAGACAGTAAAGGAACATACCTTAAATGTAGCTAATTTATGCAGGAAATCTGGGGAAAAATTAAATGTGCCGTCGTTTTTATATTTAGCTGGATTATTACACGATATGGGTAAGTACAGTGATAGGTTTAAAGGATATATAGAAGTGGAATTAAATAAGGCTAAAGATGGCGACAAGGAAAAAATGGGTGAAGTTGCAGATAAAGAAGACCATGGTGTTTTTGGAGGCAAATATATTTATGAAAGATATAATGAACGTGATCCTATCAGTTGTATAACTTCTGAAATTTTGGCACTTATATGTTGTTATCACCATGGCGGATTGCCGGATTGTGTTAATAGTAGAATTGAAGTTACATTAATAGAAAGATTTAAAAAGATTGATTCAAATAATTTACAAGAAGTATATAAGAAATTTATTAACGATATTGATATTAATATTGAAGAAATTTTTAATGATGCATGTACTGAAATAGAATCGATTATTGAAAAATTTAGAAAATTTAACGATGAAACATTTTTCGCATTACATTTATTTATTAAAACTGCTTACAGTATGCTAATTGACGCTGATAGATATGATAGTTATTTATTTGAATCAGATAGTTTTAATGAAGAACAGAGTAATATAGATAATACTAATATTTGGCAAGAATTTTTTACAAGACTTGAGGAAAGGTTAGCAGTATTTACTCAAAAATCAGATATAAATGAAAATGCAAAAAGAATAAATAGAATTCGACAAGATATATCAGATGAATGTTTAGATTGTGCAAGTAATAATGAAGGAATTTATACTCTCACAGTCCCGACTGGAGGAGGAAAGACATTATCAAGCTTAAGACTCGCGCTTAAACATGCTGAGATAAAGAATAAAGACAGAATTATTTATATATTACCTTATACAACAATTATTGAACAAAATGCGGATGAAGTAAGAAAGTCATTGAAATGTGGAAAGGACTTACTTGAATATCATTCTAATGTTATAGAGGATGATAAGGCTGAAAACTATAAACTTTTAACTCATAGGTGGAGCAATAGAATAATTTTCACAACTATGGTTCAATTTCTAAATACCTTTTACAATAAAGGGACTCAAGATATGAGGAGATTACACAATTTATTAAATAGCATTATTATATTTGATGAAATACAAACTATACCGATTAAGTGCATTGATCTGTTTAATAGTTGTATAAATTATCTCAACAAAATTGGAAATTCGACAATAGTATTGTGTTCAGCAACTCAACCTGCACTAAATAAGGTAAATGTATCAATACAATTTAGTGAACCGGCAGAAATAATCAAAGATGTGGATAATAAGTTCAAGATTCTCGAAAGGGTTAAGGTGTTGGACTATACAAGAAAAGAAGGATACACTTATGAAGAAGCGAGTTCTTTTGTATACGACATAAAAAAGACTTCAAGAAGCGTATTAATGGTTTGTAATACTGTTAATTCAGCATCAACAATATTTGATCAATTAAGTAATATCATTGACAAAGATACTGAATTGTATTTTTTGAGTTCAAATCTATGTCCTGCCCACAGAAAGGATATTATTGCTCAAATAAAAGAAAGTCTTAACAATAAGAAAAATTTAGTATGTATTAGTACTCAGCTGATAGAAGCAGGAGTTGATATTAGTTTTGAAACTACTGTAAGAGCATTAGCAGGACTTGACTCCATTGCTCAGACTTCAGGCAGGGGAAATAGAAATGGAGAAGCAATAAAAGGATATAGCTATATAATTAATTTAAAAGATGATGATGAATTAAGGAAATTAACCGAAATCAGGTTAGGTAAGACTCATTGTAAGGAATTATTAGACCATTTTAAAGAAAACAATAGTATTTTTGATAACAGTTTATTATCTCCAAAGTCTATAAAACAATATTATATGTATTATTATAGTGATTTATCGCTTTTTAATAAAATGAAGTACCCCATTAAAAATACTAGTATCTACGATATGCTTGACTTTAATGACTCTAATTTAAATGGTTATGAAGATAATTTCCCTCTTCAGTTCAGGTATAAATTTAAAACTGCAGGTGAATTATTTAAAGTAATTGATAATGATACTAAAACGATACTAGTACCATACGAAAAAGGTAAAGATTTAATATCTGAATTGTTAGGTGACAATTCAGATGTAAAAAAGAAAATACTGCTTGATGAACTTGCACAGTATTCAGTAAACATTTATATGAATAAATTCGAAGCCCTAAAAGAAGAGGAAGGGTTAATTTTTGACATAGGATATGGCGTATATATATTGAAAGATTTTTACTATGATAAAGTAAAAGGAGTTAGCTTAAAGAAAAATCTTGAGTTTCTTAATATATGAAAAATTATTATTATATATTAGATTTAAAGAAAAGGAGGTATAAATGGACAATGTAGTTAAATTTAATGTTTCGGGTAAATATGCATTATTTACTGATCCATTAACAAAAATCGGTGGGGAAAAGTCCACTCTTATGATCCCTACTTATCAAGCACTTAAAGGAATATGTGAAAGCATATATTGGAAACCAAGTATCATCTGGTATATTGACAGTGTACATATACTTAATCCTATAAGAACTGAGAGTAAGGGGATCAGACCAATAAGCTATAATGGCGGAAATGACCTATCTTATTATACCTATCTTGTTGATGTTAGTTATAATGTGACAGCACACTTCGAATTTAACAAAAATAGGCCCGATTTAGAAAATGATTTTAACGAGAATAAGCATTATTTTATTATGAAAAGATGTATTGAAAAAGGTGGTAGAAGGGATATTTTTTTAGGGACCCGTGAATGTCAAGGTTATGTTGTACCTGCAATATCAAAAAACGGATATTATTCTTCCATGGGTGAAATGGAATTTGGGCTTATGTATCATTCATTAAGTTATCCGGATGAAAATGGTAAGGGCAAACTTATAGCAAAGTTTTGGCGACCTAAAATGGTTAATGGAACAATAGAGTTTTGCAGACCTGAGAATTGTGAACAAGAAGTTATTATTAAGGACATGGAAATGAAAAGTTTTAATGATTCAAACTTTTCAAGTGTTGATGATACAATCAGGGCGTTAGAAGGTGATAGCATATGAGTTGGATGAAATCTTTATATGACACTTATGAAAATGCTGCCAGAATTAAAAATATTTATAATAGTAATGATCTATTAAAAATAGCGCATTCCAGACAAAATGCACAAATAGAGATTATTATAAACAAGGATGGAAATTTTGTCGATGCCCAATTTGTACCTATAGATGAAGCAGATACGGTTATTCCTGTGACAGAGTCCTCTGCAAGTAGAAGTTCCGGGTCAGCACCCCATCCTTTGTGTGATAGGTTAAAGTATGTTGCCGGTGATTATAAAAAATACACTGGAATTGATAATACTAAACATCATGAAGAATATATGAAGAGTTTAGAACGTTGGGTTCAGTCACCTTATACATCTCCAAAAATCAAAGCAGTATATGAATATTTAAGAAAGGGATGTATAATCGAGGATTTGGTAGATGTTAATATATTTTCAGTAGAAAACGGTAAACTCACTGATAAATGGTTAAAGACAAAAATAAAATTATCTGCAGGCAAGCAAGAAGAAGCTTTTGTAAGATTTAGAGTTTCTGGTGTAGATGAAATTACAGCTCTATGGCAAGATTTTGATTTGCAGAAAAAATATATTGAATATTATTTACAAACACAGAAAGAAAAAAAGTTTTGCTATATTACAGGGCGTGAATTGCCTGTTTGTCATTATCATCCATCCAGAATAAGATATTCAGGAGATTTAACAAAGCTGATTTCATCTAATGATACTAAAGGGTTTACTTATAGAGGTAGATTTAGTAATGCCGATGAAGCCTTTACCATTAGCTATGAAGTTTCACAAAAGGCTCATAATGCTTTAAAGTGGCTAATAACAAAACAAGGTCAACGAGTTGGAGATAAGGTGTTTGTTTTATGGGGTTTAAAAAATGAAAAAACTCCTCCTTTAATTATCAGCTCCTTTGGTTTAATAAAGAAAGCTGAAACAGATCTTGATACAAAGTTTGAAGCGGCAAATGAATTTAATAAGGCTATAACAGGTTATAAAAGCCAATTAGATAGTAAAAGTAAGCTTGTATTATTAGGCTTAGATGCTGCAAATCCAGGCAGACTTTCAGTAATTTTTTATAGAGAATTCATAGGACAGCAGGGTAATGAATTAATTGATAATATTAAAAGTTGGCACGAAAACTGTACATGGAGAAACAGTTTTGAAGGAGAAAACAAAAGATTATTTTATTTTGACGGAGCTCCATCACCTATTGATATCGCAAAAAATGCGTATGGGACAGAACAGAACGGCCAAATAAAATGCAGCAATGAAAAAATTCTATCTAATGTTGTTGAACGTATTCTGCCATGCATTAGTGATGGTGTAAGAATACCAAGGGACATTGTAAATGTAGCAATAAATAAAGCTTTGCATCCACAAAACTATTCAATTATAGAAAACTGGTATAAGGTTTTGGGTATTGCTTGTTCGGCATATAGAAAATATTTGTATGATTATAATAATAAGGAGGTAATTGATATGCGGATTAAAGATGATTATGCAGACCTTTCGTACAATTGCGGCAGGCTATTAGCCGTAGCAGATGCTATAGAAAGGTGGGCATCAAATGATAAGGAAAGAACGACAAATGCAGTAAGGTATTTCACAAGGTTTTCAAAACGCCCATGCGAAACATGGAGCTTAATAAATGAGCGATTATCCATTTATAAGCAACAACTTGGTAGCAAGGGTAACAAGCTATATAATTTAATAGGTGAAATTTCAAGCAAAATTGATCCTGAGGAATTTGCGGCTGCGAGAAATTTAGATGGCAGAATGTGTCTTGGATTTGATAGTCAAAGACAGATTATAATAAGAGAAGCAATTGAAAAATCAAAGGAAAATAAAAATAAAGATATAAATGGAGGTAATGATGATGGGAGTACTGAAGAACAAAATAGATTTTGAAGCTATAATAGCTGTAAAGGATGCAAATTGCAATGGCGACCCTTTAAACGGGAATATGCCAAGAACAACATATAAAGGGTTAGGAGAAATTTCTGATGTTTGTATTAAAAGAAAAATAAGAAACAGACTCTTAGATATGGGTGAAAGCATTTTTGTACAATCTGATGACAAAAATATTGATGGTTATAAAAGTTTAAGAGATAGAGCAGAAGGAAATAAGGAGTTCGGAGAAGAAGTTAATAAAGGGAAAAAAGCTGATAAAGAAAAGGCTTTTAGAATTGCATGTAAAGAATGGTTTGATGTAAGGAGTTTTGGACAAGTATTTGCGTTTAAAGGGTCAGAACTATCTCTAGGTATACGAGGACCTGTTTCTATCCATCCGGCATTTAGCGTTGACCCAATAGATGTGACAAGCATACAAATTACTAAAAGCGTAAATAGCGAATCTAAAGAGGGTAAGGCTTCGGATACTATGGGTATGAAGCATAGGGTTGACTTCGGTGTTTACATAATAAAAGGAAGCATAAATGTACAATTAGCAGAAAAGACTGGTTTTACTACTGAAGATGCAGGAAAAATTAAAGAGGCTATCAGAACATTATTCGTAAATGACTCGTCATCTGCAAGACCGGATGGAAGTATGGAAGTAGTTAAATTGTATTGGTGGGAGCATAATTGTGCAATTGGACAATATTCTTCAAAAAAAGTACATGATAGTGTTATTGTAAAGAAAAAAGATTCTGTAAATACACCATCAAGCATGGATGATTATGACATAATACTTAATAAATTAGATGGATTGCAAGTATATGAATATGAAGGAATATAGTGAAGAAGATTATTTGATGTTATCCGGTATACAACATTTTACATTCTGCAAAAGGCAATGGGCTTTAATTCATATTGAAAATCAATGGAGCGAAAACATTAGAACAATAGAAGGTAATATATTACATGAGAAAGCTCATGATAAAAATATTTTAGAAAAAAGAGGAGATGTTATTATTTCACGCGGCATGCCTGTAGTATCAAGATTTTTAGGTATAAGCGGGCAATGTGATGTTGTAGAATTTCATAAGGATAAAAACGGTGTAAATATTTTCGGCAGGGAAGGCCTATATAAAGTATATCCAGTTGAGTACAAAAAGGGAAAACCTAAGGCAGATGACATAGATATTATGCAGCTTACAGCACAGGTTATGTGTTTAGAAGAAATGTTATGTTGCGAAATAGAAAAAGGTTATTTATTTTATGGTGAAACACGACATAGGGAAACGATAGAAATAAATCATCAATATAAAAACAAGGTTATTGAATTATTCGAAGAAATGCATAATCTATATGACAAAAAACATACCCCCAATGTTAAACGAACAAAAGCATGCAATGCTTGTTCGTTAAAAGACCTTTGTTTACCTGTACTCCTTAAGAAAAAATCTGTCAAGGAGTATATATCTCAAGCTATAAAAGAGGAGGGGTTTTATTGAAAAAGCTTCTTAATACTTTATATATTACAAATCCAGATTATTACTTATCATTAGACGGATTGAATATAGTTGTAAATGAAAAAAATAATGAAATCGGTAGAATCCCTCTTCATAATCTTGAGAGCATTATTACCTTTGGATATGCAGGAGTTAGCCCTGCACTAATGGGAGAATGTGCAAAAAATAATATTTCACTATCATTTTTATCATATAGTGGAAAATTTCTTGCAGGAATTCATGGTACTGTTAAAGGCAATGTAATTCTGAGAAAGGAGCAATATAGGATATCTGAAGATATTAGAAGGAGTACTAATGTTGCTAAAAATTTTATAACTGGTAAAATCTTTAATTCCAAATGGATTATAGAGCGTGCAATTAGAGATTATCCATTAAGATTAGATGTAGAGAAATTAAAAAAGAAAAGTCAATTTCTTTCTAACTCATTAAAAATGATACGAAATATTAATGGATTAGAAGAATTAAGAGGAATTGAAGGAGAAGCTGCTTCAGTATATTTTTCAGTGTTTGATGATTTAATTCTTCAACAGAAGGATGCATTTATATTTAAAAATAGAAATAAAAGACCACCTCTTGATTATGTTAATGCAATGCTTTCATTCTCATATTCTTTGTTAGCCAGTATGTGTGCTTCAGCATTAGAAACAGTTGGTCTTGATCCATATGTCGGTTTTTTGCATCGAGATAGACCGGGACGAATTTCTTTAGCATTAGATTTAATGGAAGAATTACGAGCTGTGTATGCTGATAGATTCGTATTAACCATGATTAATAAAAAAATTATAAATGAATCAGATTTTATCAAAAGAGAAAATGAATCGGTTATTATGACAGATGAAGGAAGAAAAGAGTTTCTAAAACAATGGCAGAATAAGAAGCAGGAAGTTATAAAGCACCCATTTTTGGATGAAAAAGTCGAATGGGGAATGATTCCCTATGTCCAAGCATTACTTTTAGCCAGATATATTAGAAATGATTTAGATGAATACCCACCATTTTTATGGAAGTAAAAGTAGGAGGAAAAATGCTTGTTTTAATAACATACGATGTTAATACACAAACTGAAAACGGAAGAAAAAGATTAAGGAAAGTAGCCAAAGAATGTGTTAACTATGGTCAAAGGGTACAAAATTCCGTATTTGAATGTGTAATGGATAACGCCAAATGTAGACAAGTTAAGAGTATTCTTGAAAAAATAATTGATAAAGAAAAGGATAGCATTAGATTCTATTATTTAGGTGATAATTACAAGCATAAGGTTGAGCATATGGGAATCAAAGTAAGTTATGATGTTGAAGGTCCCCTTATACTATAGTGCGAAACCCTAGTGATCATAAATAATCTGTGAGATTCGCACCATAATTATATAGTTTGTTTATTCATAATTTGAAAAAATAAAACTAAAATATTTTAATATTTATAGAAATATTAATATGATTAAAAATAATTGCGAAATATTTATTTTAGTTTAATATTTTGCTGTCGCTCCTCGCGTAGGAGCGTGGATTGAAAACATTTACTTGTATCGGCAAGCCGATTATTAAGGAGTCGCTCCTCGCGTAGGAGCGTGGATTGAAAATATGCCTGTTTCTACAACTGACAAAACCTTGTAAGTCGCTCCTCGCGTAGGAGCGTGGATTGAAAAAACTCTCCTTTTACTTTTATTTGCGGGGATTGTGACGTCGCTCCTCGCGTAGGAGCGTGGATTGAAAACTGTCGCAGACCGCCGAAGCGGTTTCGGCTCTTGAGTCGCTCCTCGCGTAGGAGCGTGGATTGAAAAAATATATCTTTGAGGATAAAACTCATGCCTTTCGTCGCTCCTCGCGTAGGAGCGTGGATTGAAAATACTATACCGATAGCAAGTATTGAAAGTTTAGGCGGTCGCTCCTCGCGTAGGAGCGTGGATTGAAAATGCTCAGGTGAAAAGCAGCCCTTTGTTGTCCAAACGTCGCTCCTCGCGTAGGAGCGTGGATTGAAAATCCAACTGCTCTATCCGATAGTTAGTCAGCTTTGCCGTCGCTCCTCGCGTAGGAGCGTGGATTGAAAAGTTTCCGCAAGGTCAAAACCGCCATAGCACAACTGGTCGCTCCTCGCGTAGGAGCGTGGATTGAAAACGTATGGACTTGAGATTCTGTAATTACCTTTGTAGTCGCTCCTCGCGTAGGAGCGTGGATTGAAAATCAAACTGCATCTGTGCATATCTTTTTATGTATAAAGTCGCTCCTCGCGTAGGAGCGTGGATTGAAAATCTAAACTTGGTGAAAATGCTTACGAAGCACTCCGCCGTCGCTCCTCGCGTAGGAGCGTGGATTGAAAAGCTTACTATCGATATAACACTGCTCTGGCCATATCTTGTCGCTCCTCGCGTAGGAGCGTGGATTGAAAATAAGGATAGATTAAAACTACTTATAGGATTGTTGTAAATGGTAAACTAAAATCCATAGATTTAGGCAAATAAAAATCCATAGTTTTTGGCAAATAATTTTCCATAGTTATTCAAATAAAACATT
>JGI24712J26585_10003938_pt1 | contig 11531 bp, 12 predicted proteins | sample BioPla3DNA2_FD_26585 | JGI IMG/M metagenome (IMG submission 26585)
TCATATCCAGCTATTCCGAACGGCTTATGGGACTGGTTGATAAATACGATGTGATAAGGTGTCTTTATGAGACCGCGATTCGCAACTTCCCCCTCGATTTCATGGGCTTTCTGGTGGCTCAGCGCAGAACTCATGAGTTTATGTACTGGTCAAGGGGAGAGGTGGAAGATGACATAGTGAGGGAGATTCGCAGAGAGGTTATAGAGAGTTTTAACACTGCAGTTTCCGGACACATAAGCGAACGTAAAGTTTTTATCAGAAGGATACAGCTTTCAACGAAGACATCCGGGTATCTGAAACTTCCATTGGCGTTCAGGTACGTGATGCCGGTTGTATGGGAGGACCTTAAGTTCGGCGCCATTTTCTTTGGATCATCAAGAGAGATGCCGGGAGAGTCCGAAAAGAAGGCACTTCTGTCCAGTCTTGTAAGTCAAACAAGAATTGCCCTGACAAATTCAAAGCTTTACAGTGACATGAAGGAGAATTATATCCGCACAATCAAGGCTCTTGCGATCGCTGTAGACGCTAAAGACACCTATACTCACGGGCATTCGGAAAATGTGATGAACATTGCAGAAGAGATCGCCCGGGAGATGAGGATTGACGAGAAAAATGTAGGGATTATCCGTGATGCCGGACTGCTTCATGACATAGGGAAGATAGGAATCCCGGGATATATTCTCAATAAGCCGGGCCCTTTGACATACGAGGAATTCAATGGCATCATGAAGACTCACAGTACTCTGGGTGCCAATATAGTCAAAGATGTTCCATTCCTTCATGATCTTCATGACCTTATACTTCATCATCACGAACATTATAACGGCGGCGGCTATCCTGATAATCTCAAGGAAGATCAGATTCCGATAGGTGCAAGAATTTTGCATGTTGCCGATGCTTTCGAGGCGATGACTTCCAACAGACCTTACAGAGACAGTCTGGGAAAGAAAGAAGCTATAAAACGTCTGATTGAAGGAAGCGGGAAGCAGTTTGATCCAATTGTCATCAAGGCATTTCTCAGGGTCGCTTCACGGAAAAACTGGCTTGATGAGAATTCATCGCTTGACGAAATGGAACAATCCCAGAGACAGGAAGTATAAAATCACAGGAATCAGAGCTGCTTCAGTGGCGGCTTTAACCATAAGGAAAGATTTTTACTGCTTCATTTTTGTATCTGAAGTATCTTTACAGAAACATAGATATCAGATCCTAAGTATAGCACCAGCATAAAAAAATCCCCAACATCCGCGCCGGTTTCATCCGGCTCAGAGAGGAAAAAAATGGATAAGAGAATCATTCTGACGGCGATCTGCTGTTTTGGGCTGTTCTGTGGCAAGGGTGAAAACAAGGATGCGGCGGTAATTGTGGAGGGCAAAACGATTACCCGTAAACAGGTCGAAGAGGCTGCTGATCTTATTCACAAGAGCATGGTAAGCATGTTTCCCACAAAAGCCTTTGAAGGGGTCTCACCAGAATTGTTGAAAGGTGCTGCCAGACAGCTTATTGCCAATGAGCTTCTGCTGAAGGAGGCTGACAGGCGCAAGCTCTCTTTTGACAGTATGATGGTGGACAGTGCGTTTAAACAATTCAAGGGCAGGTTTGGTGATGATGCCACTTTTAAGCGTGAATTGGCAGCGATGGGGCAGACTGAGGAGGGGATAAAGGGTGAGATGCAGAAAGGTGCACTGGTTGATACTCTCTTGAAAACAGTACTGAAAGATATCGATTCCATAAAAGAAGAGGACTGCAAGACATTTTATGAGGAAAATCGAACCAGGTACTTGAATCCTCCGAAGTCACGGGTGAGCCAGATATTCTTTTCATCAGATACCTCCACAGCAACGAGGGAGAAAAAAAGGGCTGAGGCGCAGAAAGTGCTGGATCAGATAAGGGGTGGGGCGGATTTTTCCAAAACAGCAACCAGATTTTCGGGTGGTGATATCGGGTGGTTCAAGCGGGGAGATCTGAAACCTGAACTTGATACAATAATCGCAAAATTGAAAACTGGTGAAGTCAGTGATCTTGTTCCGACAGAAGCTGGATTTCATATTCTGAAGAAAACAGATGAAGAACCTGGAAAACCTCTTTCGTTTGATGAGGTCAAGGATCGTATCCGGATTTCCCTTGAATTGAGGCAGAAGAATGAATTTGTCACTTCATATGTTGACAAGCTGATTTCACAGGCAGATATCCGTTACAAAGACACATCGCTGGTATATGTGCCTCCTGTGGACAGTGGGAAAAAATGAGTCTTTTTGTTCCTGCAAATCTGCTTTACAGGCAATTGGAATCGGGGATTTATTAAAAAAAGTGGTATCAGAGAAGCTCGCTTAGGCTATGCTAAGTGAGCACAATCATTAATATTTACAACATTTCGATATTAAGTCGCCATTCTTAGTAAACGTCAAACTAATTGACTGATCAAATGAGGTTGAAATAACATTTTGATTTGAATTCGAACCGTCTCGAAGAGAGCCAAGAATTGTCACTTCAACTACAACACTATCACCTAACATTATATGACTTATATAGTTTTTCAGGTTCATCTATGTTTCTGTAAATTTCACATATGTGTTCCCTGATAAATTTGTTTTCTTCTAAAGTAAAACTGGGAATTTTTTCAAAAATGCGAAATCTTTTGCTATTCGATTTTGCATGAAATTATATGTAATAATTATTCCCAATGTGATTCCCAAAAGAAAAGTTAAAATAGCCTTTCGCATATTAAACGATCCATTTCATACAGAATCTGAAATCAAATATGGATTTTTATCTGCGCTCGCAGATAATGTGTAATGTTACCTTTTGAGAATCTTATAGCACTCATTTCTCAATCCTCCAAGGTTTCTCCAATGTAACACCAAAGGCATGGTCTGTCTATATCAGGATTCTTTCTCCACCCGGTATTTACCGTATTTTAGCTTCAGATCATGCAACTGGTAGGTGTCTGCATCGGGTTGCATTCCCGCTTTGAAAAGTGTATCCATCATTTCCAGTTGATCGACGGTGCTTTTAAGCTTTTTCAGATCAGGAGTAAAGACCTCGGAGAGGCTTTTTCGTACACCGGGGTCTTGTTCAGCTTTGTTTATCATCCTTATACCATAAGGACCAAGCAGTTCTTTAAACTGGGCTGAATGCGCGTTGAACCATTTTTCGGTCCGGAGATTCTCTACCTGTTTTTCTATGAAAAACCAGATGATGCGGAAAAGAATAGATCCGGCAACCCATATCCACCAGCGGGGTTTTATTAAGTAGTATGCCAGAGCTCCGGCAAGAATTGACAAGTATAACCGATAGAAGCCTGTAAATCTCATACTGTTTATTTGCTCTGCAGGAGGCTTTTTATAGAAGCGGCAATAAGTTTTGCAGCCTCATCACTTATTCCGGGTTTTTCTCTGCATTTCAGTATTCTGGCTGCATTCGGATTAATCCCGGGTTTGAGAGAAGAGTGAGATTTTGGTTCCTGTTTGGCCTGTACTGATTCTCTCAAATGGCTATTTCTGGCCAGGAAATCTGCGATATCCCTGCTCTTGGAACCTTTTCTGCACGGGTTCTCCGACATTCTCCTGTAGCCATTGGGAGTTGGATATTGCGGTTTTTCGTACACCTGAGCAACCCGGGTTATGCGTTGAATTCTCGGTCTATGATTTCCGAGAGGAAGCGGTCGATAGAGACAGGATAATACTGGAATCTGGGCCCGAATATCAGGCCGGTTCTGGTGTTTTCCTGCTGCATGAGTTGATCATTGATCTTATCCAGGTGTTCCTCCGGACTGGTTTCATAGTTATCTATTTGGAATAATTCACTTTTGACTTTAAGATTACTTCTTCCGCCGTGTACAAATGAGAAAACTCGTCCCTGAATCTCTTTATCGAATGTTTCAGGGTCAAAAATATCTTTGAATGTTTCCTGCAGTGCATAAGGAGATATAAGAAACTTGGGAGAGACATTGATCTTTCCGCTAATTTCAACAGTACGGGACGGATTTTCATCATCAGGGGAAATAAGAATGTATGAAAGCTGATGGTATCCGGAGATGATACCGGAGATTGGTTTACGAAGGATTCTGGTATTGTAAAAGACTTCCCGTGATGTATCGTCCTGGTTCCACATAATCCTGTTTAAAATAAATTATGCTGAATCGATCTTGTTCCGGTAATTACTCCTTTGTAATTCGTTTAAGCAGGTAAATTTATTGAGGAACTGCACTTCTCAGTCTTGCTGCTGAATTTTCAGTAAACGAGCGTTTTCCTCGGGAAGGTCGGGATTGATGAAGAATCCGGAACCCATTTCAAAACCAGCTCTGGTTAGAATCCTGGGGATTGTCTGGATATACCAGTGGAGGTGGGGTTCTTCGGATTTGAATCTGGTGTAGGAGTGAATAAGATAATTATAATCCGGATCCCCGAGATGGTTGTAAAGTANTGAAATCAGATCCCGCATCATCACAGAGAGGTCTTCTTTCTCTTTTTCAGAGATGCTGCCGAAATCGGCAGTGTGTCTTCTGGGCAGTGTCCAGATTTCGTAAGGTACCTTTGCAGCGTAGGGGATAAATGAGACAAAGGAATCATTTAGTGCTATGATTCTTTCTGATGCATCTATTTCAGTATGCATCAGGTCACAATAAATACAGCTTCCCATGTCGTCGAAATACTCCTCGGCTCTGATCTCCTGCAGCCGGATAGACCTGGGTACTGTGGGGGAGGCTACAATCTGGGAATGGGGATGGGGAAGTGATGTTCCGGCGCGTTTCCCATGATTTCTGAAAATGGTTACCATCACAACATTTGGATCTTTCATCAATTCTTTGTACCTGGTATGGTACGTTTCAATAAGGGATTGCATCTGCTGGTATTCAAACTGATGGACTCCTTTGTTATGGCGGGGGTGATCGATGATTACCTCATGGTGGCCGTAGGCTCCCATGCAGAGGTAAAAGCCGGTTTTTTCCCTCTCTATATTGCCCTCAGGACTGAGGGCAGGGTAGAGGTTGGGGACTGAACGGGTACTCCACTGCTGATCACCTATACCCAGAGTTTCAAAGAGGATGCCCGGGAGCATTTTTTCGTTTCCGGGGCAGAAAGGACAATTGGGATCGTATCTGGGAAGCTGATGATTGGCAGAGTCAGTTTTGACGTGATGGGGTCTGGATTTACGTGCGGAAGAGAAAATGACCCATTCTTTACTGATGGGGTCCTGCCGCATACAGTTGATTCTTTTTTTATTGCTCATTGTTGATCTGCTCAGGTCTTGATTCGGTAAATAGTCTCAAAGGAGTTAAAGATGTCTATTTCCTGTTCGAGCAGGCGGGTGAGAAGAAATTTCTCTTTCACTGTTTGTCTGGCAAGTTTTCCCATTCTGTGTGCCAGATCCGGGTTCTTCAGCAGTTGTACAATTCTATCCGCAGTCTCTTCGATGCTTGAGACCAGAAAACCATTTACACCGTCCTGAATCTGGTATTTGATTCCACCCACATTTCCGCCTATAACCGGAGTGCCTTTCCACATCGCCTCGGTGACTGTCAGTCCGAAGCCCTCTCTTATTGATTTCTGCAGAACGACACTGGCTTTACTCTGAAGAGCGTTTACAAGTGCAGTATCCTCATGGCTCATTATGATGATCCGTTCATCGCGGTGGTGAAGCAGAGAATCGTAAATGCGTTCTCCCTCAGGATCATCAGTGGCTGGCGCCCCCAGAAGTACCAGGGTGGCATCGACTTTTTTCCTGGCAATCATAAAAGCCCTGATTACTCCTTCCGGATCTTTACAGGCATCAAACCTGGAGATCTGGACAACCAGAGGCAAATCGGTGGGGATATCGTAGTGTCTGAGCCTTTCCTCCATCTCCTGATCAGAGAGCTCTTTGTTTTTAATGGCAAAAGGGTCTATGGCAGGCATGACAAAGAACTGTGGTGTTGAAAGACTCTGCTTGTATTCGGGAATACTCAATATTACTCCATCGTACAACTCAATAAAGGGTACCAGGTAATCCCACATCATTTTATTGGGTGAAGAGAGATCAATGTGGCATCTCCAGAGCCATGGCCCTTTCTTTTTGTAGTGACGGATCATGGGCAGGGGTTGAGGATCATGTACAACGACAAAGTCATGCCGGATGTGGTTTCTTATGACGTTCTGGTAGTTGATATGTTCGTAAATCTGTTCTTTGCGATCTGTGAGGTGGATTTCGCTGCCCTGCAGTGCATTGTGCATCTTTTTGGTGATGGAGAAAAAATCGGATGATCCCTGAATAATTCTCCATCCGGTGTTAATCCCTGTAGCATTCATTAACAGGGTAAGTGATGAGAGAAGTTCGGCTACCCCCCCGCCGTAATATGTGGAGCTTATGTTTGTGATATGCATTCCCTTGAGAAGCTCGGCTTTTTTGAAGATCCGATCAATTGTTTCTGCTCCTACAAATTTTTCATAGTCCTCAAGTTTGGGAATAGAAAGCTTATTAAACAGTTCGTCTTCCATTTCCATTTCCTTTTATTTGAACTGATTGTTCATGCTGGTGATCAATGGTATTTAGAGGTGGCAATTTTTGTGCCGGTAAGATATGGTTTCTGAGGCCGGGGTTTGGTTATTTTATTAGTTTAGATTCTCTCCCCGGGGGTGAAAAGTGGCTTTACATATTAAGCCACAGATTTACTTCGAGGATGAAATCGTGGCTTAAGTTGTGAAGTCATAAAATCACCTTAAAGGTGAAACAATGAAAGGACAATTCTGGAGAATCCAATGGCAAAAAAACTGCGTGCAGGTGTCACTGGCGCTGGTTGGCCGGCGTGGCAGCATATCAGGGGCTACAAAAAATCGGCAGATGTTGAGCTTGTGGCTCTTTGTGATCAGAATAAGCAAAAGCTTGATAAGACAGCCGATCAATATGAAATCCCAGATCGATATCAATCATTTGACGAGATGCTGGAGAAAGGTGGGCTGGATATAGTAAGTATCTGCACCCCGAATTATCTTCACGCCGGGATGGCTATAAAGGCGCTGGAGAAGGGAAAGCATGTCCTTTGTGAGAAGCCAATGGCGACATCTGTATCTGATGCTGAAAGAATGATTGAAGTCTCGAGACGCAGTAGCGGCATGCTTATGGTTGCTCATCAGCAGCGTTTCAGTCCTCAGGCGCAGTACCTGAAAAAGCTTATCTCTGCTGGCGATTTTGGGGAGATCTATCACGTCAGGGCATACTGGGTAAGAAGAAGGGGAATACCGGGGCTGGGGGGATGGTTTACAAGGAAAGAGAAGTCTGGAGGAGGTGCGCTGCTGGATATCGGTGTACACTTACTGGATCTTTCTATGTGGTTTCTGAATTTTCCCGATCCTCTACAGGTGATTTCATCCTGGGGAAGTAAATTCGGAGTAAAGGGAAAGGGTGCCAGTGTATCGTATCCGGCGATTAACAATGAAAAGGATTTTCTGTTTGATGTAGATGATTACGTATTTGCTCAGATCAACTTTGCCGGTGGATCATCGTTGCAACTTCAGTGCAGTTGGGCTGGACATGTAAAGGGAGAGGAATTCAATATGGAGATATGGGGAGAGCGGGGTGGGGCAAGGTTGGTTCCGCTTGAGATCTATACTGAGCACAACGGAGTACCGGTTGACAGCACTCCGCTTCTTCAGGAATCAGACCCTTTTGAGGAGGAGATCGTTGATTTTGTGGCCTCTATAAAAAATGGAACGACTCCCTCATGTCCTCCGGAAGAGAGTATTAAAACTGTAGAACTGGTAGAGATGATCTACAAGTCAGGAATTCCGGAGAAAAGGGGCGTTCTGGAGCCAGAAATTGTCGGCTAAGCGCTTTACCGGGAGATCTTGAGGATTTTGTACTTCTGAACCCCTCTTGGAGCTTTGGCTTCAACTGTTTCACCGACACTATGGCCTAAAAGTGCTGTTGCTACAGGTGAGTTTATAGAAATCCTGCCTTCAGCGGGATCTGCTTCATCAGATCCGGTCAGTTCAAAGACCACTTCTTCTTCGTAGGTCATATCCCAAAGGGTGACTTTTGATCCCAGAAATACTTTATCAGTTTGAACAGATTCCGGTTTGATAATTTCGGCACGGGAGATCTTCTCTTCGAGTTCTCTTATCCGAATCTCATTCAGTGCAAGCGCCTGCTTTGCTGCTTCATATTCTGCGTTTTCCCTCAGATCACCAAAAGAGCGGGCGAGGTCGAGTTGTTTGGCTATCTCCCTTCTTTTGGATGTTTTCAGGAATTCAAGATCCGCCATCATTTTGTCGTATCCATCTTTGGAGAGATACACTTTTTCCATTTTAAAAAAAACCTCCGGTTCGGCCGGTTTGGACCGGTCGCTAAACTATAGATTAACAGTAAAATTGGAATCTAATTCAAACTGAGCAATTAAGTTTTTATGCTGAAAACAGAAATCCGGATACCGGGTTAGAATATTATAATACAAAACTCACACTAAAGACAAGGTTTGAAAAACCTGTCACTCTGAAATCGGAGCAATTTATTGATTAATAATTCCGAATTTTAACGTGAGGATATTGTAATTTGAACAAAACTGTCCCACATTACCGGAAATTCCGGCAGATTCTTCCAATGCCTGGAGATATATTTTCAATATATGGAAAAATTATCAAAATTACAAGAGATATTGAGCAGATATGATTCTGCTGTGATCGCCTTTTCTGGAGGGGTAGACAGCACATTTCTTGCAAGGATTGCAGCAGATGTAACAGGGAACAATGTTCTTCTGGTGACCGCATCTTCAAGTACCTATCCTGTACGGGAGCTTGAGGAGTCAAGGAAACTGGCTTTATCGTTGAATATGAAGCACAGGGTAATTGTTTCCGAGGAACTTGACATAGCGGGATTTTCCGAGAATAATCCGGACAGGTGCTATTACTGCAAGCTGGAACTCTTCAGGAAAATTACACAGATAGCCTCTGAGGAGGGGTACGCTGTGGTGTTTGACGGAAGCAATGCTGATGATGTGCATGATTATCGTCCGGGCAGAAGAGCGCTGAGAGAGCTGGGAATTATCTCGCCCCTGTGTGAAGCGGGTTTTACAAAACAGGAAATCAGGGATATCTCGGCAAAAATGGGCCTGTCTACTGCATCAAAACCCTCTTTTGCCTGCCTTGCGTCAAGGTTCCCCTATGGGGAAAAAATAACAGGTGATAAGCTTTCCAGAGTGGGAAAAGCAGAAGATTCTCTGATAAAACTCGGGTTTCACCAGTTCAGGGTCCGCAGCCATGGTGATCTTGCCAGAATAGAAATTGAGAGCAGTCAGATGGATATGGCCTGGGCAATGAGGGGTGAAATGGAAAGAGTGTGCAGGGAAGCGGGGTTTACCTTTGCAGCACTTGATCTGAGAGGCTACAGAACAGGCGCGATGAATGAGGCGTTAAACCAGGCCGGGAATATTCAGCCTGGTGCGGCTGATTAAATATGCTGCATTGTCAGCTGCTTCACGATGTAAATGCTTTGTAAATTCGTTCCACAGCAGATTTCAGTTTTTCCTCGTTAAATTTGAAGAAAAAATGGAGGACTTCTCCAGGAAGCACTGTGCCACCGGAGGTCTCGAGTTCCAGATCCATTTTTTTGATCGCCTGGGCTGCTCCGGTCCAGTCGAAAGGAAGGCCTTTGGTCGCGATACTCATAACCTTTTTGCCTTTAAGATTTTTCAACTGTGCAAGGTACGACATGATTACCGGTGAAGCAGAGAAGGCCCATACCGGTCCTCCGAAGATTGCAGCATCGAATTCATAAATTTCCGGCGGATTTCTCAGTGTAAATTTACCGCCACTGGGAGTAACAGTACCCGTAGTCCGCAGAAGCATAATTTCGCAATCGTGTCCATTTTCGTTGAACCTGGCGGCAATAGCGCGTGCGAATTGCATCGTATGGCCGGACTGTGTGTGTAAAACTATCGCAATTCTCATAAGAGAGTTCCTTTCTATTTCAGGGAAGAGCCGGAATGGAGTCTGCAGGAATTGTCTTGCTTTTCATCCCGGAAAGAGAGAATTGGTCGTCTTTTACCTTCATAAGCGCATCGATATCACCAACCACTACGAATGTGAGATTTTCAGGGACCAGGTATTGTTTAGCGACCCTTAAAATATCATCTCTCGTCAATTTGCTGATTTTTTCCGCATATACTTTGTAATGATCCGGCTGGCGTCCATAGTACTCGTTCCAGGCATAAGTGGAAACGATATCAAAAGGTGACCGGAACATGGAGGGGAGTTCTCCGATAAGTGATGATTTGGCATTTGTTATTTCTTCTTCGGTTACTCCATTTTCCGCTATTTTTCTCACCTCATCTATGGTCAGAGCTACAGCCTGTGCAAAACTGGAGTTTTTAGTGTAGAAGTCAATTAAGAAAGTTCCGGGATAGTTGTAGTTTGATTCTGCATGTGAGTAAATGGAGTAAGTCAAACCTGCATCAGAGCGGATTTTTGTTCCAAGCCTCGAAGTGAAACCACCACCACCCAGTATCATATTCATAACGGATACTGCATAGTAATCAGGATGAGGGCGTTTGAACAGAGGAAGTGCAAGACGAACATAGGCCTGAGAGATCTTTTTATTCACAAGCAGACACTTAATAGATGGTTTGACTTCAACGGTTGGAAAACCTGATTCGTTCTTCTTTGTTGATCGAGGAAAAGCAGATTCGAGATTCTTGATCAGAGTGTCTTTTTTCAAACTGCCGGCAGCTGAGAAGATTATGTTCGCTGGAAAGATTATCTTTTTATGCAGCTTTACAAGATCATCTCTGGTAATGCTTTTTATCGATTTCGCTGTTGCCATTCTGGATGATTCTTCTCCGGGGTACATCACTTTTTTGTACGCAGCATTCAGTGTTGGAGCAGGGTTGTCAAAGCGGTGTAAAATGGCTTCCAGAAAAATCTTTCTCTCTTTTTCCAGTTTTTTTTCATCGAATGCTGGATGAAAGAGAATCTGCTCAAGAATATCCAGCGCTTCTTTTGTGTATTCAGAAAGGAAGGAGGCACTGAAGGTGAACTGTGTTTCACCTGCTGAGAGATTGAATTTCATTGCCATGAGATCGATCAGTTCAACCAGGGTATCAGCAGGGTACTTTTTTGTACCTCCCGAACGCATCAGTGTTGCCAGAAGGGAAGAAAGCCCCTCTTTACCCGCTGGATCGTTAAGTGATCCGTACCTGACAAACCCTGAAATCTGAACAAGGGGTAAAAGTGAGTCTTCTGCGATATAAACTATCATACCATTTTCCATCTGCAGACGATATGGTTCACCGGATGGGATGCTCCAGCCAAGTGAATCATATTTTAGCCCTGAGGGATGAGATGGAATTCTGGAGTTCTTCTGAGCATGTACAGAAAAAGTCAGAAGGAGTATTATAAACAGGAAAGCGTTATTTTTGTCACTGAATCTCATTCTCAGAAATCCTCTCTTTGTCGTTATTTCTTTACTGGCTGATTCTTGACTGGTTTTTTGGCTTTTACTGGCAGCAACTGTCCTATGGTCATCTTTTCGGGATCGAGCCATTTTTTTGCAGCAGCGGGAAT
>JGI24712J26585_10003947_pt1 | contig 11511 bp, 8 predicted proteins | sample BioPla3DNA2_FD_26585 | JGI IMG/M metagenome (IMG submission 26585)
TGAGAAAGAAAAAATACTTTCAAAAAATATATAAATTTGATGAGACTTCTAAATCCTATTTAATTGAAGTATCCCTCGATGATTATGATGACGTTTATGATGATTGGGATCCTTCTCCTTTTAAAAAAAGGGATATAGAAGATGAATTTAATGATTTCATAATCAATTCCTCAGAAGATATACCGCTAAATTTTAATATTAATATTGTCCTTTATATTCCTTTAAATAAAAAAGCCCCCAAAAAAGAAACAGCCCTACTTTCTGCTTATAAAAATTATTATAAATATGCCCTCGAAAAGCTAAATATATCCAGATTAGATTTACACAAAAAAACCTTATACGATTTTCTATTTGCTGTGTTTTTATTGACTATCGGATATTTTTTCTTTATGGAAACAGAAAATATAATCTTGCAAGTTATACATGAGGGTATTTTCATAGGTGGCTGGGTATTTTTATGGGAGTTTTTTACTAATGTTTTTATGACAACTAGTAAAATGCATAATAAGTATAGATTGTATAAGAGGTTGTATGATGCAGATATTAAATTCATGTATACGGAGTAAATGGGAATAATAAATATTGTAAATTTAATAATCTAGAAAGGGGTTTTTAAAATGGGCGATAATCGCTCTTATGAAGAAATCAAAAAAGATGCCATTGATAAACAAGAACATGCCATTAAAGAATTATCTAAGGATCATAGCCCTAAATTAAAGGAAAAAATAATCGAAAGTATACAAGAAAGAGAAAAAATGATAAATTATATCGATAACCATCTTGACTAACAACCCACTAAGGTTCTTCAAAATACAAATAGGGGGTATGCATAATGGAAATAGAACCCAAAAACACCAAGGTTGTAATAGGTATGTCCGGTGGAGTTGATTCTTCTGTGGCAGCATTGCTCCTCAAAGAACAAGGATATAATGTTATTGGAATCTTCATGAAAAACTGGGATGATACTGATGACTTTGGTTACTGCACTTCCGAAGAAGACTATGAAGACGTAAGGCGAGTATGCAGCCAAATAGACATCCCTTATTATACAGTTAATTTTGAAAAAGAATATTGGGATAAGGTATTTACTTACTTTTTAGATGAGTACAAAAAAGGTAGGACTCCCAACCCCGATATATTATGTAATAAAGAGATTAAATTTAAAGCTTTCTTGGAAAACGCCCTAAAAATAGGGGCAGACTATATTGCAACCGGTCATTACGCAAGAGTTGAATTATCTAATGGGGAATATAAGCTACTTAAGGCCATCGACACGAATAAAGACCAGACCTATTTTTTGAGTCAATTAAATCAATACCAATTATCCAAGGCCCTTTTTCCCATAGGCAATTTAACAAAACCTCAGCTTAGGGAAATTGCCCTAAACTATAAACTATCTACTTCCCAAAAAAAAGATAGCACGGGGATTTGTTTTATAGGAGAAAGGAATTTTAAGAAGTTTTTGAGTCATTATTTGCCCGCACAACCCGGTGAAATACGCTCTATTGATGGTGAAATTTTAGGAAATCACGATGGTTTAATGTATTATACCTTAGGACAAAGAAAGGGCCTTGGCATAGGTGGAATGGGCACAGGGGAGCCTTGGTTTGTTGCCGATAAGGATTTGGAAAACAATATTTTATATGTAGTTCAAGGGGAAAAGCATCCAAGTCTTTATTCCAAAGGATTGATTGCTGTAGATATGAATTGGATAAGTAAAAAAAATAAATCTGAAGAATTTGATTGCATGGCTAAATTCAGATATAGACAACCCGATCAAGAGGTCAAAGTTCAATTATTAGATAAAAATGCCTGTAAGGTTACATTTAAAAAAGCTCAAAAGGCAATAACACCTGGGCAAGCTGTAGTTTTTTATAATGATAATGAATGTTTAGGTGGAGGCACCATTGATAAAGTAATAAAATAGGAATTTATTTTCACCTTTTTCGTTAAAAAAGAACATAATATTTGAAAATCCTCTATAATAATATATAATACTAATTAAAATAAACTAATTTAGAGGGATGAAATATATGTTCAATTCGATTTTTGAAAATAAAATTTTTGTATCTTTTAAGAAAATGATGGTATCAAGTTTTAGGCTTGATACCGATAAAGCCTCTAACGAAGAAATACATAACACTATGCAAAGTTCTTCTCGTATTAAGGGCTCTAATGCGGTTATACTGATACTGGCAATCTTTATTGCCTCCATTGGACTTAATATGAATTCTACAGCCATAATAATAGGAGCTATGCTAATCTCCCCACTTATGGGGTCTATTATGACCATGGGTTATGGATTGGCTACCAATAATCTTAAATTGGTTCGAAAGGCATTTTTAGGACTTATGCTCCAGATTATCATTTGCATTATCACATCCTATGTATATTTTAAATTGAGTCCTATTTCTACAGCCCGTTCGGAAATACTAGCCCGTACCACCCCCACCATTTGGGATGTTTTGATTGCTATATTTGGAGGAACGGCCGGTATAATTGGAGTTACTAGAAAAGAAAAGAGTAATGTTATTCCCGGGGTTGCTATAGCTACAGCCTTAATGCCCCCCTTATGCACTGCCGGGTATGGACTTGCAATGGGGGAAATGAAATACTTTTTCGGGGCATTCTATCTCTTTTTTATCAATAGTTTCTTCATATGCATTGCAACCTTCATAATCATTAAAATAATGGGTATTCCCAAAAAGACCTACATAGATTCTGTTGCTGAAAAGCGGGTTAAGTTGCTCATATATGCTATAGGTATTCTTACGATTCTTCCAAGTATTTACCTTGGGTACGGTATTGTAAAGGATACCATCACTGAAAGCAGTATAAATACTTTTATTGAGAAAGAATTTATATTTGAAAATACGAGGGTACTAAATAAATATCTTGATAGCGCAAACAATACCTTAGAAGTGATTGTATTTGGAAGTAGGATAAATGCGGATTCCGTAGAAGTATTAAATAATAAACTAAGTCAATATAAACTTGACAATTTAAATCTAAGGATTACCCAAAGCGATACCCCTACTTCTTTAGGGCAGGACGATGTGAAACGAATCATAAATGAGGAGCTTTACCAAAACAACCAAATTGCTTTAGGTGATAGGGATAAGAAAATAGAACTCTTGGAAAATGAGCTCTATAAATACAAACTTAATTATGAATTTGATGTTAAAGGTCTTTATAATGAAATAAGGACCCTTTACCCTGAAATTACTGATTTATCTATCGGAAGGGCCAAAACCTTCAAATCCCAAAATGAAGAGATGAAAGAAATAATCATTGCAACAATAAATGTATCCCACGAACTTCCAATAGAGGATCTATCAAAAATAAAAGAATGGTTCAAAACTAAAACCAATAATCCCGATGTCGAGTTATTCACAAATTATGCAGTGCCTATAGCTCCGCTTTCCTTGCCGGAATCTACTGGGGTATCTGAGGTTTTACCTAATGAAATAATAGGAAAATCTAATACATCTTCCACATTGGGGAAAATGTAGTAAATCCTCTCTACTTTATTCCAAAAATCTAACTATTAAAAAGGGCAGCCTAACTCTATATGCTGCCCCTTTTAATTTAGTATTCTATTATATATTCTATACCTGGTATATTTATTTTATTTTCCTCGAAAGATTTAAATGAACCCATCCATTTAGGCTGTGCAGGGGCACCTTTTTGAAGAAGTTCTGGAACGATTTGTTCCCATTCCCATTCCCCATCTTTCATTTTTCTAATACCTAACTGCTCATGCCACTCTTCATCTGTCAAAGGTTTATCACATAAAAATTCATAGTAACTATACACGACCCCTCTAGTCAAATATACCTTCCCATTATTATTATAGGTGGCTACTAGGATATCATTAGGTAATCCTGTACCAATTTCCAAAAATTCTCCTGTATCAGCTATACCAGCTACATCAGAAATGACCGCAGAGCTTTTAGGCTGCCTATAATAAGATGCTAAGGAATCGTCAATATATTCTAAGCTTCCTCCAATATACTTCAGACTTCTATTTTCCTCTTCAGTAATAGGTATATTTTCTAATTCTTTCACTGCACAGGTCCTAAATAATTCGTAAACCTCTTCCATGCTTTCTAAGGCAAAGGCTTTTTCCTCAGGTAATAGGCCCCTTTTTTCTAAATTAACTTTAGAATACTTTACTAGCCATAGCAACCTATCGTACACCTCAACTGCTGGCTCTACATAATTAGGTATGTATTCTTCTAACTCTTCTCCTCCACCCTTTTCTGCTACAGGTTGTTTTGTATAAAGTATTGTATCATGTTTAAGTTCTGCATAAGAGCCCAAGCCACTGGATATGTTTTTATCTTCCCAAGCTTGATTTTGCATAAACATTGGAAATCCTTCTACACTGTCTTTTTTTGTCCAAAGAGCTTTTAATGTCCACAGCCAACCGTTATACATATTCCTCTGCCAGTCTCCTTGGCCTAGGGCCTGAACCTTTTTCTCCATCTTATCCAAATTACTAGAATACACTTTTTCGTCTAGTTTATACAAATTATATTCTTTGGCAATATTCTGGGCTCTCTTATTACCAAAGGCTCCTGCAACATCTAGTCCTGTAGGAATGGGCCTTTCGATAGGAAACATTAATTCTTGCATGATATTGGCATCTAGAGTATACCTTTGCCCCATAAACCTAAACTGCCTTTTGGTGGGGGTATCTACTGCCCCTGTTACCAATTTGTTTTGTATTTGCGGCATCGGAAGATTTTTTATTTCTTTTTCTAGTTTGCTCCGATATTTTTCATCTTTGATACTTCCCAGGGTTAGATTTTCACCGTATACCTTTATCATTAATTCCTTCATATTAAAGATATTAATATCATCGGACTGGCCTACAAAAAAATTAGTAGGGGAGTATATCTTATCCCAAAGAGCAATATCATTGCTACCATTCATCTCCAAAAATGAAATGTATGTTATCATCATTGATTTTTCAATAAAATCATAATTAAAACTTCCACTCTCATCTTCAAAGGGGTATCCAATCAAACCGTACCACATCATAGTTTTAAAGTAGGATTCTAAGTCTTCATCCTCTGTGTAATGCCCTCTTGCTATAAACTGCTCATAGTTAATATCAAAACCAAACAAAGGGGATTTAATATAACCACTGGTGTTTTTAATTTCATTTATTTCTCTTTCAGCAATAGGTATAAGCTCCTTGGGTATATCCCCATAGGTACTGTTGATAAGATTATTGGCAACAGAGAAATATATCATAATATCTCCTAAATCTTTTTTTATTTCTTCATTAGGGGCTTGTAGGTATAAGGCTTTGGTTTTATCTAACATACTTTTAGTGAGTTCTTTTAATGCTTCATTTAAATGTTCTTTTTCTACAGATTTTAGAGTTTCATCAAAAAATTTATGGTACATATGAAGGGCTACATCTACTGAAATAAAACTAGGTATATATTTGTATTCATTTTCCTCATAGATATCATACATTTTCATATAATGGTAGGCATTGTCTGGATTGGGATTTAGAACAACGAATCCATTATTAGCTAATTTTCCAACTTGTTCCTTAGAAAGGCCTTCAAAGCGTGAAATATTCACTATATTGCCTAAGTTTTTATCAACATTATACTTTGGAACCTTCGGGGTATAATTAGTTGCTATAAAGGGTACCTCCTCATTAGAATACTCTGATGTATTCCTCCATACTAAACTTATGCCATCAGGTAGGACAGTCTCTTCTCTATCCGTTATTTGAATTTTTTTATCCATGGCATTAGTTTCTGCCGAGTTATCTACGGGAGTTTCAACATTTTTACTACAGCCTGATAGCATCATAATAATACCTAAAAAAATCGCAATATTCCTCTTTGACATCTAATTACCCCTCTCTTTTAATAAATAAATATCATTTTCCGTCTTTTCTGAAGAAGGTTCTAATACAACAGATTTTACCATATTTCTATCCTTAACTCTAGCTTTTATAAAAACATTTCCATCGCTTTTTTCTATACTGATGGAATCAACTCTATCATATATATGACTTTCCCCTTGAAGTATGAATCCAAATCCAAACCAATAGTATGCGGATATAATAAATTCACCCGTTCCTATCTCCTCCACAACTATAAATTCATCACTTCCATTGCCATTTAGATCCCCAAAAGAAGCCTTGCTAAAAGGCGCTCTTAATTTTGAACCGGTCCATTTCTTCACTAATTTATCTTCTTTGAAGTTAAAAAAGAAAGGTCTGTTTTGAAGTTCAGAAGATTCTTGAATTGTCTTATTTACGATAATGAAGATTTCCGGATTATTATCTGCATCTATTTCGCATAATTCAATCTTCCATGGTCTTATGGCGCCCATATTGTTTTCATACCTTTTACTGACATGTAATTTATTGGAAGTGGTAGATACATCATAAATAATCAATCGGTCGGCAAACCTAGAGTTTTTCCTTCCTTCTAGTACTAAAATATTATCCTTCCCATCGGAGTCAATATCTCCTATAGCTATATCCACAATAACATTATTTTTATACGATTTTAGGCTATGTTTATCCCCATCATATTCAATATATCCCCCTTTAAGGCTATATTTTAACGTATATTCTTGACCTCCCAAAAAAATCTGCAATGAAGAATTAGAAGGCCTAATGGTATAAATACCCGTTATGATTAAAGCAACAATAGATAATATCCCAATAACCTTTTTAATCATCTCACCCAACCCTTTTCTAATAACCAATGACAGAAGTACTAGACACCATTATGAAATCGCCTTTTTCATTTCTTTAATATAATCAATAACATGGGGGGTACAATTCATACCATATTTAGCTATTATCTTAACTATGGCACTTCCTACTATTATACCATCTGATATTTTAGCCATGTTACCTGCTTGTTCTTTTGTCGATATACCAAAACCTATGGCACAGGGAATATCTTTGACTTCTTTAGCAAGCCTTATCATTTCCTTGATATTTTCATTAATTTTTTCCCTTACCCCCGTTACTCCCATAGAAGACACGCAGTAAATAAAACCTTCTGCTTCCTTAGCAATCATATGAATTCTATCTTTAGATGTAGGGGCAATCATGGAAATCATAGTAATTCCATAATCCCTACAATAGGGCAAAAGTTCTTCTTTTTCTTCATAAGGTATATCTGGGACGATTACGGCAGATACATCTACTTCTTTACATCTTTTCATAAATCTTTCAGTACCATAGGTAAAAATCGGATTGGCATAAGTCATAAATGCAATGGGTATATCACAGGTTTTGCGTATTTCCTTGACCATATCAAAGATTTTATCCGTGGTTGTTCCTCCTGATAATGCACGACCATCTGCCTCTTGGATTATAGGTCCTTCCGCAACGGGGTCCGAAAAGGGAATCCCTAACTCTATTAAATCTGCTCCAGCCTTAGCCATTCCTATAACCAATTCTTTGGTTATCTCTATAGATGGGTCTCCGGCAGTTATAAAAGGAATAAATGCTTTATTGTTTAAAAAAACTTTTTCTAATTTATTCATATATTTTTACCCCCTTATGACGTGCCATGGCTGCCACGTCTTTATCCCCTCTACCTGAAAGGCAAATTATAATAATTTCATCTTTACCCATGGTTGGAGCTAATTTCTTAGCATAGGCAACTGCATGGGCACTTTCAATTGCCGGAATAATCCCTTCAATTTTTGATAAATATTCAAAAGCTCCTACAGCTTCATCATCCGTAACCGGCACATACTCTGCCCTACCCATATCCTTAAGATTTGCATGTTCCGGCCCTACTCCTGGATAATCAAGTCCTGCTGAAATAGAGTATACCGGTGCAATTTGACCATATTCATCTTGACAAAAATAAGACTTCATTCCATGGAATATTCCTAGAGTTCCTGTTGCCATGGTTGCAGCAGTTTTATCTGTATCCACCCCGTATCCTGCCGCTTCACAACCAATGAGGCGAACATCTTTATCCTTGATAAAATCATAGAACAATCCTATTGCATTACTTCCCCCGCCAACGCAAGCCATAACAACATTAGGGAGTCTTTTTTCTTGTTCTAAAATTTGATTTCTTGCTTCACGGCCAATAATACTTTGAAAGTCCCTAACTATAGTTGGAAATGGATGGGGTCCCATAACCGATCCTAAAACATAATGAGTGTCATCTATTCTTTTAGTCCATTCTCTCATAGTTTCATTTACAGCATCTTTTAAAGTTTGGGTTCCACTAATAACAGGATGAACCTTAGCTCCTAAAAGTTCCATACGAAAAACATTAAGTGCTTGGCGGTCGGTATCCTCCTTACCCATATATATTTCGCATTCCATCCCCATTAGGGCTGCAGCCGTAGCGGTTGCCACCCCATGCTGTCCTGCTCCTGTTTCTGCAATAACCCTAGTCTTACCCATTTTTTTAGCTAATAACACTTGACCCAAAACATTGTTTATCTTATGGGACCCTGTATGGTTTAAATCTTCTCGCTTAAGGTAAATCTTAGCCCCCCCTAAATCTTCGGTCATCTTTTTGGCATAATAAAGTGAGGACGGCCTCCCTGCATAATTATCCAATAAATCTTTTAGTTCTTCCCTAAACTTTGGATCCTTTTTAAAGTAATTATATGCCTCTTCTAGTTCTATGAGCGCGTTCATTAAAGTTTCTGGAACATATTGCCCTCCATGAATTCCAAATCTTCCTTTTGACATTTTACATTCTCCTTTTTTCAAAATAAAAAAAGCCTTCATCCCTAAAACAGGGACAAAAGCTTATACTTCTGCGGTACCACCCAAATTGGCTAAAAAGCCCACTCTAACTGTATACTATCATATACATCCCCCTGATAACGGACGGGTTCCCGTAAGTTCGTACTTAATAATTTCAGACTTCCCTCACAAGTCCATTCAGAATAATACTTGTAACCGCATTTCCACCATCTAGCGGCTCTCTTTATACAACTAATAATTCCTACTCCTCTTGCTCATAGGTTTATATCATATAAAATTAAACGAATAACCCAGTAAACTGTATACCCAGTACCAAAATAATAGCACCGGCATTTATTTTTGTCAACAGCATTATTATAAATTTGGATAATGCCTAAATATTATAGTAAAGATTTTGCGTAGCATATTCAGGATCACAGGTAATATCGATACCTAGTTTCCCAAAAATTTGTTCATCATTTCTGCTTATTATCGTTGTCGAGTGAGCTTGACAGCCTTTTAGCATACCTAATCTATCCATGGCAATCTGTGCAACCGGGTTAGTTGCGGCACATATACTAAGAGCAATAAGTATTTCTTCACAATCTAGTATTGGATTTATACTGCCTAAGGTTCTAGTTTTTAAATTTAAAATAGGTTCTAATATCACAGGAGAAATCAAAGGAATTTCATCTGATATTTTGGCTAAATGCTTAACTGCATTAAGTATCACTGCTGCAGTTGCATCCATTAAATTAGAACTTTTTCCCGTTAAGATTGTTCTGTCTTCGAGCTCTATTGCTACAACAGAACAAGCATCAGTTCTCCTGGTAGTTTCTCTTAATTGTTCTAACCTAATTCTAGCAGGAACAACCACATTTCTATCTTCTTCCTTTAGATTAAGTTCCTCCATGATGAGTTTGATTCTTTCAAAAGTATCCCTATCTACATATCCCTTTTTGTACTCACAACCCGTCTTAAAATATCTTCTTATAACTTCCTGTTTTGAGGCTTCTTTTATAATCTCATCATCAATAATGCCAAAAGCCACTCTATTAACTCCCATATCCGTTGGAGATTTATATATGGATTCCTTACCTGTGATTTTTTCTATAATTCTTTTTAAAACAGGGAAGGTTTCTATATCCCTATTGTAGTTTACCGCAATTTCTGAATACTCATCTACATGAAAGGAATCAATCATATTTACGTCCTTAAGGTCTACTGTGGCAGCTTCATATGCAATATTCAAGGGATGTTTTAATGGTACATTCCATACAGGAAAAGTTTCAAACTTTGAATATCCTGCTACTACTCCCCTTTTAAATTCATGATATAATTGACTAAGGCAGGTTGCTAGTTTACCACTACCAGGGCCCGGAGCCGCTACTACAACGATTGGTTTTGTGGTCTCTATATAAGGATTTTGCCCATATCCCTCATCACTTACAATGGTATCTATATCCGTCGGATATCCTTGAGTGGCTCTATGGGTATAAACTTTTATTCCTCTTCGTTCTAATTTATTGATAAAAACTGTTGTTGCCGGCTGTCCATCAAACCTAGTTATCACAACACTGTTGATGTCCAATTGATATCTTCTTAAATCATCAATAAGCCTTAGGGTATCCATGTCATATGTAATCCCAAAATCTCCTCTTATTTTATTCCTTTCGATATCACCTGCATAAACACAGATTATCACTTCTACCTTTTCTTTTATCTTCTGCAGAAGCTTAATTTTTCCATTTTCGTCAAATCCGGGTAAAACTCTTTTGGCATGAAGATCATATAATAGCTTCCCTCCAAATTCTAGGTAAAGCTTGTCGTAATTATTTACTCTTTCCAAAATATATTTTGATTGTTCTTCCAAGTATTTTTTATGATCAAATCCAATCTTCATTCTCTTTCCTCACTTCATAGCATAATTATTAGGTTCAATCTTACTTCGTACAACTTTTTATTATTACATAGTTCTTATTTAATGTAAACACAATCATTCATTATTATTATTAAACTTTTTCTTATATCCGCATTTTCTACATAATTCCTCTATTGCATACCTCTTAGAAAAGCCCTCATATATTTCTTTTGCTCTTTTAGATTCTATAATTCTTGAAAAGTCGACATTGTGGATATTACCTAAATTAATTATTCCTTCCCCATCCAGACAACAAGGAACTACAGTTCCATCAACCAGTATCGCCGCCTGCTTTCTAAGACCATAGCAAAAGCCCCTTCCATCATCTTCTTTTTCTTTCAAATTCGGCCATGCAAACTCATAATCCTGATTAATATATACCCTCTCTGCAATCTTAATCCCCCTACCAGGCATAACCTTTTCATCTATTTTATATGGAAGTTTGAATTCCTTTTCTATTATTTCAAGCAATCCCCTGTTACTTTCCATACTCCCATTTATTCCAGCATCATAATTCAAATTCCAAAATCTTAGAGATATAAGAAGATTGGTTTTTTCCATAGATTCCTTTGTGAATGAAATAATATCTTTCATATAAGATTTTTCACTGGTATATCCTTGATTTCCCGATAGGCTATGAAGGGAAAAATTTATTTGCCTTAGGGATTTTTTCATTATTATTTTGTCCCTAACCTTATCTATAAGAGTCCCATTTGTTGTTATATTAACTCTAAAACCCTTTTCATAACTTATATCTAAAAACTTATCTATGTCGGGATGTAAAAGCGGTTCCCCTTTAACATGAAAATATATATATTCGGTGTAGGGGCTTATTTGATTTAATATCTTTCTAAAGTTTTCTATGGACATAAATTGG
>JGI24712J26585_10003950_pt1 | contig 11509 bp, 8 predicted proteins | sample BioPla3DNA2_FD_26585 | JGI IMG/M metagenome (IMG submission 26585)
AAGAACAAACTCCCTGTCGTTCATGTCCTGTCCTGACCATACATCTACGCCTGCCTCTATCATGGCCGGGACCAGCATTTCAATTTTGCCGCATGAATGGAAATCAATGAACATACCGCGCTTATGAGCGGATTGGCATACTCTTTTCAGATAGGGAACCAGCATTTCTCTTACGGTATCAAGGGAGAAGAAAGGAGCTCGCTGGGATCCCCAGTCATCGTGAAAATAGATACAGTCAGCATCATAATACTTTTTGTATTTTTCAAAGAGTGCATCGTATAAATCGCAAAGCTTGTCAAAAAGTCTGTGTACGGCTTCCTTTTCATCATCATCAATCAATGCAAGAGCTGCATTTTCAAATTCCATGAATGAGATAAGCCTTTCAAACAGACCGTTCATCATCCATACCATAGTAACTCTACCGTTGCCTATGTATGGAGCGTTTGTCTTTGCGCTCCCCTCCCAGTCATATTCATCTATGTTTGGGAAGGTTATGTACTTTTCCCATTCGCAAATATCGGGAACTTTTAAAGGATTTCCCGGTCTTACCATTGAGCCTCCGGCTTCCGGAACATATTCCCACTCAACACCGAACATATCCTTGCCAGCGGTTGGTGGAACGGACTCAGCTTCAATTACGAAAGCTCTGGCAACATTATCGGGAATGATTTTCGGACAAAGAGTTACAAAGTCAGCTCCCGTCGGAGCCCATACCCCTTCGCCCTTTAAAAACCTGAACACATTTTCTTTGGGAGTAATTGGTGTGTTGTATTTGGGGGAACCCGGGGTATCCGGACCCATAAATGGGAAAGACTTATATTCCCCTATTACCTTTAGCTCATCCTTAATGTTGATGTTAATAATTCTCACTCCTTCCTCGGACTATTATAGCAAAGATTTTATTTGATAACAACTCTTTTGTGGTTTTTTTGCTTCATATTTTTCTATTTTAATCTTTTTTTGCAGCCTCTATGACATGCTTTACAAGTACGCTTGTTGTTACAGTGCCCACTCCTCCCGGTACGGGGGTAATGGCGGCCACTGTTTTTTCAGCTGCTTCAAAGTCCACGTCGCCCTTTAAGTTACCTTCATCATCCACATTTATTCCTACATCAATGACAACCTGTCCGGGGCTGAGATAGCTATTATCGACCACTCCGGCCCTGCCCGCCGAAGCAATGATAATATCGGCCTTTTTGCATATTAATGCCATATCCTTTGTTTTGGTATGGCAAACCGTAACTGTCGCGTTCTTTTTAATCAGCATCATTGCCGCCGGCTTGCCGACCACAAGACTTCTGCCGATAACCACAACATTTTTTCCTGTCACATCAATATTGTAAAAATCAAGTATTTCCATGCATGCCTTAGGTGTACACGGGGGAAAGCCCAGATTGCTCCCGCTGTAAACCCCGGCCATGGAAATATCCGTTATACCGTCCACATCCTTTTCCGGGGCCAGTGCCCTTCTGACCGTATCATCGTCCATATGCTTGGGAAGGGGTCTGAACAGCAGACATCCGTGGATTGACGGGTCTTTGTTAATCTTCTCAATTTCGGCAATAAGCTCCTCCTGGGTGGCATCGGCAGGAAGCACTATGTTTTTCACCTCAACTCCCACGCCGGCGCATCTTTTCGTTGCACCCCTTTCGTACGCTATATCGTCGCCCCTTTCTCCCACTCTGACAATTGCAAGTGTGGGAACAATTCCTCTTGCCTTAAGAGCCTCCACATCCGCAATCATCTTTTCCTTTAAAGCGGCAACAACATCCTTGCCCTTTAAAATCTCAGCCATTTCATTTCTCCTTTCGAAGCTTTGTTCCCTCTATTTGAGTCTTCCAGCCACACTGTCGTATATATCGTCTGCCAGAGCCGTATACTTTTCCAGCATCCCGTTTGCTTCTTTGTTTAGCTCTTCGGCATATTCCCTGTCGGTCATAGCCTTTGTGTTTATGAAGACATTCAGGCTGGCACCCATCAGAGCTGCCTTACAGAAGGCAACGCCAACTCCCGCATCGCTGATTGCAAGCTTACTGCCCTTTTCCGCATAGGATTTTATCAATTCTATCGCTTCACAGCACTTGCGCATGATTTCCATGGGAACGGAGCAGGCGTCTTTCAGGCATTGGGACATTACCCTTTCTTTTTCAGCCTTTTCCTCCTCGGTATTTTTGGGAAGCCCGTAAGCCTTTGACAGGGGTTCAAAAACATCCGCATCTCTTTGAATTAAGTCCAGCAGCTCACGCCAAATCTTCTCAGACTTCTCCATAAGCTCATACATTTCCGCTTCCACATCGGCGTATCTTTTCTTTCCCACGGTCAGGGAACCTACCATGTTTCCCAATGCGCAACCAACAGCGCCCACCAGAGCGGACGCGCCGCCGCCGCCGGGTACCGGGGCCTTTGAGGCCAGCTCTGAAACAAAGCTCTCGCAGCTTTTTTGACTTAATGACATAGTTTATGTCCTCCTTAACATTACTCAATCCCGCTTCCGCTCATCTCGCATAACGCAGCACAATCGGCAGAAAACGAAACTAAAGCTCCATCAATTGCAGGAGAAGCATTAACAGANCATAATCATGTGATTTTCCTTTGCAGGCTGAAGGTGATGCTATTTACGGCAGACCGCCGCGAAACGGTGAGTTTTGATAAATCCTCGTTCCGCGGCAGCCTGTGCCGCTTTATCTTAGCTTTTACCTTAAAATATATTAATATTCGTTCGGCATCTCGCTTAGCTCGGCCATGGAGAACACCGGACCGTCTATGCACACGTACTTGTGGCCTATGTTGCATTTGCCGCACTTTCCTATGCCACAGGTCATACGCATTTCAAGGGTTGTATATATCCTCTCGGGAGACATTCCGAACTGGACGAAAGCATTTGACAGTGCTTTTATCATCACGGGAGGACCGCATAGAATTGCTATGGTTTTTTCCTTATCAAAGGGTATTTGGTCAATCAGTGTATGGGGGAAGCCGACCAACTTGTCCCAACCCTCCACCGGGTTGTCTATGGTCTGATATAAGCTGGTATCGGGCATCTTTGACCATTTGTCAAAATCATAGGCAAAAATGAAATCTCCCGGTGTCCTTGCCGCCATCAGCATGTTGATCTTGCCGTATTTGCCTCTGTAGGCAGGATCAAACACATAGTCTATCATGGGACGCAGAGGCGCAAGGCCAAGACCGCCTGTCACATAGAACAGGTCGTTTCCTTCCATTTCCTCCAGCGGGAACGTGTTGCCAAAAGGCCCCCTGATCCATACAGTGCTTCCTTCGCTGAGCATATGAATATTGTCGGTCACATAGCCTGTGCGCTTTATTGTCAGCTCCAGATGATCCTTTATGAGAGGGCTGGACGCAAACCCGAAGGTGCATTCACCCACACCGGCCACACTGAACTCGACAAACTGGCCCGGTCTGAAATCAAAGGGCTCATCCAGCTTCAGCTTAAAGGTCTTGACATCCTGAGTGTCCGACTTTGTCTCCTGTATGACCTCCAGAATCGTAGCGCGAGACGGTACATAAGGGTTTCTGTTACTCATTCTTTTGCCTCCTCTAAGCGCTCCATAATATCGGACACGGTATCTCTGATATTAAGACCGCCCGGACAAGAACGTATGCAGCGTCCGCATCCGGAGCATGCCGTAAATCCGTAGTTCTCGGGAATGTAAAGATATTTGTGGAGGACACGCTGTCTGAATCTTTGATATTTTTCCGTCCTTGGATTGTGTCCGCTGGCATGCAGGGTAAACTTCGGATACATGCAACTGTCCCATACTCTGGTCCTGGTCACGATGCCTTTATCTTCCGCATCTCTCAAATTGAAGCAGTGGCAGGTGGGACACAGGTATGTGCAGGTTCCACAGCCTATACAGCCTTCCACATAGCTCTCCCAGGGCATGGTAGCAAAGACATCCGCCTCTTTTGCTTCTATCTTCAGGGTTTCTTCAGGTTTTGTGTCGCGTTTCGGCGGCTCCGCTTCACTTCCGGTGAAAAGCCCATCCCCCTTGGCGGTTAACGGCTCATAGAGAATGTCCCCGTCAACAAAGTTCAAAAAACCGTCACATTCGGGAGAAAAGGTCATATCTATGCCTCTTTCGTCGCAAAAGCAGGCAGTTTTTTTGCTTGTGCATCCGGCCCCTACCACGGTCAGGCAGTTTCTCCTGTTTATATAGAAGCTGTCCTTAAACTTTCCCTTGTCACTTGTGAAAATACCGTCCAAGTCATTCAAAGCCGCTATATCACATGGTTTTGCACCTATCAGGAGTATGGGCTTTATGTCCTGGGCTTCCTCAACTCTTCCCTCCAGAAAACGAATAACATTTTCAACTCTGGGAAAAACCGTCTCCTTGGGAGATTTATATGGCAGACGGTCGTCGAGAATAACATCCCTGGCATCGGTGACCTCAGCATAGTCCAGTCTGTTGTCATTCATAACAGGAGCGATTACCGTGTATTTCTCCATCAGTTTTGCCAGAGCGGCTCTCGCCTGGTCCAAAGTCAATTTATACGCCGACAATGGTGTCACCCCCTAAGAATGCTACCTGCTGGTCATCCTGCTTGTATTGGTTTGCAAATGGCTTTGCTTCCATATCAACACCGGCTTTAAAGTCATAAAACTCCTCAACAAACTCGCTGAGTCCCTTAAAGAGGTATTTCAAATTAACTCCGGAGGGACATACCTTCTCACAGGCACCGCAGTCAGTGCATCTGCCGGCAAGGTGCATGGCCCGGGTGAGATGAAAGGCCATTTTCGTTGATGTGTCGGGATCCACCTGTTCCCAGGGCGTTGCTTTCCTGTCCATAAAGCAGGCCTTGCAATAACAGCCCTGGCAGGCCTGACGACAGGCATAGCAAAGAATGCACTTGTCGATTTCCTTTTTAAAGCGCTCAAACCGCTCATCCACAGTAGTATTCTTTGCCCACTCGGTCACATTCTCACCCGAATTTGGCATTTCAAGATCCTTATATGTATCTGAACCGTCCGCGCCTACCACTATGTCATACATATTGGGGATTGAGGAGGGACACGCATCGCATCCGGCGGCCAGGCTGTCATTCTGCTTCATTCCGGAACATTCAATCCCTATGATGACAATGTTCTCACGCTTGAGTTGATTTTCAACTATAAGGTTTATTATGGACCGAACATCACAGCCCTTAGCGGCAATGGCGACCTTTTTATCTCTCATGTCAAGGAGGTAGTTTGCCAGATTAGTAAAACAGGCTTCGTTCCAGACCAGGTTCTCCACGTCCCCGGCAGTCCTTGCAAAATATGGAGTAGGCCAGCCCACCTCCGGGTTGTCCTTTAAGCCCAATACAGCTTCGACAGTGCCTTCTTCAAGCAGCTTGGCCGCTGTTTCCTTTAGCTTCTGAGATTGTTTATTATAGTCCATCATGCACCATCCCTTCCGCCTAGCCTACTGGGCCCCAAAACTCTTATCTTTTCCGTAACCGTTTCAACCACATCGGCAAATCTCGCACCTTCGGAGGCGGAAACCCATGTAAACTGCACTCTGTCGGGATGGAAGCCTGCCAGAGACAGCAGTCTTTTCAGAGCCGAAAATCGTCTGCGGGCATAGTAATTGCCCTCCAGATAGTGGCAGTCACCGGGATGGCATCCGGAAACCATAACTCCGTCCGCTCCGTCTACCAAAGCTTTGATTATATACTGGGGGTTAATCCTGCCTGAGCAGGGGACCCTGATAACTCTGATACTGGGAGGATACTGAATTCGGCTCGTTCCGGCCAAATCCGCCCCTGCATAGCTGCACCAATTACACAAAAACGTGACTATTGTAGGAGTCCATTCCTCCGAGACGGCATTAGTAACTTCAGCACGTTCACTCAATATACTCACCTGCTTTCTACTTTCTCATGAGATATTCAATCTCATTGACAATCTGTCTGTCCGCAAAGCCGCCCAAGTCAACTGCGCCACAGCGGCAGTTTGCGCAGCAGGTGCCGCAGCCTTTGCACAGAGCATCGTTGACGACGGCACGTCTTACTGTTCCGCCCCTTACAGGCACATCCTGAACCTCGATTGCACCATATGGGCATACGTCTTCACAGGTACCGCAGGCTGTACAGAGATTTCCGTCCACCTTGGCAATTGTGCCCTCAGTTTCGATGTATTCCTTGGAAATAACCGTTGCTGCCCGTCCCGCTGCAGATCTGCCCTGCACAAGGGATTCTCTGATATTTTTTGGCGAATGCGCAAGGCCGCAGAGATATACGCCATCGGTGGCAAAGTCCACAGGACGCAGCTTCGCATGTGCCTCAAGGAAGAAGCCATCCTGAGTCTGTGGAATCTTGAGATGCTGGGCCGTAACCTTATTTTCTTCCCTGTCGGCAACGATGGCGGAAGCAAGAACCACCAGATCGGCCTCCAACTCAACCTCGGCTCCTACTGCCGGGCTGAATACCGATACCTTAAGACCGTTTTTATCGGTGACTTCCGGCTTACGCTCCAGGTCATACTGCACGAAGGTCACTCCGTTTTGTCTCTCAGCTCTGTAATTGAGCTCATGCATACCATAGGTGCGCATTTCTCTGTAAAGTATTGTTACGTTGATATCCGGGTTGAGTCCTCTGAGGGCAGCGGCATTGCGTATGGCCTGGTTGCAGCATACGCGGCTGCAGTACATTCTTTCTCCTTCACGCTGGCCGACGCACTGGATCATCACTACGTTTTTCACCTTGCCCAGCTCTTTGTCGCCACTCTGCAGGCGCTTATCCAGCTCCAGCTGCGTAATGACGTTTTTATTCTGTCCGTACAGGTATTCAGCGGGCTTTGCTTCATTGGCGCCGGTTGCAACGATAACTGCACCGTGATTGACAGGTGTAAGAACATTATCCGTGACAAGGGTGGTTCTGAAGTTTCCAACAAAGCCCTCCACCTTACCCACAGTGGTATTGAGATGAACCTCAATAAGCTCATTATTCATAACATTGTCAATCATTTTTCTGACATAGTTCTGTATGGGACGACCGTTGTATGTGGTGTTGAGCTGGAGTGCATTTCCTCCCAACCTGTCGCTCTTTTCAACCAGAACGGCCTTAAAGCCCATGTCCGCCAGTGACAAGGCCGCACTCATGCCCGATACACCGCCGCCTATAACCATGGCGGAGTGTTCCACGGGTATTTTCTTCCTCTCAAGCGCAATTGCAAGCAGTCCCTTGCCCACCGCCATCCTGACAAGCTCCTTGGCCTTCTGGGTAGCGGCCTCCTTGTCGTCCATATGTACCCATGAGCATTGGTCACGGATATTTGCCATATTAAAGAGATAGGGATTGAGACCAGTCTTCCTGAGAACGGACTGGAAGAGAGGTTCATGGGTTCTCGGAGTGCATGAGGCAACCACAACTCTGTTGAGATTGTGCTCTTCAATGAGCTCCATCATATTTTTCTGTGCGTCAACGGAGCATGTATACAGGGAATCCTCCACATGCACCACAAAGGGCAGAGTCCTGATGTAATCACAAACCTCGGGCACATCCACATAACCGCCGATATTCACGNCGCAGCGGCATACGAAGACGCCCATTCTTATGGGCTCGTTTGAAATATCCCTGATGGGTACTTCCTCGCCCACATTGAAGTGCTCTTTAAATAATACCTCGTCCATTTCACCGGAATTGGCGATTTTGGCCGCCGCTGCCGCTGCCGCGCTCGCCTCAGCCACCGTCTCGGGTATATCCTTCGGGCCTGAAGCCGCGCCACAGGCAAAGATACCTTCCACCGAAGTTTCCGGAGAGGCAAAGTCGTCGCAATGGACAAAGCCGTATCTGTCGGTCTTTATACCGGCCTTTTTGAACATTTCCACAGTCTCGGGATTGGCCTTGAAGCCGGTAGCCAGCACGATCAGGTCATAATCGGCCTCCATTCTGGTACCGTCAGGCGTGGTGCTGGTCAGTCTGAGCATTCCGTTTTCAAGGAGATCCACACTGCCGGCACGGCTGCGGATGAATTTTATTCCGTATTTGTCCTCACCGGACTTAATATATCTGTCAAAGTCCTTGCCGTAGGCTCTCATATCCATGTAATAGATATGGATATCCTCCACCGAGGGCAGATGCTCCTTTGTTATCTGGGCTTCTTTTACGGAATACATACAGCATACCGAGGAGCAGTAGTCCGCTTCACATTGGAAATCACGGGAGCCAACGCACTGGATAAATGCAATTCGCTTGGGTGGCTTTCCGTCACTGAGCCTCTGGACATGTCCACCGCAGGGACCGGAGGCGGAGAGTATCCTCTCATACTCCATAGATGTGACAACATCGGCGTATTTATAGTATCCCAGCTCCGGCGGTATTTTGTCTACCATATCGTATCCGGGACACATGATAACGGCACTCACCGGAATCTCAACAATCCTGTCCCTCTGGGTATGATCAATCGCATTTGCCTGGCACGCGCCCTCGCACGCCTTGCACTCGCAACATATTGAGCAGTCGACGCATCTTTTGGCCTCATTGACGGCAGTCTCTTCGTCAAATCCCAGCTCTACCTCGTCAAAGCTTGTTTTGCGTCTATCTAAATCAATTGTCGGCATTTTGGCCCTTGCCGTATATTTATAGCCGTCTATATCAACCTTTGATATATCAGTCTGGGGAAGCAGGAAGGGTTCAATGGGTTCATTTTTACCTTCCAGATAATTAATAATCGCTTTTGCCGCCCTGTTTCCTGCCGCTATGGCCTGAATCAGTGTAGCGGGTCCGGACTGGGCGTCACCGCCTGCAAAGACTCCCTCTATGGCGGTTTTTGTGTCCTTTGCTTCTATGGTCCCGTATTGGTTGAATATGTCGAAACCGGCATCCCTTATGTCCTGCTCAACCTTTTGTCCCACAGCAACGATAATGGTGTCCGCTTCGATAATAAATTCAGAATCGGGAATAGCCACAGGTCTGCGTCTTCCGGAAGCATCGGGCTCTCCCAGCTTGTTTTTTCTGCATTTGAGTCCCTTGAGCTTGCCGTTCTCGGTGACGACCTCCACCTGTGAGGTCAGGAAGCTGAACTTTACGCCCTCTTCCTCCGCCTCGTCAACTTCCCAGGGATTTGCAGGCATATTCTCTCTTGTACGCCTGTAAACCACCGTAACGTCGCTCCCCAGCCTGACGGCTGAGCGGGCGGAGTCCATGGCAACGTTTCCGCCGCCAATGACAACAACCTTTTTGCCGATTTCCGGCTTATTTCCCAGATTTATTTCCCTGAGGAAATCCACGCTCGGTATGACCGCCTCGTTGTCCTCGCCAGGTATGCCCAGTTTTGAATCCGTATGGGCACCTATTGCAAGGAAAATCGCCTTAAAGCCCTGAGCTCTCAGGTCCTCCAGCGTAAAATCCTTTCCGATGACGGTATTATATTTAATCTCAACCCCCATATCCTCAATGAGGGAGATCTCATAGTTCAAAATCTCTTTATCGAGACGATAATCAGGTATGCCCACCTTCAGCATACCGCCGCCTACGGGCAGCTTTTCAAACACTGTGCACTTATACCCCTCTTTGGCAAGGGAATATGCGCAGTTGAGTCCTGCCGGGCCGGCTCCTATAATAGCGACCTTTGTGTCCTTGGGCTCGGCCTTGACTTCAATCTTTTTCTTATTTCCTTTTAAATCCACGTCTGCGATGAAGCGCTTAAGGCTGGCTATGCTGATGGGCTGATCCACAAAGCGTCTTGTGCAGTTTGTTTCGCAGGGATGGAAGCAAACCCTTCCAAGTACTCCTGAAAACGGCGTTGTACGCCTCACCACGTCCAGAGCCTCCTCGAATCTTCCCTCGCCTATCAGGGCAACATAGCCATGGGCATCAATATGCGCCGGGCATTGGTATTTACAGGGCGAGGAGCCTCTTTTGTCAATAACAACCTTGTTGGGAGCCGCCTGTGCGAAGGGCTTATATGTCGCCTTACGGTTGCCCACCCCCATATCAAATTCACTCTTTACGGATATGGGGCACACCTTTGTGCAGTCTTCGCAGCCTGTGCATTTATCGATATCTATATAACGGGCCTTTTCGCGGATAACAGCGGTAAAGTCAGGAGCTTTTCCGCGAATCTCCACAACCTCGCTCCATGTCATGGTTTTAACAAGGGGATGGTTGAAGGTCTCCGTGACTTTTGGAGCTAAAATACATGCGGAGCAGTCATTTGTCGGGAAGGTTTTATCAAGCTGAGCCATCCTTCCACCGATGGAAGGAGAGCTTTCAACCAGAAAAACAGGAATTCCCATCTCCGCCAAATCGTAAGACGCCTGAATACCGCCTATTCCGCCGCCTACGACCATTACCGGCTTTTTCACTCTTTCCACCTACTTTTCTATTTGCTTTATTGTGGCCTTTAGCTTCTCCAGCCTCAGTTTTCCGATCTCATTTTCCAGATCCGTGATTTTCTCTATTGCATCGCCGGAGACAACTCCCTCTTCAACTGCTATCTCACGAACCGCCTTTATGACATCCGAGGGTCTTGCGTTCTGGGGACAATGGGATGTGCAGCGTCCGCACTGGCTGCACTTCCATATCTCCTTCATGGAAAGAAGCTCATCCTTCATACCCAAAAGAGCCATTCTCATTATTGTGCGGGGGCTATAATCCGGATCAATCTCAGCAACGGGGCATCCGGCCGTGCATGTCCCGCAAAGGTAACAATTCATTATGTTGGAGCCATCCGGGTTGTTGGCTATCTGCTTTTTAAACTCAGGATTCAGTTTTCCTTTCATATACTTGCACCTCAATTCAGTTCAGTGTCGGACGGGGTAATAATCCCGCGCTTTTGACGACTTCGGGGACAATCTCTTCCCAGCCAATCGCCATGATATGCAGTCCACTGATGCCTTCTATCTTTTTTATTCTCTCAATAATCTCAAGGACGATATTCACGCTCTCCTCCTTGGGATCCTTAGCTTTTCTCATACGTTCCACGATAGAGTCCGGAACAGACATTCCGGGAACAGTCTGAGTTACCTCAACAGACCGCACGGATTTGTTTACAATCACGCCTGCCTCAATATAGGCTTCCTTGTGCAATCCCCACTCGCGGACCTTTTCCATCCATCTCTCAAACCTGTCAATATCGTATATCGACTGGGTCTGTACGAACTGTGCTCCGGCTTTTATCTTCTTTTTCAATCGTATTAGCTGTAACTCCTCCGGATCGGCAAAGGGGTTTGCCGTTGTGCCGATGAAAAACTTTGGAGCTGTCTTTGCCTTTTTGCCGTTTAAGAACCTTCCCTCATTTTTAAGGTCGGCCATAATTTTTATAACCTGTACGGAGTCCACATCATATACATTCTTAGCCTGGGGGTCGTTACCAAAGCTCTGGTGGTCTCCAGACAGGAGCAGCACATTGCGGATCCCCAGAGCCCATGCACCGAGAAGGTCACTCTGAATGGCTATTCTGTTCCTGTCTCTGCAGGTCATCTGGGCAACACCCTCCACGCCCTTTTGCTGCGCCAGAAGTACACCTGCTATAGAGGACATTCTCAGTATGGAGGTTTGATTATCC
>JGI24712J26585_10003952_pt1 | contig 11506 bp, 10 predicted proteins | sample BioPla3DNA2_FD_26585 | JGI IMG/M metagenome (IMG submission 26585)
AGGTGCGTTAGACTTTTCAACGCTTCCCACAGCGCTACTACTACTTACCATTGACAGACTTCCTAAAAAAATGGACCATATGTTTGACAACCGCAGAATTTATACTTGCGCAATATAATTAGCCCATATTGACAAACTTTACCCGGGATTTTACCGGTTTTCTCCATATGATGATTTTTTAAGACTTATTTATAGATTTCTTTTGACATGCCATAAAAGTTGCCTTATAATTTCAATAACATTATTAAGCGATTATGTATTGCCATATTCGCGGGAATGTGGGGTAAAAATGTCTGATATCAAGTATCCAAATTTATTCACACCCATAAAACTGGGAGATACTATATTCCGCAACAGAATAATAGCATCTCCCACAGGATTTCATGATTTGACTCCTGAATATTTTCCGACCAGAGAGGCCTATGCCTATTATGAAAGAAAGGCGATGGGCGGGGCGGCGGCTGTTACCGTGGGAGACTGCGCGGTAGACACAAAAAGAGGCATGTTCAATATAGACCATATACCGCTGGATACGGAAAAGCACCTGGCATCCATGAGTAACCTTTCCGATGCCATATCGCGGCACGGTGCGGTGGCTTCAATTGAGCTCCAGCATGCGGGCATGTACGCCCGGGGGTCGGCTCAGCTGGGAAATCAGATATATGGACCCTGCGACTGGGTAGACCCGCAGGGCAACAGGGTTTTGGCCATGACCGAGGAGATCATAGAGGAAACTATAGAAGCCTTTGCCAATGCGGCCGCTTGGGCAAAACGCTGCGGGTTCGGCATGGTCACCATTCACGGCGGACATGGCTGGCTACTTTCCCAATTCATGTCGCCTCTTATAAACAAAAGAAAAGACAGATGGGGAGGCAGTATTGAAAACCGCATGCGCCTGACGCTGGCAGTAGTGGAACGCATCAGAAAAAAATGTGGCAGAGGCTTTCCCATAGAGATACGAATCAGCGGAGATGAGTGTAATCCCGACGGATACACGATTGAAGAGGGAATCGAGATTGCCAAGTGCCTGGACGGCAAGGTGGATTTGATTCATGTGTCTGCTGGAAACCATGAGGTCAGGGATGCCTTTGTCATCACCCATCCCAGTATGTTTTTGGAGGACGGGTGCAATGTGAAATATGCGGCTATGATAAAAAAACACATAAAAACCCCGGTTGCCACAGTGGGAGCCCTAAGTGATCCTGAGCATATGGAGGAAATAATAGCCTCCGGCCAGGCGGACATAGTTGAGGTTGCCCGGGGACTTCTGGCGGATCCGGACCTGCCCAACAAGGCAAGGACAGGCAGAGAGGATGAGATTATAAAATGTATGCGCTGCCTGTCATGCTTTACGAGCCTGATGGCCAGGAAGCAGTTTCTCTGCGTTTTTAACCCTGTCATAGGAAGAGAGCTTGAGAACAAATTTGATGCGCAGCCAGCTCAAAAGAAAACGGTGCTTGTAGCGGGCGGCGGTATAGGCGGTATGCAGGCTGCCCTGACGGCCGCAGAGCGGGGACACAAAGTTATATTGATCGAAAAGACCGGACGCCTGGGCGGAGTTTTAAAATGCGAGGAGAAGGTGCCCTTTAAAAAGAATCTGAGGGATTATCTCACACGCCAGGAAAGAATGCTGAAAAAAACAGGCGTGGATGTGAGGCTCAATACCCAGGTCACTCCGGAAGTGGTCAAATCAATTGGTCCGGATGTGGTAATTGCCGCTCTGGGCTCACGCCCGATTGTTCCCAATATAAAAGGCATAGACAGGGAAAACGTATATGGTGCCGAAGAAGCGTACATAAATCCTGAGCTTGTGGGTAAATCCGTGATAATACTGGGCGGAGGACTTGTGGGAACGGAGCTGGCAATATTCCTGGCAGGGCTCGGCCGCCGGGTCACCATTATGGAAATGGAAGCCGAGCTCAATAATGGGGGCAATTTTCTCCATGGGATTGCTATTGACATTCAGATAAGGGAGCTGGGAATAAAGACGGCTCTGTCCACAAAAGCCGTGGAGATAAATGAGAAGGGCGTACTGGGACAGGGACCTGAGGGCGAAAGGCTTTATGAAGCTGATACTGTCATATATGCGGTGGGGCAGGAGCCGCTCAGCGAGGAGGCCATTGCCCTTTCCGGATGCGCTCAGGAATTTCATATGATTGGTGATTGCCTAAAACCGGCAAATATACACAAGGCCACATCGGACGCTTTTTATATTGCGGGCGGTATAGGCAGGAAATAAAAACCCAATACATACATAAGCCGGAGAGAGCTTTTCGCTGTCTCCGGCTTATAATGCTTTGTCAATGCTGCTATTTCAGCACCGTGCTTTTAAGCTTGGAGGCGGCCTGTTTGTCCAAAACCACATGGGCTCGGCCGCTGTATATCTGAATTGCTGAGGCGGTGACTTCGCTGGTTACGGGCCCCTCAAGGGCTTTGGCTATTATATCCGCTTTTTTGGTTCCGCTGGCCAGCATTACAATGCACCGGGCCTCCAGAATTGTGCCAATGCCCATGGTTATGGCGTAATGGGGCATCTCCTCTCTCGGTATTCCGGCCTTTTTATAAAAGGCTTCGTAATTGTCGTCCAGAGTCTGTTTTGTCAGCGCTTCGACTCTGGTCCTTGACGTGAGGGATGAGCCAGGTTCATTAAATGCCCAGTGACCGTCTCTGCCTATTCCCAGTAACTGAAGGTCAATCCCGCCCGCTCTGGTAATTTCCTTCTCATATTCTTTGCATAGTTTTTCAGGGTCCTTTGTCAAACCGTCCGGAATATGTATGTTTTCCTTTTTTATGTTTATATGGCTGAGGAGCTCTTCGTGCATAAACCTGGCGTAGCTCTGATCCATGCTGTACGGTTTTTTCAGATCCATCCCCACTCCCAGGTATTCGTCCAGGTTGAATGTCTTAACCCTGGAGAAATCGAGCCCTTCTTTATGCAGTCTTATCAATTCCTGATAGGTGCCGATAGGAGTGCTGCCGGTGGCAAGTCCGAGAACGCAGTCCGGTTTATTGCGAATTGTCTCTGCGATTAAATCGGCCGCATACTTGCTCATTTCAGCGTAGGTTTCTTTTATAATTATTTCCATAATAAAATCTCCCAGCCTTAAAATATTATATAGATATCTATGATAACTGCAGCTTTTTTAGGAGCAGAGAGCCTCAAGAAGTTTGTCGGTATCTATGCTCTCATTCATGTTCAGCCTCTTCATGGCGTAAAGGCTCTGGGGGAGTCCCTTTATAACGGTATTTATACCTCTTTCCACAGACAGTGTGACCCGGACGCCCAGGTCCGTCAAAACAGCCTGGGAAAGGATGTCATATTGGCCGTTTGGAAAAGCCAGGGAGTCCACATGAATTCCCAGGTTTTCACATATTTCCGCGCTGCTTTTTAAAAAATCCTCTTTCAGGACGCGGATATAATCATTTTCATCTTCCTTTTCAAGCTTCAGAATGCTTGTCCTTGCGGCGCCTTTCTCAAAGGGCTGCCACCTGTGCATATCGTAGGTGTGGCTTTGGATGGAAACAAGGCCCGAGTCTACCATCTCCCTGGCCTGCTCATAGTCAAAATGGGGTATTATGGGGTAATCCGTGTCCCTGTAGAAGCTTTTCCCGACAGATGAGCCGATTATAAATATGGTGGCTTTCATATTATATTTTTCCAGAATGGGAAATGCAAGCTCATAGTTGCTCAAATACCCGTCATCGAAGGTTATTAGCACCGGTTTGGGGGGAAGCTGGCCGTTTCCGTCTACATATGAAACCAGCTCCTCAATGGAGATGGCGGTATAACCGTTCTCTCGCAGGGCTTTCATATGCGCTTCAAAGGTTTCGGGGGTTGTGGTTGTGGTATCGTTTCCCTCGTAGTCAAGATGGTGATACATCAATATGGGAACTCTTGCCGTATAGTTCTCTGCCGTTATTTCGGGCACTTCCAGAAGTGTTTCCAGATATGAGGCTACGTTTTCTTTTGTCACATATACTCCGAAATCCTCCGGAACATAGACCCGGTCATTGCCAAACATACGGGCGAGAGCCATGGTTCCCGCGGCATTTCTGAAATGAGTGCCATCGTAAAAGTATCTGGGTTCCCAACTGACTGAGCTCATGGAAAAATCCCAGTAGGGAGTTATTTCGGCCAGCTTGGTATAAAAATCGGCTACCTGAGCCGGGTCGAAATAAGCCATATAGTCCTTATAGACCGGTGAGCAGACGACGGTGAGATTGACCCCGGCCTCACGGCACATATTAATGATGGTCAAAACACTTTTAATACAGTAGTCTGTTTGAGACATTTCTATCCTTGCCTCCGGATAGTCGGCAAAAACGGGATAGGACCGGATATATTCATCCAGGCTTCCTATAGGCTCCGCATCCCGGGCACGCTTATCATAGGCCCCTGTCGAAATGTCAAATACATCGAAGGGCTGGGGGAGATATGTGTCCCTGCGCCGTGAGCTGATTTTGCTTATGGCGTATCTGGGGTTTAAAAACAGATATTTACCATAGAAGCTGAGCCGGGAGGCTCCGCTGACTTTTGGATGGAGATTATTTGTCAGGGTATCCTCACCCTGGTCATAATAGACCCCGTTGTCAATATAGATATTCAAAATGAGATTTTTAACAATATAGTTTTCGAGCATATAGGAAACGGTGAGCTCCACATCCTTCATGTCGGCGCCGTACATAATCATATTATAGAAACTGGCTCCATAATAGGAGTTGAGCTCGTTTACTGGAAAGGAGCTGGTGGCGGAGCAGCCTATAATATAGGAGTCATATTCCTCGTAGTGCCTGTCCAGATATTTGATTTTTGCTACGCGGGGGTTCATGGTTATATTGTAGGAATACCAGTCCATCAGAACATCCCCGAAAACGCCGAAGGGGTCCACCAGGATATTCAAGCCCGCCACCATGGCAAATATCAGGATTATGGAAAGGAAGAATATAACAATCCACTTCTTGGATGACATAGCAGCCTCCTTGATTTGTTAGGGGGTATTATAGGGCCGGTATGGAGCTAAAACTGGGCGTAGATAAATTCTGCGGATATATATTCCTGGTTCAGTATTCCCAAAAGAATTATAGCGGTCAGGGGTACCAGTATGGCCAGCCACTGGACAAGAAAGCTGCGCTTTTCCAGTGACTTGCGTATTTCGATTCCCCGCTCCTGCAATAATTCCACATAGATAACCGCGACAATCCCCGCCAATACGGTAATAATTGCGCCTTTGTCCAGGCCAAGTGTCAGAAGTGTGCCGTCAAACAGCCGTTCCGGATGAAAATTTAAAAAGGTAGCACCCAACATGGACAAGGCTGTGAGCAGGCGGGGGGCCCGGGTGATGTATCTGCCGATAAACACCAAAAAGGCGGTGCGCAGTATTCGAAATACCCGCAGTAAACGGCTCTGGTCGGAGATGCCCAGCCTCTTGCGCACACCGGAGTAAAATCCGGTCAGTATCAGGGAAGAGGTGATAATGATGCCGTTCCAGAAGCCGAAGGCTATATAGCGAAAATTGGCTCCGTGCCAAATGCCGATGATGAAATATATGATAAATGTAGCCAGTGAGGTGGGGAATATCTTTCCCACTGTGCCGCCGATATGCTTTCTTGTGAATTTGCCCAGCCGCCCAAAAGGTTTTGATAGGGCCAGAGGATAAAATACATAGTCCTTCATCCAGGTGCCCAAGCTGATATGCCACCTGCGCCAGTAATCGGTGAGGGACACGGCAAATATCGGGCGGCGGAAATTTATAGTCATATCAATGCCGAACATGCCCGCAATTCCTCTGCTGATATCGATGCCGCCCGAGAAATCGCAGTACAGCTGTATACAGTAAAAGAGAACTGCAAAGGCTATCACGCTGCCATCGTATTTCGTGCCGCCGTTAAACACATGATCAACAAGGACACCGGCCCTGCCAGCAATAACGAGCTTTTTAAAGTATCCCCACATTGTCAGCTGGATACCATATTTTATGCTGTCGAAATTCGGTTCCCGTAAGGCAGTCAGCTGGCCGGCAAGCTGGTCAAAACGGCTGATGGGTCCCTGTATAATCTGCGGGAAGAAGGAAACAAAGAGTGCAAACTTAAAGGGATTTTTCTCCGGCTGATATTTATCTCTGTAAACGTCAACCACATATCCGATTGACTGGAATATATAAAAGGATATACCCAGGGGTATAGCCAGATTGAGTACAGGCAGGTTTGAGCCGGGAATGAGCCTGCCCAGAGCATGGGCGGTAAAGTCCCAGTATTTAAGTACATAGAGCATTCCAAAATTAAGGAATGCCGCGAAAAACACTGTAAGACGTTTTTGTGTTCTAAGCCTTCCGGACAGGAGTTTTTTATCCTCTTGAGACAGCCCGGCGCCCTTTTCATTCAGCCATCCCAAAAGCCTTCCCGCCAGGTATGTGGAAAGGGTCGTTATCAGAAGATATGCAATCATGCGTATTCCGCCGGAGATGTAGAACACACAGCTTGCAGCCAGAAGAACTACCCATTGCAGCCGACGCGGCAACAGGTAGTAGACAAGGAGAAAGAACAATATAAAGCCGAGAAAAACAGGTGATGTAAAAGACATGGCATCAGTTCCTGCGCTTTTCGATCAAGGCCCAGATTGCCTGAACACTGTTGAAGTTTTCCGGAACCAGATCTTCAACGCTTATCTCCGCTGAAAATACATCCATAATCTCCGAGACAATAGTAATAATATCAAAAGAGTCCAGCAACCCATCGTCAATCAGGGCCTTTTCATTTTCGAAGTCTATCCCCGGGCAGGTCTCTGAAAGTATTCTTAAAAGCTCGTCCATATTAACCCATCCAATCAGCTGTTTATTAAAACGACGGATTGCCATCCGTCCCGTCTGTATCCGCAGCCTGTATATGCCCTCTGAGCTGGTTTATTGTCCTCAGCCGTCCAGACAAGGCTCCTCTTGGGCCTGATGCTCCAGAGATAATAGGCTATTAGGGCTTTTGAAATGCCCTTGCCCCGCAAATCCTCCCGGACGGCCAGGTGCCTGATCCGGCTGTTGGGGTAGGGGGTAAACTGTATAAATCCCCCTATGGATTTATCCGGAGCCAGGGCGCAGAAAATATTGCCCCCGTCAACTATAGCTCTGAGCTCTTCCATATTGGGTATACAGCCCGTATAGCGGTCAAAGCAGCCCTCGTACAGCTTGACAAGGGCTTCCAGATCCGGGGGCTGCGGCTTTCTGATTTCCCGGTCTTCACTAATCTCCGGAAAGGGCTGAGCCTCGGAGCGTTGCAGGCGTATCCTGTTGAGGCGGACCTTGAAGCCGGCGTTTTTCCAGTATTCCGAAAGCAGGCCTCCTTCCGCGTCATCGGGCCTCATGGGCAGTTCCAGCACCGTTAATTCATTTATTTCAATCTCCGGTGGACGGTAGGGCTCAAATATATGAAAATAAAGCCGGTTATAACCCTTCCTCCGGCGAAGGACCAAAAGCCCTCCTGGCCAGGTATGACAGAAAAGGCTGCCTGAGGCTATATCGGCTTCATAGTCCGCCGCCGTCAGAAAATTATTGGTTTTTACTCCTTTTTTCATGCAGGAGGATATAAGGGAGGAAATGCGTTCAAAGCTCTTTATCTGTTCCATTGAAATACATCTCTTTCAGAAGTACCCGGTCAATTTTTCCGTTTGCATTATAGGGCATTTTCTCCATCTTTTTAAATATGTTGGGGAACATATATTTCGGCAGACTGGTGCGCAGGGCCCTGATTATATCGTCTCCCGTCAGCTCTCCTTCATATGCGCAGACAATTTTATCGCGCTTTTCATCAAAAAAACAGGCCGCCGCGCGTATTGAGTCCAAGGCTATGATGGCTGTCTCCACTTCTCCCAGTTCTATGCGGTATCCCATGTGTTTGATCTGCCCGTCTTTTCGGGAGAGGAAAACCAGCAGGCCATCACTGTTGATAGTGCCCATATCGCCGGTCCGATAGATTATATCGGGATATTTATTGTTGAAAGGGTTTTGGACAAATGCCGACCGGGTTTTTTCGCTGTCCCCGTAATAGCCCCGGGCAAGCCCTATGCCCCGGACGCATATTTCGCCCGTCTGTCCCGGCGGAACCGGCTTAAGGTCCTCGTCCAGAAGCATGACCTCCATATTTTCACAGGCCCTTCCAATGGGAATTGCCTCGTTGTCGGAATAGGGGCGGTCAATTATATAGTATGTGCAGTCCACCGTTACCTCAGTAGGGCCGTACAGGTTTATATATTTAACCTCAGGAAGGGCGGAGCGCCATATGTTGAGCTGCTTTCCGTGAAGTGTTTCACCGCCCAATATGACCTTTTTTATCGACTTTGGCGCTATTGAGGACAGTATACCGGAGTTTGCCACCAGGTTAAATGCTGACGTTGCCCAAATAAGGGTGGTGACACCCTTTTCCTGCAGATATTCCATGAGCGGCATCGGAAACATCAGCCTTTTTCTTGACAATATATGGGTTGTGGTGCCGCATTTTAATGTTATATAAATATCCTTAACAGATAAATCAAAGTAAAAAGGCGCTTGATTGGCTAAAATATCATCGCTTGTAAAGTTGCAGGCATTTGCCATCCATTCAATAAAATCCAATAGGCTTCTATGGGATATTACAATGCCTTTGGGCGTTCCTGTGGAGCCAGACGTATATATTACATAGACAGGGTCAATATCCAAGACCCGCATCCTAGCGGCCTCAAGGCGGCCTCTGTCTGTCCGGCTTTTAAACCCGTCACGAAGAGATAGAACAGGACATAGATTTGCAAAAGACTGAGCCATACTGCTCTCAGGAGTATCGCACAACAACAGCTCCGGCTCCAGCTGGGTCAGGATGCTCTCGATTCTTTTCACAGGCATATGGCTGTCAATGGGTACATAGTAGTTTCCGCTGTACAGGACTCCCAAAAACGCGGCTATGGATGCAACCGTTCGGTCTGTAAAGACAGCTATGGGACGGTTGATTTTTTCGGTAAGGCGTGAAATCTCCGAGCCCAAAGCCTCGGACATGGATTTAAGCTCCGAAAAGGTCACTGATGTGTTTTCATCAGCAAAAGCCACCTTGTCCGGAAATATAGCCGCTGTTTTCTCCAGATATTCTATAGCGTTTCTCTGCAGCCCCACCGTATACAACCCTCCGATTTAAATAGTCTTTATACTTCAGCTTTCCCGGTTGCCACCGGCAATTATTGATAAAATAGTTTAGCACACTGCCCCTTCATAGTCAATTAATGTCCACTGAACAAATGGGTTTTTCGAAACGCAGTTTCAGAAACATTGATTGGCGGCTTATGCGCAAGTTTTTTTCCGTTTAGGAAAAAACTTGCACCCGGAACAAATCAAAAACGCTGTCAAGGTATTGCTATTGTTGCGTTTTTGAATTGTTCAGCAGGCATCAATAAAAAGGACGAATAGCCAAAATGTTAAAATGTAAAAGAGGCTGTGTAAAACATTCGACAGGAGCTTAAATGGTTAAAAATGGCGAAATAATATGGCTCGTTCGAGTTATAATATAAACGGACATCAAATCCAATGAGCCAAAGTGCATACGGAGGCTCAGGTGAGATGTCCGGAAAAGTGAATAGAAATAAGCGAGCACTTTGTATTTCAAATTGGGAGATGATAGAGTTGATAACCATATATGAACCCGTTATGATACGGGCTGTAAAGCTTGATTGAAAATGGGGGATTTTTAGGAACTACTCATCAACATCTCGCATTTTGGAACAAATACTGGCTTAGGCTGTGGAAACCAAGGTTTTCGTCAGCTGAGACAACGCCGCAGTTGGTTTATTCCAGCTGCGGCTAGTCTTTGTGCGCATATATCCGAACGTAATGATTAAATTAATAGAGGCCATCCAATTAACCAAGCGCTGTTTTTTGGAGGAATATGCCGGAATGGAGGAAGTATGGAGAGGCTGTATATAGAGAAGGATAACCACAGGGTGCCGATAAGTGAGGATATTATAGAGAAATACAATTTGAAAAAAGGTATGTATACGCAGTATACCAAAAGCCGGATAGTAGATGAAAAGGGTGATTTTACAATGCCGGAGAAAAAAGAAAAGGATAAACCGGAAATAAACGAAGATCAGGTTATACTGAATAACGCGGATTTAACGGTCTCAGAGATAATTGATTTCTCTCAGGGAGTGGACTCGGATACCAAATAAAAAGTCAACAGGATTTACCGTACTGAAAGCCAGTATAGTATAATGTCCATTGAACAAACACATTTGCAAAAAGAGCAAATTGCTCTTTTTGACGGGTAAACAAGCCTGTTTTACCTGTTTCGGATGTATTAATATAGGTATATAAAAAGGCATGTTTATGTTGTCCGGACAGGCAGAAATAATACTAACGGAATAACAGGCTCTGTGACAGTTATTAAAGAGGAGTAAGGCTTATGGTCGAAAGGAGCAGAATGAGAAGTACCAAGAACAGAAAAAGGGAGGACAGGGCGTTCCGATCGGAAAAATTCAAATACATTCCCGCAGCGGGGAGCGCGAGAGCAAAATTCGGGATCGAAAAAACCTCAGGCCCCAATCCATCGCATATGACGGCAGACAGATGAACGGGCAGGAGCTTTTTGATAATATCGGACAGCATCTTATAGATGACGTCAGGCCCTCCGGATATTTAAATAAAATCTATGACGAGCCCACCTTTGGGCAATATCCCTTTGAAATGCTCAAAAGGATGCGAAAAACGGAGCAGTCACCGGTACACCATCCCGAGGGCAATGTGTGGAACCATACACTGCTGGTGGTTGACCAGGCGGCCAAAGTTAAGGCGAAGAGCAGTGATGTGTCCGCCTTTATGTGGGCTGCCCTCCTTCACGATATTGGCAAGCCCCCGGTGACAAGAATTAGGAAAAACAAAATAACAGCCTATGACCATGACAGAATCGGAGCAAAGCTGGCCGAGGAATTCCTGTCAGTATTTGTAAAGGACGCGAACTTTAAAGCAAAGGTTGTGGGGCTGGTAAGATATCATATGCATGTATTTTATATAGTCAAGGACCTTCCCTTTGCAGATGTTCAGGGCATGAAAAAGAGCACTGACATAAAGGAACTGGCACTCCTTGGCCTATGCGACAGGTTGGGCAGGACAAAACCGAACCCGGAGGAGGAAAAAGAGAACGTTGAGTTGTTTTTAAAGATATGCTCCGAAATGTAAAGGGCAAAACGCCAGGGGCCGCCGTTTGTGTCGGCTTGTACAGGAAGCAAAAAAACGAAAGAGGCTGCCTTAAACAGACCTGGGTAAGGCAGCCTTGAATTTCAAATATGAAGGAGATAAAAAAGCCCCCGATTAAGTTGTTAAATTAATGCCAGCGTGGTATCAGTATTTGGAACTAACAGGATGTGTGAAAACGCACTGAATATATATAAGGGGTTGTGGGACATTGGCCCCTTTGTATAGTGTACAATGATATGGTCTAAAAAAAGAAGAAGCTGACCCCTAACTGTGGTAAAATGGTAAGTGCTAACAAACCAATCACAGAA
>JGI24712J26585_10003953_pt1 | contig 11505 bp, 9 predicted proteins | sample BioPla3DNA2_FD_26585 | JGI IMG/M metagenome (IMG submission 26585)
TGACGCTACACTATCAAGAGGAGTTCCACATTCGACTTTCACAATCGCATCCCACCGTGTCTTTGGTGTAATCACTTTTAATTGTTCGGGGATGCTCTCTCCCTCAATTTTAACAGTTTCTCCTGAATAACCGATTTCGACTTTTTTTCCCTGCCTTACTTCCAAAACAATTCTCTCCAGCTTTACATCAAGCGGTTCCGAACCATCATAACCAATAGCAGAGAATGCAATTTTTCCATAAGGATCGATTACAAACAAAGCCGGAAGTGCCTCTACACCATACCTCTGCGCTGTTTTCCTGTAAGGATCCAGAAGCACCGGGATACTATATCCCTTTTCTTTGATAAAAGGGGAAACAAGCGATGCACCCTCTTTGTCGATACTTATGCAGAATACCTTTACACTGTCATCTTTGTGTTTTTTGGAAAACCTCATCAGTTCAGGCATCTCTTTTTGACAAGGTTTGCAGTAAGTCGCCCAGAAGCTCAGAACAACGACCTGCCTTACAGAATTAATGTGTGGCTTTATCAGAGTGTCTCCGCAGAAAACACGCAAACTGACACGATCACCGTTAAGCGCGGGAAGAGAGAATGTTGGTGCAGCCGAACCGGGAGGAAGCAATGCGGTATTGCCGGTAACAGGCTGAAAACAAACCAGGAAAATCAACAGGGCAAGGATTCTGGCTTTCACTAATAAACCTCTTCTGAATACTTATGATCCAAGCTGTTCTGATCGCCTGGTGGCAGCCACAACCGCTGAGATCACAGCATGCTTAAAAGCGTTCTCCTCCAGGGCAAGAAGACCACTTGCAGTCGTCCCCGCCGGAGACATGACTTTAGATTTAAGAGTAGAAGGATTCTCACCGGTTTTGATGATCATCCCGGCAGATCCGACAACAGTCTGCAGAGCGCATTCTCGTGCGATTTCGTATGGAAGCCCGGCAGTGACACCACCTTCAATAAGGGCTTCGATAAAAAGGAAAACATAAGCAGGGCCGCTTCCCGAAAGCCCGGTTACCGCGTTAAGCATTTTTTCCGGGACAGAAAGGACCTTCCCACAGGCGCTGAGGAGCTTCTCTACTATGCCAGAGTCATCTTTACTGCAATTGACACTAAGAGAATAGGCGTTCATTCCCTCACCGACAAGCGCCGGTGTATTGGGCATCACTCTGCAGATTCTCGCACCGGATGGGAGTGATTTCCGGAACGTTGAAATGCTCACACCTGCAGCTATTGAAATCCATATTGGTTTCAGAAGATCGGATTCTTTTACGGAGGAAAACAGGTTTAGAGCAGATGCAACATCGGAGGGCTTGACTGCCACAATCACGGCCGATGTAGTCCTGTCTCCGGAAAACCAGTCAGAGGGAGGAAGTATCTTTACAGAATGTTCGAGCTTTTCACAAGCTTTTTGATTCTGATCGAAAGCCAATATTTCAATACCGCTGATCTTTGACAGAAACGCGTTGATCAGGGCAGATCCCATGTTGCCGGTACCTAAAACACCGACTCTCATATCTCTCCTCCAGTGTCAGGCAAATCCTCAGCTTTTCATAACATCCAGGAATTCTCTGTTTGTCTTGGTGCTGCTGATCTTTTCAATCAGAAATTCCATCATTTCCACAGGAGTCATGGTAGCCAGGAATTTACGAAGTATCCACATGCGGTTAAGTTCCTCTTCAGACAGCAGCAGTTCCTCTTTACGGGTTCCGGATCTCATCAGATCTATCGCGGGATAGATTCTGCGATCGGCGATCTTACGATCGAGAACAAGTTCCATATTACCGGTTCCCTTGAACTCCTCGAAAATCACCTCGTCCATCCTGCTTCCGGTTTCTATCAGAGCGGTAGCGATGATTGTAAGGCTTCCGCCATTGTCAATGTTTCGGGCAGCTCCGAAAAATCTTTTTGGTTTGTAGAGAGCCTGAGAATCCACACCACCGGAGAGAATTCTCCCAGAGTGGGGAGCCACTGTATTATGAGCCCTGGCCAGCCTGGTTATACTGTCAAGCAGGATCACTACATCGCGGTTGTGCTCAACAAGACGCTTGGCACGCTCGATGGCCATTTCTGCAACCACGACATGTCTTTCAGCCGGCTCATCGAAAGTGGAACTTATGATCTCGGCCTTGACAGAGCGCTGCATATCGGTCACTTCCTCAGGACGTTCATCGATAAGCAGTACGATCAGGAAAACTTCAGGATGATTATGCAGGATAGCGTTGGCGATGCTTTTAAGAAGGACTGTTTTTCCGGTACGCGGAGGTGCGACGATCAATCCTCTCTGGCCTTTCCCGATAGGAGTCAGGAGATTCATGATTCTGGTAGCGACATCTTTGTTATTGTACTCCAGGTTGAATCTCTCGTTGGGAAAAAGAGGCGTGAGGTCGTCAAAGTTAATCTTCTTTTTACACTCTTCCGGGTCCTCAAAGTTCACCATCTCCACACGAAGGAGAGCAAAATACCTCTCGGAGTCTTTGGGAGGACGGACCTGACCTGAAACTGTATCCCCGGTTTTCAGATAGAATCTTTTTATCTGTGAAGGTGACACATAGATATCATCGGGACCACTTAAATAGCTATTGAGAGGTGAGCGAAGAAATCCGAAACCATCAGGCATTATTTCCAGCACTCCCTCGGCAAACATCTGCCCGTTCTGAGCGGCTTCAGCCTGAAGGATCTTGAAGATAAGTTCCTGGCGTCGCAAATTGCGATGCTCCCCTACATTGTAGGTAGCAGCCAGATCGTTCAGCTCAGTCATTGATTTTGACTTCAGTTCAGCAACATTCATTCATACACCTCGATTGAATGGAAAAAGTTTACAGCAATTATCTATCAAAAAAACAACACTTATGTATCTGGAATTTTTCTTAAGTTTGAAGAACTTACAACGATGCTTTCATGAAGATTATCTACTCACTGTTTACATCAGATATTCACAGAATTACTTGAATGCAAATCTCAATTGAAACCTTAGAATGGATTGCCCAATTGAACTGGTGTAAAACGCGAGGTCAAATAGGGTTGAAAGGAAGCGTCGTCTTCACTTCCTGATATAAAATCATCAAAAGCGGAATCGTTGTCAAGTTTTTTTTACCTGTATTTTATTACGCAATCTCGAATTGATTATTTTCATCTCACTCCAGAACCTTCAATACCAACCCTTTCAGATATTCCCCTTCCTTGTGAGCAATGTTGACAGGATGGTCGGGCCCGGAAGACAGTACATGCAAAACCTGCACCTGCCGTCCTGCATCGGAAGCGGCTGAAAAAGCTATCTGACGAAACAGTTTGGGGTCAACCGCGTTTGAACAGGAAAAGGTAAAAATAATCCCCGCCGGCTCTATTTTCTTAATGGCAATGAGGTTAATATCCTTATATCCTCTGCAGGCGGTTCTCAGTTCTCCGGGATGCCTGGCAAACTTTGGAGGATCCAGCACTATAAGATCATATTTTCTGTCGGATTCCCGAAGGTACTTGAAAATATCTGAGGATATAAAATTCACTTTCTCTTTTGAGAATCCGTTTTCAAGTACATTCTGCTCAGCCCACCTCAGTGCAGGCCTGGATATATCCACAAGGTCAACACTTTTAACACCTGCAGAAAGCGCATTTACCGAAAAGGCACCACTGTAGCAGAAACAATCACACATTCGTCTGTCGAGTGCATACCTTTTCAAGAGGTTTCTGTTCTGGCGCTGATCAAAAAAGAAACCGGTCTTCTGACCAGATTCCACATCAGCCCTGAATTTCAAACCGTTTTCACTTAACAGAAGATTCTCAGGCACTTTCCCTGTAAGAATCCCGCTGCTTTCCGCCAATCCCTCCCGCTTTCGCGCATCAGTGTCGGACCGTTCGTAAATAAAAGCCGGAGAGAGTTCCTGGTTTAAAATATCAATAATACTGTTTCTGAAAAGTTCCATGCCGGCAGTAAGAATCTGGATCACCAGTCCTGAGGAATACTTGTCTACAATCAGCCCCGGTAAAAAATCGCCCTCGGAATTTACAAGCCGGCAGGAATCCGTCTCATTGTCCAGAATTGCCTTCCTGGCACTTACAGCTCTGGCAATCCTGAACTTAAGAGTATCAGAATCAAATTTCTCATTGTGATGGGAAAGGATACGGACATTGATAGCAGATTGCGGATTATAATATCCTAAGGCAAGACACTCTCCGTTGTGAGAGAAAACCCTGCACTGCCCGCCATTTTCTCCAGTTCCCCCCACTTTGGATATTGCTCCGGAGAATATCCATGGATGGCCCATCCGTACTGGTTTGTCCCGCCCGGCTTTCAAATAGACTTCAAACATCGCAACCGCCAATACTCCCCAGAACAGCCCCGATCTCGTTTCGGGTATAAGGTTTCTTTATTGCGGCTTTGAAGCCATAGCGAGATGGATCTGCCAGAACAGGATCACTGGAATATCCGCTTGTAGCAATTGCTTTGATATCGGTAAATTCCCGGTTCAATATCTCAAGCACCTCCTGCCCCCCCATGCCGCCTTTGATTGTCAAATCGAGAATCAGGAAATCAAATTTCTCTCCGGCTTCTCTTCTTTCTCTGTAAACCTTCAGCGCCTCAGCACCGGATAAAACTCCTCTGACCTCATATCCAATGCTCCGAAGGATGCTTTCAGCCATCTTTATAATGCTCGGCTCGTCATCCAAAAAAAGCACTCGTTTGTTTTTCCCAGATTCCGGAGATCGCATAATTTGAGCTTTCTTGTATCCCGGTCAGACCGGATACACTGCAACACCTTCGCCCTGAAAAAAATCAGGTCATGGTGGAGGAGGTTTGAATGAATATTCTACCAGAGGAAGAATACTTTTTTTCAAGAGAGATTACTTCCCTCTAAAAATATCACAAAAGCAACACAAAGTAAACCAGGTTTGTTAATCGCAGTGCCCGATAAGTAAACAGTACCGCAAACAGAACAAGTAAAGCGGCACATGAACCGATCAGTATCCTGTAAAAGTTGTCGCTGAAAAGCTGTTTGCCTTTACTTATTATTATGCCCACTGTTACATACCACAGGAAATCCGCCAGAATGTGCCCGAAAAAAAAAGCGATTGCATCCAAAGGACCTCTGGAATAAGCCTGAAGAATATACCCCATGCCAATACTTATCCACCAGACACTCCAATAGGGGTTTCCAATACTGAGGAGCAACCCGGCTAAAAAGAGTTTGTGCTGCTTTTTGTAAGGAGCGGATAATTCTTTGAGGGATAAAGAGGGCAGAGAACGGATCATCCCGACTGCCATCCAGATCAGAACAACACTTCCGAAAAACCCGGTGAAAATAGTGACAGGTTTACTGGAAAGCAACGGAGCAGCACCCATGAAAAGGAAAAGAACCAGAAGGATTTCCAGAAAGGCATGCCCGGAAACAAGGATAAAAGAGGCTTTTTTGCCGAAACGTGCACTCTCTGATACAGTTGCTGTAAGCAGAGGCCCCGGCATCAGTGCACCGGAGAGGGCGATTGTGAAAGATGTAATAAAGGTAGAAATCATAGTTATTCCATTAAAATATTTCCCGAAAATCATTTTTCAGGTTTGCATTGGAAATTGACCGATTTTCAAATCACTTGCCAAAACCTTGCACGATTTGTATTCACATAATATTTTTAGTTTTGCGGTGAGAATATAATTCCTGTAGAGTATTCCACACTATATATACCCCAAATGCAGGGAGGTACAATGACAAAGTTTCTGAATCCAATGTGGGTAGCCCTGGTAACAGCCAGTCTCGCATTTGTCGGCTGCCAGAAAAAAGTTACCAAAGTTGAAGAACCCCCACCCCCTCCTCCACCCCCCGTAGTGGTTGAGGAACCACCGCCTCCTCCTCCACCGGAGCCGGTAGTGGAAGATATTTCGGGCCGACTCAATGAGCTTTTACAGCCAGTATATTTTGATTTTGACAAATCGGATCTAAAGTATGATGCTATAAGCCGTCTTGAAATGATAGCCTCATTTTTAAGAGAACATCCTTCTGTAAGGCTTTTGGCGCAGGGGCACGCTGATGAGCGTGGTTCATCAGAGTACAACATGGGTCTGGGTGAGAACCGCTCCAAATCAGTGCGTAACTATCTGACCTCCTATGGTATCAGCCTGGATCGTATTGATGTTACATCTTTTGGTGAGGAGCGCCCTGTATCGGTCAATTGCGGAAGTGATGACTACTGTCATGGTCAAAATCGCCGGGTTGACTGGCAAGTATTATCGAAATAACATCTTATACATAATGTAATGAGTAAAAAGCACGGGTAATAAAAACCCGTGCTTTTTTTTGAAGATTCTCAATTTGAGAATATTTCTCCATCCGAACCACCAAAGAATCTACTCAAACCGCGTATTTTACAAAACGGCAAATGGCATTCTGATTGCTATTTCTTTATTAAGCAGCATCAACAAATTTACTCATACCAAAGCGGCATTTGACAGAGTCGCACAGAGGGCTATTCATGCCAGTTATAGCAAATCAGATGTGGGCCATCCGCAATTTAGAACTGATAAAGGCGGCTATCGAGGGGGCAAAAAGTGTACTGATCTGTGGTCATTGCAACCCTGATGGGGATTCGATGGGGGCNATACTNTCCCTTGGACTTGGTTTGGAAAGTCTGGGGAAGAGAGTATTTATGCTCTGTACCGATCCGGTACCAAACAATTACAGGACGCTCCCTGGTGCAAAGCAGTTGGTTGGCAGTGTGTCCCGGGAGATTGATCTGGGGATAGCGGTTGACTGCGGGAGCAAGGAGATGATGGGGCCGGCTTACGCTTACTTTAAGCGGGCTGCGCAAACCATCGAAATCGACCACCATCGGTCCAGAATCTCTTTTGCAGATCTTTCTATGGTGGACTCAGATGCCTGCTCAGCGGGCGAACTGGTTTATGAGCTGCTTTCAGAGCTTGGAGTTTTAATCAACAATGAAATTGCGCAGAATGTTCTTACTTCAATTATAGTAGAAACGAATTCTTTTCGCCTCCCCGGAATCCGCTCCCGCACATTTGAGATCTGTGCTGAGTTAATCAGGACCGGTCTGGATTTCCAGAAACTTGCTGAAACCGTCTATTGGGTTACCTCCAGGCAGACAGCACTGCTGTCAGGGATCTGCATGTCACGCTGCCGTTTTATAGAGGGTGGAGAGATAGCCTGGACATCATTGACTCGTAAAGATTTCCTGAGGGCCTCAGCCTGTGATGCCGATGCGGATAAGGTGCCTGAAAAGATCCGTTCTATTCAGGGTGTGAAACTGGCTGTTTTATTCCGGGAGAGAGAGGATTTGAGCTGGAGGGTCAGCCTTCGGTCCAAAGATGGAATCGATGTGGCGAAACTGGCAGAAAGGTTTGGAGGTGGTGGTCACAAGAGCGCTGCAGGTTTTACCATTGCCAGCAAGAAGAAATCTCTCAGAAAAATACTCGATGCTGCAGTCGACCTGCTTTCAACACACAGGAAGAGTTTAATCAAAAAGCAGGGCATAAATTCCGGAGTTATCGATGCAGTTACTTATTATGAAAAGCTATGCTCCAAAGACAGGGCTAAATTGAGCTGGCAGGATGCTCTCTATACTGAGCCGTTAAGCCAGAAGATCGCATTCTGAATTCTTTTCTTTAATAGCAAAAGGAGTGTTGCCATGACCTGGACAGGACTAGAAACCTTCGATACTACAGTGCAGAAAGCTGATATATGGCTGAAGGAAATAATGATGGAGCTTAACACCGACAGCAGGCGCATCGCTTACATGGCACTGCGTTCTGTTCTTCTGGCTTTGAGGGACAGACTTACTGTCGATGAGGCAGCCGATCTTGGGTCACAGTTGCCTCTTCTTATCAGGGGTATCTACTACGATGAATGGGTTCCATCAAGAAACCCCATCAAGGATCGACATCTCGATGAATTCCTGGCCCGTATTCAAGAACGTTACAATGGGGAAACAGATATAAAGGCGATGACCAAGGCCGTATTTAAAGTGCTGAGGCACAGAGTGACTGAAGGGGAGATTAAGGATGTAAAGGGTATGATGCCTGATGAGTTAAAGGAACTCTGGAGCTGAAATATTAAATTCTGTCGGGAGGGGCACAAAAAAAGTCCCTCCCGTAACCATAAACACTCTTAACTCCTCTCATCACTGCCGGTTTCTATCACTGGAAGTCTGATCTCAGCAGTCACACCTGGAAATGAGAGATTGTTGCGGATCTCCACAACTCCTCCATGACTCTCAACTATTCGCTTTACAATTCCCAAACCAAGTCCGGTCCCACCTTTCCTGGTTGTAAAGAACGGTTCAAAGAGATGTTCCACATTTTCGGGCTTTATCCCTGTACCCTGATCGATAACCTGAATAATTACACTCCCATCCGCATCCTGAACATTCACTACTATCTCCTTGTCGGGACTGCTGTGACTGCAGGCATTCTCAAGAAGGTTAATGATTACCTGCTCCATTTTAGCCCGTTCAGCGTAGATTTTCAGTTTCTCCGATGCCTTGGATGATTGAAGGCGGACCTGACGCTCGCCATGGCTGGAGGAGTGCTGCCACATATTGACAGCAGCAGAAACCAGCCAGTTTACAGATGTAGGCATCAGAGAGGAGCGCTCCACTGGTCTGCCCAGGTCAAGAAGATCTCTCATAAGGTCTGAAAGCCTGATCACCTGTTTGCGGATGTGTTCTATATAGGTACGATACTCGGTGTTTTCTCCGAGATCTTTACTGAGTGCATCGGTTATCGCCAGAATACCATTGAGAGGATTTCTTACCTCATGGGCAACTCCGGAGGTAAGCTGACCGAGCATTTTCATTTCCTGAGATTGAAGGAGCTGGTTTTCCATGTTTTTTCGCTCGATCTCAGTTCCAATGTACCGTGCGAATATCTCTATAAGGTGAATCTCATATTCATCGAAAACATGTTCTTTTTTATCGATGGCACAGATCGTTCCCAGTATCTGTCCTTTACTATTGAGTATGGGGATACCCACATAGCTCTGCATATCGGGAAAATCTTTGGCATATACAGGGTAAAGACGGCTGAAGGAACTGGAAATCTGGCAGCAACGCTGCTCACGGTAGGCAATCCCGCAGGGATGCTTGTCGATCTGCACAGAGTGCATGTGTATCAGTTCCATACCGGTAATCTGGGAGATTGATTTAAAATCCTCCTTTCCTATGCATGCCAGTGCCACAACCGGCACATCCAGCATAGTAGAGATACTTAAAACCCCCTGGTCTATCGTGGCCTCAAGAGAGGCAGAGAAAGCTGTTGCCATTGCATAGATTGCCTCGAGCGCATCATTTCTCTGTGAAAACTCCTTCTCTGCTCTCATCCTTACCCTGATCTCTTCTTTCAGCAGTTCGTAACTTCTGGTAAGTGCAATGGTTCTTGACTCGATACGTTTTTCAATTTCCGTGTATGCTTTCTGCAGAGCGATTTCAGCCCTTTTTCTTTCTACTATTGTACCGATTTTACGAGCTGAAGAATGGAGCCGGTTTTTAGAGGTTTCAACTATGAACCGGGGCCGGGACTTATATGCATTGGCAATAAGAAACAACTTGTCTCTTCCTACATTGTACCTGGCCGCGATCTCCTTCAGCTTTGCGTCTTCTTTGGGAGGATCACCATAACTGAAGCTGATTGCCCCTATTTTTTCGCCTCCGGCTTTCACCGGAACAGCATAGATACGGATACCACCTGCACACTCGATATCAACAGGATATCCTGAGTCAAGTGCCGCCTGAGCAGATTGTTTAAAGCAACTCTGATGACAGAGCCATTTGCCGCAGTTCATCGCCTCACGTAAAGGCATTTCTCCACAGAGTGCTTTTGAAGCACTGTGAAGAAACCTGCACCACTCAGAACGGAAAAAGGTAATTGCCGGCAAACCGTTTTGCTCCATGACTATTCCAGATGTTTCAAGTATGCTCAGGTAGTCACATGTTATTTCCTGAAGAAAGTCCTCGCCTGTAGAACTCAGGATTTCACCGGCAGTGTTTTTATCTACAATCTCTTTGTAAGGGTCGGCAAAAGCAGCAGAATTTGAACACTCAAGATCTTTCGTAAGGAGCCATTCAATATTTCTGAGGTCTTCCTCCATCCGTCTTCGTTCTGTAATATCAAGGTTAATGCCTGCCCAGCCGGATATTTCACCATTTCTATCCCTTATAGGACGAGCCCGGGACAGAATAGTGACAACAGAATTATCGAAGCTGATGAATCTTGGCTCGGCTTCCCATTCTTCTCCTGTTTTTACACATGCCAACCAGCGGTTTATAATAGGGCCAGAATCCTCTATCACCATTTTCCTTGTCCATCCAAAATCCCGCGCCTCTTCCATTGTCATCTGAATCATATTCAGGAAAGAGGAACTTGCATACTTCAGCCCGCCATTTTTATCACAGAAATAAACCCCGAAGGGTATCATCTCTCCCATGATACGGTAACGGGATTCACTTTCCTGGAGAGCATTCTCAAGGTATGTGCGGTTTGTTACATCGCGGAAGGTAACTACTATGACAGACTCGTTGTTATTTATTGTAAATGGAGATGAGGAGAATACAACATCAAGTACCCTGGATTTAGCTATGAGATTTATCTGTACATTTTCCAGTTTTCTACTTTTAGCTTCTTTTAACAGTTCTGCAGCAGGTGCCGGTTCGAGAATCTTAACATCGTGCTCATCCATTAGTTTAAAAACGCTTATCCCCGTCCTGAAATTATACTGCTGGATAGTTGAATTGCTGCAGGCCAGTACCTTACCGTCACTATCGAGAATAAAGACAGGATCGGCAATCAGGTTGAATATTTCATTCAGTTCAGTGATACTTTTATTCTTCAGAACCAGAGAAGAAGCTTTCGTGGGCTCATCCATTCCCGATCTGATTTTTCCAGGAAAGGCGCTATCCAGAAGTAAAATATCTTCTGCATTGATTTTAGTTGAGAGCATGTTCTGAGCAGAAGTGAGGTTTTGCTTCAGTTCATCGCATTCCATAGACAATTGCGCTTCTGCCCCTGTGCTGGAAGATGAATCATCTACATTTCGCACTCTCATACCATCTCCGTTTTCAAGCGAAACGCTTAAAACAAAAGGTAAATCTTCGGGATCGTTCAACTAATGACACCGGTATGCCGGTTTTAACAAGAGGCAATTATTGAGGAGATTGCATACCGGAGCGGCTCTTAAAGACAGTGCCGCGAAAAACCAATGACAGCCTGAAAAAACAAGTATGGTGTAAAATAATTTAAACTTCACGGTAAGCAAACGACTTTGATTAACCAAATGTGGTTACCACTGATTAACCGAATTGAGAGATGATCTGTTGATTTACCCGGGGAAAAAGATTGCTTTGTTCGTATTCTGATACCGTTTGTTCTGCTGACTGGAGAAGAGTCGGTATTGGGATAGATACAATATTGTCCCCAAAGCATGAATCCCTCTGCCACCATCAAGCAGCTACACAGACTATCGGTAGAAATGGATTTCAGGTTATATTACAGACGAATACCCGGATTCTG
>JGI24712J26585_10003976_pt1 | contig 11467 bp, 7 predicted proteins | sample BioPla3DNA2_FD_26585 | JGI IMG/M metagenome (IMG submission 26585)
CATATTTAATATAAAATCCTTGTATGCGTTTTTTTCTAAAAGAGCATTTTTTAAGCTTTTTTCTACAAAAACAATATTTGTATTTTTTCCTTCTCCTCTTCCTTGAAATACAAATACTTTGCTATGGTCCTCACTTAAAATATAATTAATGATACCTTTTGCCCTAAGATATTTAAGGCTAGCTTTAATAACTCCTTCCTCAACACAAAGCTTTTTGGAAAAAACCTCAATGTATTCTCTGCCACCCTTGTTCTTTATAGTATATTTTATTATTCCTAGAAAATTCATTAAAAATCCTTTAAATGAATAATCCGGCGGCAGGGTAAAGTTGATAATTATATTTTCTGGATTAGCTAAAGCTACAACTTCTCTAAATATTGCTGTGTTTGCAGGAGGTGAAAGAAAAACAACATCTTTTTTAGGTTTTATATTAAATCTATCTACACTACCGTCTATGGGACATAGGGATTTTAACCCTTCATAAAAAATTTGTGCATCTTTGTATTTTAATAAAAGAGTATTTAAACCGGTCTTTCTCTCGTCAATAATATTTCCTTCAAAAAGTAGCTTTCTAACACCCGGACTTTCAACCATATGGCCTATTGTTAACTGAATATTATTACTGCCTCTATAGGTATTTATTCCCACTTTGTAGGTGATGTCAAAAACCTTTCCCTCTAAAGACTCATCTTCCCCAAACCATTTTACAGCTGAAATTCTTATATTGTTTTCGTCTTCTACAACCATTATATGATGATTTTTTTCAGTCTTCCTATCACTTACAACTCTTATATTTGAAGAATAAAACTCAGGAGGAGAAAACCCCTCTCCGTAAGGTCCGGCACTTTGAAGCCTTGTAAGAAGTTCTTCTGATATCTCTTCAAAGAAAAGCTCTGCATCCACATTTGCTATTATTGTATCTTTTATAAAGTACCTTTTTTCTGCTGCTATTTCAATTTCCCTAACAAAATCCTCAAGGTTTTCTTTTTTTAACGAAAGACCTGCTGCCTGTGAGTGACCGCCAAATTTTAAAAGCTTTCCGCTGCATTCTTTTATAAGCTCATATATATTTATTTCTTCTATTGATCTGGCTGAACCCACTATTGTACTTCCATCGTCTTTAATTGAAAGGAGTATTGCAGGTTTTTTATACAGCTCACAAATTCTCCCTGCTGCTATTCCTACTATCCCATGATGCCAAAACTCTCCATACAGCACCAAAACCGTCTTGTTTTTTTTCTGTGTCTCCACCATTTCTATAGCTTCATCAATTATTTTTTGTTGAATTCTTTTTCTTTCACTGTTAAGAATATCAATTTTTTCTGCCATTTCTTTAGCTAAATCCTTATTTTTACATAAAAGCAGCTCAACTGGCAATTTTGCCGTTTCCATTCTTCCTGCTGCATTTATTCTTGGTGCAATTTGAAATGCAATATCCTCTTCATTATCTATACTCCCGCTTTTGCTGGCTATTTCAAAAAGTTCACTAAGGCCAACCCTTTTTGTATTAATCAAAGCTGGCAGTGACTTTTTTAAAAGATATCTGTTTTCACCATTAAGGCTTACCACATCTGCAATTAGTGACATTGCCAAAAGGTCTAAGAACCTGTCCCCAATATATTCTTCTCCCTTTTCTTTTAAAACAGCTAAGCACAAAAAATATGCCATGGCACAGCCTGAAATATTTCTTGCCCTGTGCCCTTCTTCTAAAAGTTTGGGATTTAATATAACATATGCATCTGGAGTTTCATCAGGAATACTGTGGTGGTCAGTTAGTATTACATCCATTTTAAGCTCTTTTGCAAGATTTATCTCATTTACATTGGATATACCACAATCACAGGTTATTATAAGGGATACCCCTTTTTCATAAAGACTTTTAACAACTTCTTCATTCATTCCATATCCTTCTGTAAACCGATCCGGAACATGATAAATTACAGACTCTGTATAGTTTTTAAGACATTCTACAAGGGTAACTGTACTTGTTACACCGTCCACATCATAGTCCCCATAGATACATATTAATTCTTTAGAATCTATTGCCTTCAAAATCCTTTTTACCGCCCTTTCCATACCTGGAAACTCACTTGGCAGGGTAGGCTTATAGTATTCATCATTTAGCATGATTTTAACGGTTTCAGGGTCTTTATATCCCCTGTTGTAAAATATCCTTGCAATAAGCTCATCCCCCCCACAGGCTTCTATAAGCTCTATGGGAATTTTTACTCTTTCATTAAATATATTTATTCTTACATCCACTTTTCTAAATCAGCTCCTCAATATCATCCCACTCTAATTGGTCTAAAAAATCTTCATCTTCTTCCATTTTTTTATAGTCTATTTTCTCATTATTGCAAAACCAATTAAATTCACAGTATGTACAGCTTTTTTTGTACAAAGTTTTATCAAAGTTTGAGTAATCGTACCCTAGTATCCTTTCAATTTTGTCCTTTAACTGTTTCTCAAAGTTTGAGTGCATTTCATCACTATATTTTATTTCTGCCAACACTTTTTTAGGCTCAGGTCGCCAGTAATACATACTTATATTTTCACATGGTATTTCTTTTTCTGTTAAAAGCTTCATTCCTTCCTTTAGAACATAGAGATAAACCAGCGTTTGAAGGCTTCTTTTAAGCCTTATTCTCTGAAGATTTTCATCTTTTTTAGGGTTTTCTTTATCTTTAACATGTGTTTTCCAGTCCCAAATTTCAACATTGTTCCCATCTATAATAATCAAATCATAATTTGCCTCAAGCCTTAAAACTCCTTTAGACATTCTAAGCTTATACTCTGGAAGATACCTTTTTTTCTCCTCCTTTTTAAAATTTCTCATAAGAGAAGAAACCCACCTGTCTAGTTCTTCATATCCTTCCACATCCTCTGTAATCCCCGGGTCTATTCCTTGAAAATACCTATATGCCATAAGATGAAAGTTGTTTCCCATCTCAAGCCTTTTTCTAATTTCCTCTCCTAAATAATTGTCCCATTTTAAATTTTCCAAATACCTTTTTTTAAATTTTAAAGGGCATTTTTCAAATGTTGAAAGAGAATGCTGGGTAAACAAAAAATAATGTACAAATCTTAAATCCTTCATTCTTTACTTCCCTCCTCTTCAATATATTTTTTTAGTTCTAAAATATATTTTGAAGGAAGTGCTTCATTTTTTTTCCCTACATTGTATTGATGTGATGTCAAAAACAAATACTTTTTTGCCCGAGTAATACCCACATACAAAAGTCTTGCCCTTTCTGAAATTGCCTCAAGCTTTGACTTTAGTACCTGTTCTTTCCCATCCCCTTCATTTAAAACCTTTTCCATTTCTGATTTTAATATTGCCTGGGGATTTTTAAATTTCTCTTTTAAAAACCAGTGTTCACCTACAAATTTATCTTCTAATGTAACAGGAAATTCCCAACTATTAATGCTTGTTAAAAAGACAATATCCCACTCAAGCCCCTTTGATTTATGGTAAGTTGCCAGGGTAATCTGTCCCGGCGTTGGTTCATAGCCTTTTAATTCCCATACCACCCCTGAAAAAAAGTTAAACCTATTTTTAGGACTTAAAAGTTCTAATGCAAGGTCACTAAGTTTCCAGTGAATATCCTGGTTCATAAGATATCTTACATCCCCTGCAACCTTTTGTGCTATTGCTCTCTCTTCTCTTTCAAACTTTAATTTTTCAGATATAAATAAAATAAGCTTTTCTACAATAGCATTTGGAAATTCTAAAAATTCCCTCATTGTTTCCATATTCTTTGTAAAATCTGACCATATATCACTTTTTAAAAGTTCTTCTGGTATTTCTGAAATTTCAATCTCCCCTGCCACTGGATAAAGAAGCTTTTCCACAGGATAGTTTTTTAAAAAACTTTTAAGCAGTTTCTTTTGGTCATTTGTTTTTTCTTCCTCTTTATTCTCAACTTCTCCATTTTCTTCTTCATAGGAATCTGGTAAAAAGCACTCATCTAACATATAGAAAAGCTTTTCACCGCTTTCAGGCAAGGCAATAAAATCTATAACCCGTCCAAGTTTTCTAACTGTCTTGTTTTTTTCATTTGATGTATTTTCAAGATGCTCATAAGGTATTTTTTCATCATCTAGCATGTTTAAAACCACTCTCATTCTCCAGCTACTGGGAACTAAAATTGCAATGGTCTTGTCTGGATGCTTTTTTAACATGTAAGAAGCTCTATTTACAACTGCCCTGGCCTCATCTACCCAGGAATCAAATACAGCANCCTTTATCCCATATTCGTCTATTTTAGGATTTGGCATATCATCTTTTTCATCAACTGGTTCTATGTACTGGGGAAGAAGGCTTTCNCGGCACTCTAAAACAGGATGGCTTTCTCTTACATACCTTACAAAATAGTTTGCCAAATCAATTATTTCTTTTGTATTTCTGCTGGATTGGGTAATCCTATATACAGTTGTGGAAGGGTCTTCACAAAAACTTTTAAAAAGAGTGAAATCACTGTTGCTAAAGCTGCCACATATAGCCTGATTACTATCCCCCACCCTTAAAAGATTGCCGTTTGCTATCATTTTTAATATTTCACTTTGAATGTAATTAGAATCCTGAGCTTCATCTTCACATACAAATGAATATGTTCTTTGGTATTTTTCTAAAAGATGTTCATCTTCTAGAAGCATTTTTCTTGCATTGTAAAGCATATCATCAAAATCTAAATATCCTCTTATTTTAAGCTGCCTGTCATAGATTTCATATATTTGACATGCCCAGTTTAGTATAGAGTCTTTATGAATGTTTTTACAAAGCTTTTTTGCATCCCCGGAAGTTATTCCACGCACTTTAAAATCACCTATGGCAGAAAGCATAATATTGCAAAGCCTGTCATGCCAATTTTTATAAATTTCCTGGGCTTTTCCTGCAGATATATTATCTATATCTAAATACAATCTAAATTCTCTTTCATTATGCCTTTTCCATTCATCAATTGCATTTGAAATCAAATGTATTTTTTCAACACCGTCAATTACATCAAATTCCTCATTGGTAATGACAAGATCAGGTTTTTCTTTTATTATCTGAAGGCAAAGACCATGTATTGTGGATACAAAATAATCTTTTGTACCTAGAATATCTCTTTTTTGAAGTTCTGATGCAATTCTTTGCTTAAAATTATTAACAGCACTATTCATATATGTAACAATAAGTATCTTTCCCGGTCTGTGTAAGCCCTTGCTTATCATTTCAACCGCCCACTGGGTAAGGGAATAAGTTTTCCCCCCTCCGGGGATGGCAGGTATTGCACAATATCCGCCCCGGTACTGCTCCACCAGCTCTTTTTGCCCTTTTCTAAGTCCCATAGTCCCCCTCCAAAGCCCTGTTTTAAAATACATGCATTCACCTGTATACATTATAACATGAAAATAACATGAAATATTTTACAACATTCATGAAGTTTTTTAAAAAAATTTACAAATTATTAATATATTGTGTATAATATTTGTAAAGCTACATTTATAAGAAAAACAGTATTTAAAATTTCATAATTACTTTTAAGATGTTTTACCAATTTGATAATTTGCAGAAAAGGAAAAGAGGTCGTAAAAATGAAAAGGTGGATTTTTAATGCAACTTATTTTTGAAATATTATATTTAAAATTCCTACAACAATGCAAAGAACGCCACCTATATATGTTATTATTGCTTTAGATTTAGACGGTTCTTCAAATTTATAATTCTCCATCTTTTCAGAAGCCTTAGACAAAACTTTAGGAAGAAATATCATAACAAATCCAAATAGTATAAGTAAAATTCCCAATAACACTATATCACCCTCTCTTTATCATCCTTAATTTTTTCATCATACGCTATTATAACATTATAACACTTCATTTAAAACTATTCTCTTCCTGATACAATAAGCTCATCAAAATATTCTGACAATATACCGTCATTTTCATAACCATTAGCTGACAGCATAGATTCAAAAGTTATAACCTTTTCCCCGCATCTTTTTAAAATTGACCTCATTAAAACTGCCACATAGCGTTTTTGATTTTCCTCTTCAATATCTTCTGTATAAATATCTTTTGGATTCCAAGTCTTTGTAAGAACATGTAAATTTGTTATTTCCTTTACACTCCTTGGTGTCCAGTGACTGCTGCTAAGACTTGTAATAATAGTCACTTTGCTTTCTAAAGAACTTGCAAGATAAGCCACTGGAGTTGATAAAAGAACAAAATTCCCGCTAAGCTTTTCTTCTAACTCAAATATGCTCTCTGCTGACTTTATTCCCTTTCTCACCACATCCAGAAAATCCCTACTGGCATTTCTGTTAAATCTTGAAACCACATCTACAAAAGACTGAGCACTATCAATAAGTTTTTTTGCTTCAAGAATATCATTTTGGGACATTTCATCTGAAATAAGTATCTCCAAAAAAACCCTTTGAAAAAATTCATGTATCTTAAGTGGTTCTTCCCTCTCTCTGTATTCTTTTATCCATTCTCTAATATATTCATATTTTTCAACATTATAATAGCCCACCCTCTCTACAAGCCCTGGAAACTCTATATCAGGAAACTGGGCAAAGGGTCTTTGGCTTAATACCTCTCCTGCAAGCATAGAACTTCTTATAGGATCAATTTTTAAAACCACCCTTATAAGAGATTTAACATCATCCCTTCCTGGCATAAAGCCGTATGTGGGATGGCACAGCTGTGCTAAAGTTATTAAGCCTTGTGAAAAAGGATTATCTATAACCCTATTCTTTCTAGTAAGGTTTTTAATTTCATATCCTCTGTTTTCTAAAGCTCTTGCTATAACAAACTCTGTAACTGGATCTGCATAATTGGAAATTACAACTATATCTGATGGCTCATAGCCCTCTTTCTCAATAAGATTTATTATTCTCTCACCTATATTTTCAAGCATTTCACTTCTAAGTTCAAAAGGAGGTACCCTTTCAATTTCAGGTCTTGATTTAAATTTATAAGTTTTCCCATTCCTTATATTGTCAAACAACATATCTGAAAACTCAGTCATAAACTCCTTGCATGTATAACATTCCTGCATTTCAACGGTTTTTAATTTATCTATCAACTGTCTTTTTGTATATTCATGATTGCTGCCAAAAGCCTCCCCATAGCCACCTTCATGATTGTATGCTAAAAGACATGTTTTAAGATTTGGCATCAGCATATTTATAAAATCAACTTCCGTTGGAACACATTCTTCTATATTATCTACAATAAGGTGCTGAATTCTTTTAAATAATTGCTCTTTATATGTAGAATCTTTTAAAAGATAATTATTATAAAGTTCCACAGCCATTCCGAAATCAAATATTCCAAGCTCTATACAGCGTTTTCTATATCTTTTTAAAATGTCATCTGCTTCAACATATATGTTCTTTTTTAACTCATCCTTTTTTTCTAAAGCAGAATACAGCCTCTTTCCTATTTCATCATATGGAATATCTGAAATGGCAGCCCTTACCAGGTTTGAAGTAAGGTCAATTGCAAGACGGTCTGTAAAGGAGGTAACCCCTTCAAAAGCCCCTTTATTTTGTCTTCTCCACTCAATAACTACAGACACTAAAAACTGGGCTGCCTCAAAGGTCAAAAACACCGGTTTTACATTTTTATTTTTTATTTCATGGCAATTTTTTAATAAAATAGGGTAATATGTCTTTATTTCTTCCTGTATAAATCCATAATAGGAAGTCCTTAAAATAGCCCCAGAATGGTCAAGTATTGTTTTAGTTCTCCACTCTAATGATTGGGTTCTGTTTAATAGGAGAATAAGTATTTTTTCGCTGGGTATTTTAAGTTCTGACACCATATATTTGTATCTTTCCAATAACAAAGTGGATTTACCACTTCCAGTAGGACCTTTTAAAATCAGTTTAGAATTGTCTTTAGGCAAACTTATCACCTTTTTTGCTAAATGACTAAATATAATGGTATATCCCTCCATAAATCTTAAGTCTTTCGTATATTATACCATTATAGAAATATTAATGAAAGGAAAAAAATAAATGCCCAAGCATTACACCAAGGCATTTATTAGGGGGTTAAAATGTATTTTGTGAGGTCAATTTAAGTATTAACCTTTTATTATTTTTTTATTCAAATAATTTAAAATTTTTTTAAAATTATTTTTTGCATTAAATTCTATTTTAAAATTTAAATGAATAGATATTATAAAATGATTTATTATCAAAAGGATGGTTTTTTTTATGAAAAATGTTTATTTTATAACTCTTCAAAAAAAACATATTATACGTTCAATTGTATTTCTTTTACTTACAATTTTATTTATATTATTAATTAGTAACTTTGCATCAATGAGAAGAGTTCCCTCTTTTTCACCTATATTAGATACTGAAGTAATTGCACACCTTCCCCTAAAATAATATCAANNGAAAAAAACGGAGTACATATGCTTTATACTCCGTTTTTTGTATATCTTAATCATTTAAAGTTATTTTTTATAGTCCCAGTTTAAACTTAATGTATCAATTGAATTTTCTTCCTTTGTATTATTAACATCACTTTGATTTTTATTTTCAGTNGCNTCTTTAATCATTTTAATAATTTCAGGACTAATTTCATTATATCTNTTGCGGGATGAAGTGGTTATATCTTTTAACTTNAATTTGTGGACAGAATCTCTTAAAAGNTCAGCCTGAGTACTTAATTCTTCACTTGCAGCCGCACTTTCTTCAGATGTAGCTGAATTAGCCTGTATAACTTGAGACACTTGTATAATTCCCTGATTTATCTGCTCAATAGCTGCAGCCTGCTCATTAGAAGCAATATCTATATTATTAACTAAAGCAGCTGCCTTCTCAACACCTTCCACTATTTTATTAAGGGATTCTGATGTTTCTTTTGCTATTCTTGTACCATTTTCAGTTCTCTTAATTGAACCTTCAATAAGTTCTGTAGTTTCCTTTGCTGCATTAGCAGACCTTGCTGCAAGATTTCTGACTTCTTCAGCTACAACAGCAAATCCCTTGCCATGCTGCCCTGCTCTTGCTGCTTCAACTGCTGCATTCAGTGCAAGAATGTTAGTCTGAAAGGCTATTTCATCAATTACCTTTATTATTCTTGATATGTCTGAAGAGGAATTGTTTATTTCTTCCATAGCTTTAAGCATATCAGACATCTGCCCACTTCCTTGTTGGGCATTATCTCTAACAGCCTCTGCCAATGTATTTGCCTCATTTGCATTTTTGGCATTTTGTTTTGTCTGTGTAGACACTTCTTCAAGGGATGAAGTTAGCTGTTGTACTGTACTTGCCTGTTCTGTAGAACCTTGTGAAAGCTGCACACTTGAATCTGATATTTGTTTTGCCCCAGCTGCCACCTGCTCTGCTGCAGCATTGATATTTCCAAGAAGCTCATTATTTTTTTCAATCATTTCGTTGAGTTTTTTACCAAGTACATCCTTCTCAGATTTTACTTTTAATTCTACCGTCAAATCACCAGCTGCAATCTTTTCTACTGCATAAGCCTGTTCACGAATATTCTCAATCATTTTTCCAAAGGACTTTGTCAAACTACCAATTTCATCTTTAGTTTTAGCTTCAACATTGACTTCCACATCTCCTAAAGCAAGTTTATCAGCAGCATCAACCATTTCATTTATAGGTCTGCTTATAATACGGGATATAAACCCTCCTAAAATAATAGCAACAAATATACTAATAATTATTGTAGCAATCATTGTCACTGANGCAACGCTGGCAATTTTTTCATTCTCCGTCATTCTCTCATGACCCATATCTGAATTATAATCAATTATTTCCTGAAAGGACTGCATAAGTGAATCCCCCATACCGGCAATTTCCCCCAGCACCAATGTTAATGCCTCTTCTTTTTCACCAGCTAAAACAAGTTCTATTGTGTTTTTTATTGCTTCCACATACTCAGCCCATTGCCCCTTCAATCCATTAAAATATATACGTTCTTCCTCTGAAGCAATTCTTCCTTCATATAAGCTTAGGTAATTATCTACTTCTGCAAAATAATTCTTTACATTATCAATACAGGTATTTATAATCTCTTCATCATCAAGCAACATGGTTTTTACAGTATTAAATCTTATCCTCTGATAATATACGCTAGCAATACCTATATACTCAATTCCTAATGTATTTTCTTCATACAAAAGTGCATCTGCTTCACTTATATTATTGATATTTACTAGTCCAACAATACCAACTATTCCTGCAATTATTGCAACTAACAAAAATCCTATAATTAGCTTTGCTGATATTTTTAAATTATAAAACCAATTCATTATTTAATCCTCCTTGATTTTTATGCTGTACTACTTAGATTTCGTAGTACTCCATTTCAATGGCAATGTCAAAAACTCATTTTTTAGGGTTTTATCCTGCTGTACCAATAAATTCCCTCCTAATGTTTCAGACAACCCATTTCACACCTCCTTGTGCAATGGTTTTGAAAACAAAANCAATACTATTCCTCATCTAAATTGTTTGTATAACTTTAGAATGTAAGAATAATAGACCTTTCTTCAATTTTTGTTTAGGATAATAGTTGACTTTTAAAATTTAGTAAGATTTACGTTATAGAAAGAATATTAATTAATCATTCATCCACCTTGTTAATTTTTTGACTATCTTATTATATATATTCTACATTAACACTAAATTTCCTTCTTTATTTTTTTAAAAAATACATAAACTTTCATCTAAAATCAGGTTCCTCTAGTAAATATCAAAGTTTTTTTAATGTCTCAAATATATAAATTGTTTTTTACTTTTACATGTTCTATTAAGTAATAAACTTTACTAATAAGGAAATATTATATAGNACTGCAATTTTAATGCTCAAAATTTTAAAAGGATGGTGAACATTTTGACAAAACCCCAGTCTATTAGCATAACTAAGCCTGTAAGTAAAGATTTACCTGAAGAAAAATTTAATGAACTTGAAGCATTTATTGATGGATTAAAAACCACCAAAGGAGCATTAGTTGAAATACTTCACAAAGCTCAACAAATATTTGGATACCTTCCAAGGGATGTACAGCTTTATGTGGCAAGAAAACTAGGAATTCCAGGAGCAGAAGTTTTTGGTGTGGTAAGCTTCTACTCATACTTTACTACAAAACCAGGGGGAAAACACACCATAAGTGTTTGTATGGGAACCGCCTGTTTTGTAAGAGGTGCTGATAAAATTCTTGAAAGGCTAAAAGAAAAATTAGGTATTAAGTCCAATGAAGTTACAGAAGATGGACTGTTTGCCTTAAAAGATATCCGATGTGTTGGGGCATGTGGACTAGCCCCTGTTGTTATGGTAGATGACAAAGTATATGGACGTGTAAAAGAAGAGGATTTAGACGATATTATAAACCATTACAGAAATAATTAAGTTTCAAAAAGCCAGGGAGGTGTGGTATGAAAATAAAATCATTGGAGGAACTGCAAAAAATACGTGAAGAACATGAAAATAAAAT
>JGI24712J26585_10003979_pt1 | contig 11461 bp, 10 predicted proteins | sample BioPla3DNA2_FD_26585 | JGI IMG/M metagenome (IMG submission 26585)
AAGCCTTATCTATAATCAAATTTATTAGAAGAATTCATTTACTAAAGATATGACTTTCTATATAATNTTTGGGTAATATAAATAATAAGAATAATTAATTTAGGAGAAATTTATGAAAAAAAAACTAGCTGAAAAAATTGTATTAGTATATCTTATATACTTTTTATTAATTGGTTTATCTTTGCAACCTATAGATGAATTAATTAAAGGACTTTATCTTATATTCACATCAACTGGAGTCTTAATAAGCGATTATATGGTAATTGGTGGAGTTGGTCCAGCTCTAGTTAATGGGGCTATAGTTGGTCTTATAGGCTATTTAATTCTAAGGATTAATTCTGTTTCAATGACAGGTCCATCTATTGCTGCAATCTTTACCATGCTTGGGTTCGGCCTATTTGGAAAAAACATCTGGTCAATTCTTCCAAACATGGTGGGTGTCTATCTTTATAGTAAAATTACAAATCAAAAGTTTAAGAAACATATTTACCCTGCCCTATTTGGCACAGCCCTAGCGCCAGTAGTAACCTTTTATGCCTTTGAAACTAGTCTAGGATTGCCAGGGGGTATAATAATAGGAATATTAGCTGGTACAATAATATCGCCACTTTCCACTTATCTCTTAAAAGCACACGAAGGACATAATCTATATAATGTTGGTTTTGCTGCAGGATTTACAGGATTATTATTATACAATATTCTTAGGAGCTATAATTATTTTAGTGAATCATTGCTCTTATGGGGGACAGAATTTGATAATATTATCAGACTAATCATAATAACTATGACCCTTAGTATGATAGTAATAGGCTTTATCATCAATAATAAATCCTTTAAAGGCTACAAAGAAACTTTTAAGTATCCAGGAACTATAATCACAGACTATACCCATATTGTAGGATTTGGCAATACCCTGATAAACATGGGCTTAGTAGGCCTTATAGGAATAATTTACATTGAATTAGTTGGTGGTAATTACAATGGACCAACCCTAGGAGGCTTATTGACTATTGTTGGCTTTGGTTCCTATGGTAAGAATCCTCTAAACATTATCCCTATTATCCTAGGAGTCTTTATAGGTACTCTACTGACTACCCATGAGGCAACTGCAGCTGGCCCAATGCTAGCAGCACTATTCGGGACATGTCTAGCACCAATCGCAGGTAAGTTTGGTCCAATACTAGGTATCTTAGCAGGTTTTATTCATTTATCCATTGTTTCATATGTAGGAGTGCTACATGGAGGCTTGAATTTATACAATAACGGTTTTGCTGCAGGCCTGACTGCTAAAATATTTATGGCAGTAATGCAAGGTTTTAAAAAAGAAATCTAGGAGGTCATAAGAAGATGGATTCCAATGAAAGAAGAATAACATCTATAACAAGTGAGCTGATCAGTAACTCCTTAGAAGCAAAGGCTTCTAAAATAACTGTGTCAATAGAGAGGGATTCCGATAAATTTCAGATAACAGTTAAGGACAATGGCCAAGGCATGGATGAAGATACACTTAAAGAAGTTAGGAGAATACTCAATCAGCCATTCAATGAAATGTACGATGAATACTATAAAGGACTAGCAGGGAGCCCCTATACAGATTCCCCATTAAATATTATAGGATTCCAAGTACACAAGGCAGAAGTACAGAGCGATTCCAATGGAACCAGCATAACTGTTATGAGAAAACTTCGATAAAGCATAGTATGCCTAGACTTAATAAATATAAATATAATGGACCTATGGAATAATTTTTGGTGCTTTTTAAAAAAGGATGCATGGCTTCTTTAACAATAGAAACCATGCATCCTTTTTTTGCATAATCTTATTAAATTCATTATCTACTTGACAAGGATTAATTCAATCCCTAGTCTTTATCTACCATGGTTGACGTTCCAATATTTTCGTTCTCTTATTTACATTCTCATCAAGGAGATCACTCTTTACAACATATCTTTCATGATGACCTATGCCTACTTCTCCTAATTCATCATAAGCTTTAATCTCTAAACTAATCTTATTGTTTTTAATTTCCTTTATAGTTGCACTTACTGTAACCTCCATGCCTTTAGTTGTAGGCTGTAGATGATTAATATTTAAAACTTTCCCAATTGTAAAATAGTTGTCTGGAAGTAATGGATCTACTAATTGTACTGCTGCTTCAATCATCAAAGCAGCTAAAGCAGGTGTAGCTAATAAGTCCTTTATTGCGCCACTTCCAAAATTCATTGCAGTATCAGCTTCTGTGATTTTCTTCTGAATGGCCTTGGATAAACCTGGTTCTAAATTTGACAAAATCATACAAAACCCTCCCTCATTGAACTATACTTACAATAGCTTTCTCTTTATATAATTAATACCCAAAACTTAATTAGAACTTGCTAAATTTCAAGTATTATTAAAAGAATAATTTAGGAAAGTTGGTCTTGACCTAATCTAACTTGATTCTTTTTTCCTCTCTCATTGGGAACTCATCTTCCCAATTTTCATAGCAATCTAAAAAACCATACTCATCAGATTTTGTTATCATATCTGGATTAGCAAACTTTTCGTAGGTAATACCAGGAGCTGTCATAATCTTTCTTTCCATTGAACCATATAAAGCTTTTGAATCTGACAGGCATTTATATAATTCATTAAAGGCCATACCAGGATCATAAGCTGAAGACAACTTAGCAATCTCTAATAAAACATATTTTGCTTCTTCAACTAAATAGTCCTTCCTCTTTTGTACCTTGTCATTATCTAATAAAAGTCTTAAATCTTCTTCATTCTCCTTAAATAGCTTTACAGCTCTTCTGACTATCTTAGAGCTTTCTATAACATCATCTGCAGTAGCCGCATGATTTGCTTCACAATAACTTACCAAATGTATAATATTAGGATCGAAAATCATTTGAAGAAGGGTAGTTCTTGCAAGTTGATACTTAGCTACTTCCATATCTGTACTAAAATGTTCAATCCCAGCTCTTGTTTCCATATAGACATTAGAAGTGTTGCCAAGAGGTCTAACTATTTCAATTATCTCTTTAGCAGCTGCCATCTTTGCCAAATCTGCATAGTCACCAGTTTCTGCTGGCTTATTAAATTGATGTTGGAAAATCATATCCTTAACTCCAGAATTGTACATGACTGAAGCAATTAAGGCATAGTCTACAACAAACAAAGTATCATGAACAAATCTTGATGCCCACTGATTTGGATCATTCATCTCTACAGGTATCTTCTTTTCAGCTAAATACCTTACCGTCTCTATATGTTCCTCAATAGCTTCTTCTACATCTAGTGGCCCTCTCCCATCTAGCTCACTAAACCAAAATAGTGGTACTGCTTGATGGGCACCAACAAGCATCCCTGTTTCCAAGCATATATCTACAAATGGCTTCAAATCATATACATGGGCATAGGGTTTTATAGATGGAAAATTACCCCTTCTGGTAGCAATATATAACATCTTTAAATCTTCCTTATTCTTATAAGGTACTCCTCCATCGTTTTTATACTCTTTAAAGGCCCTTTCATTACCAAAGTATCTTTGAGACAAATCTGATGAACCTAAGGAAATCTCATCTACAGCTCCATTGTCAGCTATTTTCTCGATTCCTTGAATTGTTGGTACAATAGTTTCATCAGGTATACCAAAGTGACTTCTAATTAGTGGTATTGGAGATTCCTTCATCCTTTGCGGAAAAAACTTTAGGGCAGCTTCACTTGGCTTTTCCAATGGTTTTTCACTTTCATAGCTATCATTCTCTACAACTCTTTCAGCTATTTGGTCAAGAATATCAAATTTAATAGGTTGGGCTTCTCTTAAAACCCTCTCAATAATTGAATCCTGAATCTCTTGGGATTGGATGCCAAAAAAATTAATTGTTTCAATTGTTTTCTTTTTAAAGTCCTTATCAGAACCTAATAGTGTTAAATTGAATTTTGTATCTAAGCCGATGGATTTCACAGCCTTAAGACTTGGAAGCAAGCCAGCAAAAGATATTCTCCTATCCTTATCCCTTAATAGTCCACTCTCACCTAGCTTGTTTAAAAACTTCTCCAACTCCATAATAGCCTTGTCTGTACTAAGTCTATAGCTCAATCCTATATACTTAGGGTTCTCCTCCATAATGGTTCGGATTTTCATTTCATCATCCATTGCAGGAGGTAATATTTTGTAATCAATACCTGCCAGCTTTGCTATTTTGCTAGCCTTGTGAATTCCTACTGTGTGTGGATCTTGACCTAAAGTAAGGCCTATAAATAACTCTTGCACTATTATCACATCCTTAATATCTAATCAACAATCTCAAAAAACTTACCTGTCAAATAGTCAATAATATAATCTGTAGAAAAGTCTTTTAAATCTCTCCAATCACTTGGCTCATAATCTGGAAAATACTTATTATATAATTCAATCAGCTCATCTATTGGAGTAATATCAATATTTAATCTTTCGCCTATTGCCTTCATTGGTATCAGGCCTGTTGGTACATCCTCTTCAATATATCTAATCTGAGGCACTGATCTTTTTTGATAAGTAGGCGTTCGACCTATGGCCAACTGAAGGGATTCTCCTGGAATTCTCGAAACCCCATATGTATAATCAAGCCAATGCTGGGCTGATGTAATAGAGTCATTTATTTCCCTAAGATAGTCATGTCTAATATGTCTTAACTCCTCTATATCATAATTAGCCTCAATCTCTTTTTCCCTTAAGTGATCCATAATATGCTTCCATCTCTCTTCATTAGGAGCTGATTTTAAACCAAATACATTTAAGCCTAGCTTAGATGCAATCTCCAATCTTATTTGATCCACCAACTCCAAATGGGCAGCCGCCTTTTCATTCCTAGCAATCCCTTCCATATAAAAAGAGTATTCTCTATTTTCTTTTTGGGCCTTTACAATATCTTCATAATTTAATAAATATGGGCCTGGATGAAAAACCGCTCCAATATTACCAACAGATGTGGTTGCAGGAATATGATTATATAAAGCTTGAGGGAAAAGCTCTTCTAATGCTTGAATTTGTTTTTTATTAAATCTTCCCTCCAATGAAACAAGCCAGCTTCTCTTTCTTCTTTTAATAAAAACTCCACCATCCCCAATAGCCTTACATGAATATGGGCAAGTAGAAAAAGAAACAAAGGGATAACCTTCTCCTAATATCTTCCACAAATAGGGTACTGCAAAAGTCCTAGGTGGTGTAAGAATAATGGGTATTTGATTTTCAACAATACCAGCATCTTTTAATTGTTGAATTGTTGTAGGCAAGTAATGTGATGGATGAGCAATAACTATTAGGTCTGCATCTTCTGCCAACTTACTTAAATCATGTCCAACACTATCATTGCCTAATTCAATTAATTTAGGGGCCTTCATATTGAAATTCTCAGGACGTTCTAAGAATATTCCCCCTTGATTATTTATTGTGTCAACAAATCTTTTACCATGATCTGATTCTCTTGCATATCCATATACCTTATGTCCACTTTCCAAAAAGTCTACTAAGTAGGATCTTCCTGACTGAGAACTCACTGAATGTATACCTATTTTAATAAATCTCACCCCTATTTTTTTCTATGAGAAAATTATTTTCTCCAATATATTTTCTTAGCCTAATGCTAAATTTTGTTCTTTTAAACTTGTCCTTTTAGGTATCAAATTTTATGAACTCATTGTACAATAAAAGGAGTATATTATCATTAACTGAAAGTTGTCTTTATTTTATTATAAGATTTCAGAATATTCAATGATTTATTGTCGAATATTTATCAAGGATTTTTATCCAGTTAAACAATAGTAGTAGCACCATTATAGCCTATTATCAATTGGAAGTAAATTAGTTTTATTTTTTATAATATAGGGACTAAAAGAATATTTAAATATCTAAATATTCAATACAAATTGTCTGAATTTATACTATATATCGATAATTTATTGTATAATTATTCATAAGAGGTATTTTTACATAATATAAAGGGAGGATAATAATGGATATCATAATTAAAAATGCAAAACTTAGAGGCAAGGATAATCTTTGTGACATAGCTATTGAAAATGGAAAAATTGTAGCATTAAAAGATGAAATATCTGCTAGGGCCACAAAGATAATTGATGCAAAAGGCAAACTTACTGTAGCTTCATTTATTGATCCCCATATTCACTTAGATAAGGTTAATGTTCTAGATGTAGTTAGACCAAATAAAACTGGTACCTTGACAGAAGCAATAGAAATACTTTGGGACAAAAAAGCTAAATATACCATTGATGATATTGTACAAAGGGCTGGTGACGTAATAGAAAGAGGAGTCCTAAATGGTACCACAAGGATGAGAACCCATGTGGACATTGATACAATCGGAGGCTTAAAGCCTTTGGAAGGTGTTTTAGCAGTAAAGGAAAAATATAAGGATATTATGGATATAGAAATTGTAGCCTTTCCTCAAGAAGGAATAATAAAGAATCCAGGTAGTGAAAAATTAATGTGGCAAGCTATGGAAATGGGAGCAGATATAGTAGGTGGTATGCCTGCTAATGAAAATACTCCTGATGACAGTAAAAAGCACATAGAAATATGTTTTGATATAGCTGAAAAATATGATGCTGATTTGGATATGCATGTTGATGAAACAGACGATCCATTTTATAGGACATTAGAAATCTTGGCTGATGAAACAATAAAAAGAAATTGGCAAGGAAGGGTAACGGCAGGCCATACATGTGCACTTGCAGCCTATGACGATCATTATGCTGCTTATGTAATCGAAAAGGTTAAAAAGGCTGAAATCCACATGATTACAAACCCAGTTACAAATCTAATGCTCCAAGGAAGAAATGATAAACAGCCAATTAGACGTGGAATTACTAGAGTTAAAGAACTGCTGGAAGCAGGGGTAAATGTAAGTTTTGGACAAGACTGCATCAGGGATACATTTTATCCACTTGGAAGCGCAGACATGCTTCAGGTTGCAATGATAACAGCCCATGCAGCGCAAATGAGTTTACCTCATGAGCTTGAAAAGGTATTCGATATGATAAGCTATGATGCAGCAAAAATACTAAGACTTGAAAATTATGGACTTGAAGAAGGAAAAGATGCAAATATAGTCATACTTGATGCTGACACTATAAATGATGCTATTAGACTTCAACCTACCAGGTTGTTTGTAATAAAAGATGGACGACTTGTTGCAGAAAGCCAATGCCAAAAACAAATCTACTCATAATCACAAACCGTTAATAAATTTCAAAAAAGACTTGGATTATTAAATAGTCCAAGTCTTTTATCCTCTCCAAAGTATCCTAATCAAATTTGGCCCTTTTCCCTTAATAAATAAACAAAGAGCTTAGCAATATCTGGATCAAACTGGCTACCAGCATTCTGCTCAATTTCTTTTATAGCTTCTTCTTTGCTTAAGGCTTTGCGGTATACCCTATCTTCTGTCATGGCATCAAATGCGTCTGCTATAGAAAGAATTCGTGAGACAATAGGAATATCCTCACCCTTTAACCTCTTAGGATAGCCTGTCCCATCCCAGCGTTCATGATGATAGAGAATATATTCGGCTATATGGTTCAACTGAGGCGTAGTCATGGCAATTCCATAGCCAATTTCAGGATGGTTTTTCATTATCTCCCATTCCTCATCATTCAGCTTGCCAGGTTTATTTAAAATATAATCATCGATACCAATCTTGCCTATATCATGAAGCTTGGATACCAGCTGTAAATCATCTAGTTCTGCCTGGGATAGGTTTAGCTCCTTACCAATCATCAGACACAAGTCCCCTAATCGCTGTCCGTGCTCTTCCGTTTCCTGGCTCTTAGCATACAAGGTGGCCATAATTGAGGATACAATAGCTGAGTAAGAGCTGTTATGATTAAGCATCTTGCGACGACGGAGGTTTTCATCCGCCTCCATTATCACATCCTGCATATCCTGGTCTTCCTTTTCTTTTGTGCTATGCCCCATAGAAATGCTGATATCATAAAAGGTCTTTTCTTTAACCCTATTGTAACTATCTATTGAATCCTCAATCTTCATTGTTATCTCTTCAGCAGCCTGAGCATCTGTATTAGGCATTAAAATTTCAAACTCCCCACCACCCGAGTGGCCCACCACATACTTATCACTCAGGCGATTTTTGATTAGTTGCCCAGTTTTAATAATCATATGATCTCCCTCATCATGACCATAAGCATCGTTAATTACACGCAATCCGTCAATGTCACATATGGCAACTGATAAAGGCCAGAATTCTGGTTGATTAAGGCGTTTTTTCTCCTCTTCCATATAATTACGATTATATAGACCAGTTAGAAAGTCTCGGTCTCTAAGATAAGCAATCTGTAAGTCCTTTTTCTTTTGCTCAGAAATATCCAATACAATACCCTCAAGGGCTTCTATATTACCCTGGCTATCATATATTCCCTGACCAAGCTCCAAAACCCATTTGCGTTCACCAGATTTTGTTATTATCTCGTATTCATCACGGTAGTCTTTCCGCTGCATCAATACCCTTTTCCATTCGGCACGGACAGGATCCCGGTATTCTGGAGAGATGATATCATAATAAGTGACCTTTTTATCCAAGAGAAGTTCTTCAGCCTTATATCCAGTCAGTCCATAGCAACCTTCAGACACGAATTCCATAGTCCAATTATGATTATCTTTACACCTATAGGCCATTCCAGGAATTTTAGAGAAAAACACAGATTTGCTACGCTCACTTTCCAAACGAGATTTCTCCGCTTTTTTATATTTTGAATTCTGGTGGATAAGATTATTAATAGTAAAGATAAGGGCAGCTAGACACACAAGAACTACAATGTCAGGAATCATTTTTTCCCATAGCTTTCCATGCCATTCAGCCTCAGAATAGGTCAAGCCCAAGACGGCAACAGGATTCTTGTACTCTGAATCCATAATTGGTACCAGTACCCTTATCCAATCTCCACAAGGAGTAGAAATGGGCTCGGTGATTAAGCTTTCCCCTGTATCAAAAGGCAACCGGTTGCTTTCCACAGTTTCTTCACAACTAGACCTTGTAGGCCGAGATGTAATAGAGTCAGCTGCTGATGAATCCACGACTATTGAAATATCCCCATTATTTTCTTCTAGAATATAAGCATAGTAGATAGAATCCGTCACCTCAACTAGCTGGGTCAATGATCGCTCCACAAGATGATATTCCGAGGCTGCAGCTTGTTCACTTAGTTCCACTATATGCTCCACATGCAAGAGAGACCCCACTGACTGTCCCAACTGAGTAGCTTCCGATTTTGCCATCTCCTGATACCTATTCCAGGCAAAGTTCAAATAAAGGCTAGCTAATACAAGCACAATTATAATCAGGTAGATTATCCTTAAAGATATTTGATTGTTTCCAATCTTAAACAAAGACTTCTTATTTTGTTTATTTATCATAGCCAATCCTCCTAAACTAGGCTATTAATCTTAAACTCTATACTAATTTTCCTAATCTCAAGTCAATCCACCTGTTTACTAGGTCTGATTTCTATTGATAAATGGCCCAGTTAGCCCAATAAACTATCTATTTCAGACTCACCAATGACCTTTATCTTGTTCTTGATAAGTAGTTCTGCTGTAATTCCATTTCCTTCAACTAAGGTGTCGGAAAACCTGCCATCATATATTTCTCCAAAACCACAGGATGGACTTCGTTCTTTTAATATTGCATATTTACAATTATATAGTCTAGCTAATAATAAAGTTTCATTTGCCCCTCTAATAAAGTTATCAGTTACATCTTCACCTTTTCTATTGATAACCTTGCCATTTATAATTTCTGCTGGCTCCCTAGGTGTTTGTAGTCCACCATACACTTCAGGACATACTGGTATCAGATTATAGTCTTCTTTCAATTGATCTATTTTGTCAATTAATACTGCCCCGCCATCATATCTACAATTGACTCCTAGTAAACAAGCACTGATCAATATATTCATCTATTTCCTCCTTAGCTAGTAGACTTTCAAATTTTTTGACATAATCATATATTAATCTATAAAGCAAAATAATACAAATTTCTTGAATTTTATCTTGAGTATCCTTCTCTTTTAAATATACCCCAAAATAATTCTTTCCTATAAATATTTCGTCAATAAATAAAAAAAGCAAAAGGAAAAAAGCAAAAAAAAGCAAAAGGGACGGTTCTTTTCGCTTGCCTTTTAAATAACCTGTCGAAAAAAAGTACTTGACCTGTCGTAGTAATTGTATTATAATTTACTACGACAGGTGTAGTACGTTAGTCGTAGTATTTATTGATTCACAAATAAGAATAGAAAGAGGTATGAAATGATTAGCAGTGATGTAATTCGAGGCTATAATGATACAATGATTTTGTATCTATTGTTTCACAAACCATCTTATGGCTATGAAATTTCCAAGCAAATACGAATTATGACAGATGAAAAATATGTAATTAAGGAAACAACACTATATTCAGCCTTTAAGAGATTAGAAGCCAATGGCTTAATCGATTCATTTGCTGGAACAAAAACAAATGGAAAGCCAAGGACATATTATAGAATTACTGATGATGGAAGAAAGTATTATAAAGAGAAATGTGACGAATGGAAAGTGACACAAGAAGTTGTTGAGAAATTTATTCTTAAGGAGAATGAGGATGGAAACAATTAGAAATTATCTAGAAAATATGTTTTTAGGACTACCACTAACTGATGACATAATAGCTGCAAAAGAAGAACTTCTAGGAATGATGGAAGATAAATATCAAGAACTAAAAAATGAAGGTAAAACAGAAAATGAAGCAATAGGAATAGTTATATCCGAATTTGGAAATCTAGATGAACTTGCAGAAACTTTGGGAATTAAAGCTACTGTCAAGCAAAAAACAGAATTGCCCATAGTCTCTTACGAAAGAGCAGAACAATATATCGAAGAAGCTAGGGCTGTAGCACCAAAAACAGCTTTGGGTGTATGGCTTTGCATAATGTCTCCTACAGTTTTATTAACCCTGTTAGGATTGTTTGAAAGTAAACTAATAAGCGTTAGAGAAGATTTGCTTATTGCAATTGGCCTTATATGTATTATTGTCTTTGTAGCAATGGCAGTATCAATCTTTATAAGATATTCTGGTAAATTAGATGAATATGAAGACCTACAAGAAATTGCATTTAAGCTGGATTATAAAACTGAACAAATGGTGAGCGAAGTGTGGGCACAAGAAAAACCAAATTATAGTTCTGCTGTAAGTAGCTCAGTAATTGCTTATATAATAAGCGGATTACCTGTTATAGTTTCTCCCCTTTTAATAGAAAATGAAGGGATTCCTGTACTTGCAGTAGTGGTGACACTTACAATTGTAGCCTTTGCCACATATAACCTAATAAGCAAGGGCGGAGTGAATGAGGCTTGTAAAGTACTTTTACAAGTGGAAGATTACGAAATCAAGAAGAAATCTAACAAAACATATAAGGTAGTTTCTCA
>JGI24712J26585_10003980_pt1 | contig 11457 bp, 7 predicted proteins | sample BioPla3DNA2_FD_26585 | JGI IMG/M metagenome (IMG submission 26585)
TGAGGAATTTAATTATAAAACTTAATATTATATAGAAATATTGTTAAATAAGTTTTGTCAGTTGATTATTTTATAACCAGTTACTTTTAAGATAATGAAATAATATTTATATTTGATTTAATAAGTATATAACAAATTGTTTCACGTGAAACAATTTGTTGTTATAATGTTTCTTTCGAACAAAGTGAAAGAGGCAAAAACGGAGGGCTCGATGTTCCGGAGTTTTTATTACACTCCTCAGAATGAAATGAAAGGAGCGAAAACAAAGGGGTTCAATGCCTCGGAGTTTTTACTAAAGCAATTATATTTAATATAACAAAAGGAGTATTAAATGTTAAAAGTCATAGAAGAAATCTACAATACTATAAAAAGCTTTGGTCCATATTTTATATTAGCAAATATTATTTTATCAGTAATTTTATTTATTTCGTTGATTTTAACAAACATAAAATTTAATAAACTAAATAAAAAATATAGTAAATTTTTTAATAATTCAGATAATTCTAATATAGAGAGACTAGTTGAAGAAAACATTGATTTGTGTTATGAAATTATGAATAAAAATAAAGATATAGAAAGTAGTTTAAACTCTATTGAAAGAAACATACTCCAATGTGTACAAAAAGTAGGTATAGTAAGATATAACGCATTTGATAATGTAGGGAGTAATTTAAGTTTTGCTATAGCAATACTTGATGGTTATGATAATGGAATTGTTTTAAATGGAATTTATTCTAGAGAAACAACAACCACTTATGCAAAAGCTATAGTAAATGGTCAATCAAAATATGTTTTATCTGCAGAAGAAATTCAAGCAATTGATATGGCTAAAAAACATAAATCTTTTTAATAATAATGTTGTGAAAAATTTGCTAAGTATATGCAGTTAATAATCTGCAATTGTGTACTATTATCCACATTTTTAGTAACTTATAAATCTTGCAGTATCTAAAATATATGTAAAAGGTTATTCTAAAAAAATACATTATTTTATTAGTAAAAGAAAGTTAAAATTAGCTTACTATATATCCTTTAGGAGTGTATGAAAATATGGTTAGTAAAAAGGATAAAAAGACAGTATGGATCTATGCTGTAGTTTTGTTCACAAGTGCTTTTATTGTACTTATGATAACAACATATAGTCAAATAAAAGTTAATAAAAATATAGATGATGTAAAAAACAAATTAGGTGATACTGAAAAGGAAAAAAGCAATTTTCAGATGAATTTGAGCACTGCTCTTTCTGAAAATAAAAAATTGGCTGAAAAAATTGAGATATTAGATAAGGAAATTGAAGATGCTAGAATAAAGGAATCAGAATTAAAGCAGGAAATAAGGAATATAGTAAATGATAATGATTTTAAACTTGAGAATTATCAAAATTTGATAATAGCAGATATAAAATATCATGATGGAGATATTAAGGAATGTGCTTTAATATTGACTAGAGAAATAGACATAGAATTATTAGAAAAAGATGCTTTAGAATTGTATCAAAAACTACTAAATAAGTCTGTTAAAAAGGCCTCATTAGTATTTTACACTGAAGGCTATGAATACTATAAAGAAAGAGAGTATGATTTTGCGATAGATAGTTTAGAAAAATCACTAAGTTTAGAAAAAAATGAGTATTATTCTGATGATTGCTATTACTTTATTGCTTATTCGCATTATAGAAAAGGGAATTATTATGCTGCAAGACAAGCAATGGGTACTTTGATTTCAAATTATCCAGATAGTACTTATAAAAAGGAAGCAACAGACTTTCTAGCATTGAACAAATAAGTTTTATTATTAATTTGAAAGTAATATTGAATTTTTTTATAATTAAGATGCTTCGCATCCGTAGAATGAGATAATAGGGTTCCCTAGCGAACAATAAAATTAATGAGCGAAGCAAATTTTCTTGATTAGATTTACTGGTGTTTGTTATTTGAATCTTTTATTAGGTTTGATAGTTGAAATGATATTATTTTGTAGTATAATTGTTTTAATAAAAGTTGATATTAGTTAGTTTTAGAGTTTTTATTACTAATATTAATAGAAATCAATAGGCAGTTTTATTGTAACTAGCTTATATTTTTAGATAAATTATCATAAGGAGAATTAAATATGTTAGATATTAAGTTAATAAGAAGTAATCCTGAAATTCTTAAAAAAGCATTACTAAAGAGAAAAGACAGCTTTGATGTTAATGAAATTTTGAATCTTGATGAAAAAAGAAGACAAATTTTAGTTGAAGTAGAGCAACTTAAGAATAAACAGAACTCCGATTCAAAGATGATTCCCATTTTCAAAAAAGAAGGTAAAGATATTGAACCACTTATGGAAGAAATGAAGAAGTTATCTGATAAGATAAAAGTGCTTGATTCAGAAGTTAGGGATATTGATGAAGAATTAAATAAAATACTTTTAACAATACCTAATATTCCAAATAGTTCAGTTCCAGACGGTGATACTGATGAGGATAATGTAGAAATAAGAAAATGGGGCGAACCAAGAAAATATAGTTTTGAACCGAAAGCCCATTGGGATATAGGAGAAAAACTAGATATACTTGATTTTTCATCCGCTTCAAAAGTGACAGGAGCAAGGTTCACTTTTTATAAAGGGCTAGGAGCAAGATTAGAAAGAGCGTTAATGAACTTTATGCTTGATTTACATACAAGCAAACATGGTTACACAGAAGTATTTCCACCTTTTATGGTCCACAGAAATAGTATGATAGGAACAGGACAGCTTCCAAAATTCGAAGAAGATGCATTTAAGGTTGCAAATAATGACTATTTCTTAATACCGACAGCTGAAGTTCCGGTTACTAATATGTACAGAGAACAAATATTAGATATTAATGATTTACCTATAAAGCATGCAGCATATTCGGCGTGTTTTAGAGCTGAAGCAGGGGCTGCAGGAAGAGATACTAGAGGTCTTATAAGACAACATCAATTTAATAAAGTAGAATTAGTAAAATTTACAACACCAGAAACTTCTTACGATGAACTTGAGGCTTTAACTAGAGATGCAGAAGAGGTGTTACAGTTACTAGGTATACCTTATAGGGTTGTAAAAATATGTATAGGAGATCTTGGATTTACCGCGGCAATGAAATATGATATAGAGGTATGGATGCCAAGTTATAATAGATATGTAGAAATTTCTTCATGTAGTAATTTTGAAGATTTCCAAGCTAGAAGAGCAGGTATAAAGTTTAGAAGAAGTGCAAATGAGAAACCTGAATTTGTCCACACACTAAATGGATCAGGAGTTGCTATAGGTAGGACAACTGCATGTATTCTTGAGAATTATCAACAAGAAGATGGATCGGTTACCATACCTGAAGCTTTATTAAAGTATATGAATGGTGTGGAGGTTATTAAATAGGTATTTTTTGTAAAGTCAAAAGGGTATATATCTTTTTGACTTTATTGGTTGATTAAGGGTAAAATATTGTCTTTTTATTAATTTTAATAATCTTTAGTTAGTGTATTTTTAGAAGTATAGGAAATAATAAAAATCCTATTTTTGTAAATTTCTATACTGGGTTTGTAAAGGGGATTCCCCTTTACTGGTTTAGGGAGGGTGATCAGGCTGTTCGTTTCGCTAGGTTACACTGCTCTCCTACGCAAACTAGGATACGAAGCATCCATCGAAGGGAACCATAGGGTCCCTAGTTAATTAGAAAAAAATTATATAAAAATCTTTAAAATTACCTAAAATAGGTTTGCTAAAGGTATTGACAAAAGTAATTGTACGTGTTATATTATTTGTTGTCACAAGAAATGGAGAGATGGTCGAGTTGGTTTAAGGCACCGGTCTTGAAAACCGGCGTAGGTGTGAGCCTACCGTGAGTTCGAATCTCACTCTCTCCGCCAATATCTAAATAAGGAGAAGTACCCAAGTAGGTCGAAGGGGACGGTTTGCTAAACCGTTAGGTCGGGTAACTGGCGCCAGGGTTCGAATCCCTGCTTCTCCGCCATGATTTATCTAAAAACTCTTGATATTCAAGGGTTTTTTGTTATTCTAAGCGATATGAAAAGAATATTATTTTATTTTTGTATTAGCTGGTTGTATTAACTAAAAGTTAACCTAATCAAGTTTTTTTGCCCTCTTTTTTAAAGTAGATTTAACCCTTCTGATATCTCTGCCACTGTTTCTTGAAACTTTATAGTAGCAATAAACTGCGGGGATGAAGAACAATTGAAATAAAACCATAGTGTATATGTAGTTGTAGGGCTCATTAAATTTTAAAGATATAAATCCTAAAACTATACCTATAAGAACATTACCTAAAGCCCTACCAGAACCGTTAATAAGATTTGCAATACTGAAGGCAGTTGCCCTATGTTCGGGTAGATTTATATCCGTTAAGAGAGCTAACCAGTTTGGAGTGTTCGCTGATTGTGCAGCAGTTGCACATACTGCAAGTATGAACATTAAAAGTATCCAAGGGTTTGTAACAAATTGCTTTATAAGCGAAATAAGAATTGTATAAGGTTCATTTGATGAGGGAAGTCTAAGGTTATCCATTGGAAGCAAAAACATAAGGATATAAAGGGGCACGGCTGTGAGAATAAGACCACCAGTCATAAGAGCTCTACCTCTGTAGGTTTTCTTTTGAAATCTGTCTCCTAAATAACCAAAATATGTTGAGGATAGTCCTCCCATTTGTAGAAGTCCATAAAAGTATCCAGCAGCTATTGCGGCCGAATCCGCATTAATACCTTCAGCCCTTATTTTAGAAGCATAAAGTGTAGGTAGCCATATAAGGGTACCAATTGTGATTTGCATAAAAAAACCTTGAAACATAAGCCATTTATTACTCTTTTTCGCAGTAATTTTAGGTATATGATTTAGTTCAATAGAGTAATTATAGCTTAACCCATCTTTATGTAGTTTTTTCAACTCGGGTTCAGCAGAACCTTTTTCAGGTTCTTTTATAAAGAAGTAAAAAATTATAAATATAAAATCAATAACGGAAATTATTATAAAAGGTCTTCTCCATGTTGAATGTGTGGATATTATAGGTGCCATAACAGCTCCAGCAATACCTCCAAATCCTTGAGATAATCCCCATAGGCTTAATAGCATTCCAAGATGTTTTTTTGGTATAAAGTCTGTCATAACACTATAACCGATTGAACCAACACATCCTAAACCTATACCAGTAAACATTTGAAATAATAACAATTGAAAATAGTTTTTGCTAAACGCCGTTAGAAATAATGAAACAGTAAAAATAAAAGTACCAATTATAATTAGGTGCTTCCTCTTTCCTTTATCAGCCATGTATCCCCAGAAAATTGATGATACAGCAGAAAATAAAATTGTTACAGCGGAAACAACACCCATTGTAGAAACATGTATATTTAAATCCTCCGATATGGATGAAAATAGAGGAGGAAACAAACCTAAAACCGCATTATCTAACGATGCTGATAAAATAAGAATTGTTAAAGTTATAATAGTGTTAATATTATTAGTTTTTTCCTTCATTACTTATTAACCTTTCCAATTATAATTACTCTATTATAATTATAAAATATTGTCATTTTTATAATTATAACATAAAATTAAATTCAAGGTATTTATATATAAGTACCTAATAACATTTATATAATTCCTCTAAAAAAGTTTGTTTTTTATGAAAACTTTTTTGCCACACACAAGTTATATCAATAGCTGCTAATTTAGCTGAGGGTTTTCGTAAACATAACAAAAGAGCTAAAATGCGTTTTTATAATATTGCACGTGGTTCTCTTGAAGAATGCAGATATTATCTAATTCTTACAAGGGATCTTAAATATTGTGACGTTTCAGACTCAAAACTTCTTTTAGAAGAAGTTAGTAAATTACTAGAGGCATATTGTCAGAGTGTTTTAAATTCTGAATTCTTGTGGCTTTGCCGCGGTATGAAATAATTAAAAGAAACTGCATCAAAAGCAGTTTCTTAAAAATAATGATATTTTATTATGGCAAATTAGTATAACCCATTAAATATTTATCAACTTCACGGGCAGCACCTCTGCCTTCATTAATTGCCCAAACTACAAGGCTTTGTCCCCGTCTCATATCTCCAGCAGCATAGATACCTTTTATATTTGTTTCATAACTTCCGTATTGTGCTTTTACATTTGTTCTTTCATCCCTATCAATACTTAGTTGATTAGGTATTGTATCTTCAGGACCTAAGAACCCCATACATAGAAGTACAAGATCTGCTTTCCAAACCTTTTCCCTTCCCTCAATTTCAACCGGTATAAAGCGTCCTAAATTATCTTTCTTCCATTCTATATTAACAGTATGAACTTCTTTTAAATTACCGTTTTCGTCGCCTACAAACTTTTTAGTAGTAATACAATAAATTCTAGGATCACCGCCGAAAATAGCAGCTGCTTCTTCCTGTCCATAATCAACTTTCAAAACCTTTGGCCATTGGGGCCATGGATTGTTTGGTTGTCTCGAAGAAGGAGGCTTAGGTAAAATTTCAAATTGAAAAACACTTTTACATCCATGCCTTAGTGAAGTTGCAACACAGTCGGTACCAGTATCACCACCGCCTATTACAATAACATTTTTACCTTTTGCAGAAATGTAATTAGAATCAGCGTGTTTTGAGTCAAGAAGACTTTTTGTATTTTTACGTGAGAAATCCATGGCGAAATGGATACCATTAAGTTGTCTGCCTTCAATATTCAAATCCCTTGGCTTTGTAGCTCCTCCACATAATACTACAGCATCAAAATTTTTAATAAGTTCTTCAGAGGAGATATCTTTACCAACTTCCGTATTTGTTATAAATTTAATACCTTCTTGTTCAAGAATATCAACTCTTCTTTGAACAATTCTTTTATCAAGCTTCATATTTGGAATTCCATACATAAGAAGTCCACCTATTCTATCGGCTCTTTCATATACTGTAACACTGTGACCGGCAGAGTTTAATTGATCTGCACAGGCAAGACCTGATGGTCCGGAACCTATTACTGCTACTTTTTTTCCTGTACGTACTTTTGGTATTTCTGGAACTATCCATCCTTCTTCAAAAGCTCTATCAATTATATTACATTCATTAAGCTTTATTGTTACCTGCGGATCATTAATTCCTACCGTACACGAACCTTCACAGGGTGCAGGACATACCCTACCAGTAAATTCAGGAAAATTATTTGTTTTAAGAAGCCTTTTTAGTGCTTCATTCCACAAGCCTTTATATATAAGATCGTTCCATTCCGGTATAAGGTTTTTTATTGGACAACCCGATGTCATTCCGTTTATTAAAATACCGGAGTGGCAAAAAGGAACACCACAGTCCATACATCTTGCCGCCTGATTTCGTTGTTTAAATTCTGGAAAAGCTTCATGAAATTCATTCCAGTCATTTACTCTTTCAAGGGGGGAACGATGCTTTGGTAGTTCTCTCTTATATTCCATAAAGCCAGTTGGTTTTCCCATTGTTATCCCTCCATTTCTAATTTCCACTAACACGAGCGAGGTCTTTGTTGTTAGCATCAAAGGCAGCCATTAAAGCTTCTTCACCATCGATACCTTGATTAGAAATATGTTTTATAGCTTGAAGCATTCTTTTATAATCTATAGGCATTACTTTAACAAACTTATCAATCATTTTAATCCAATTATCCAGTATCCTTTTTGCCACATCACTGTCTGTGTATAAATAATGTTTCTGAAGCATTGATTTAATTAAGTTTGCTTCTTCGATATCGTTGACTTTTTCTAAACCTACCATTTCTTTGTTACATTTCTTTGCAAAGTCATTGTTTTCATCAAATACATAACAAACTCCACCGGACATTCCGGCTGCAAAATTTCTCCCGGTTTCTCCTAATATAATGACTGTTCCTCCTGTCATGTATTCACAGCCGTGGTCACCTACACCTTCAACGACTGTATTAATTCCACTGTTTCTTACACAGAATCTTTCTCCTGCAATTCCACGAATGTATGCCTCACCACTTGTTGCACCATAGAATGCAACGTTTCCAGTAATAACGTTTTCATTGGGCTTAAACGAAGAATTCTTTGGAGGATAAACTATTATCTTTCCTCCTGATAAGCCTTTGCCCAAATAGTCATTAGTGTCGCCCTCAAGAGTAAGAGTTAATCCTTTTGGTATAAAAGCACCGAAACTTTGCCCTGCTGATCCTTGAAAGTGAAGACTTATTGTGTCATCAGGCAAACCTTCTGTGCCATATTCTTTTGTTATTTCACTGCCAAGTATTGTTCCTACTACACGGTTTGTGTTTTTTATAGGAATTATAGCTCTTACTTTTTTCTTTGAGGATAAAGCAGGTTCACTTATAGGTAAAAGTTCAGTCATATCTAGAGATTTATCAAGTTCATTATCCTGGGTTTTTGTACAATGCATTACTGAAGCTTCAGATAACTTTCGACTATATAGAATATTAGAAAGATCAATTCCTTTAGTTTTCCAATGACGTATTGCAAAAGAAGTTTCAAGTACGTCTGTTCTTCCAACCATCTCATTTATAGACCTAAAACCTAGTTCTGCCATAATTTCCCGCAGTTCCTGAGCAATAAATCTAAAGAAATTAACTACATACTCAGGCTTTCCTGCAAATTTCTTTCTAAGTTCAGGGTTTTGTGTTGCAACTCCAACAGGACAAGTGTCAAGATTGCAAACTCTCATCATAACACAGCCTAATACAACAAGTGGAGCAGTAGCAAAACCGAATTCTTCGGCCCCTAGTAATGCTGCAATTGCTACATCTCTTCCTGTAAGAAGCTTGCCATCAGTTTCGACAACAATACGACTTCTTAAATTGTTTAGCATAAGAGTCTGATGAGTTTCAGCAAGTCCTAATTCCCAAGGTAAGCCTGAATGTTTTATACTTGTACGAGGAGATGCACCAGTTCCTCCATCGTAACCGCTTATCAATACAACATCAGCCTTTGCTTTTGCAACTCCAGCTGCAATTGTACCTACACCAACTTCAGAAACAAGTTTTACACTTATTCTTGCCTCTCTGTTTGCATTTTTAAGATCATGTATAAGTTCTGCCAAGTCTTCAATTGAGTATATATCATGGTGAGGAGGAGGAGATATTAAACCTACACCGGGAGTTGAACCTCTTACTTTTGCTATCCATGGATATACTTTACATCCGGGTAATTGTCCACCTTCACCGGGTTTTGCACCCTGTGCCATTTTTATTTGAATTTCCTTTGCATTTATTAAATAGTGGCTTGTAACCCCAAATCTTCCGGATGCGACTTGTTTAATAGCACTGCATCTTGAATCACCGTTTTCATCGGGTGTATATCTTTCAGGGTCTTCTCCACCTTCACCGGTATTGCTCTTACCTCCTATACGATTCATCGCTATAGCAATACTTTCATGTGCCTCTTTACTTATTGATCCATAAGACATAGCACCGGATTTAAATCTCTTGAAAATAGATTCAACAGACTCAACTTTATCTATAGGTATTGGCTTACGTGACTTAAAGTTGAAAAGACCTCTTATTGTGCATAACCTTTGTGTTTGATTGTTAATAAGTTTTGAAAACTCCTTAAATTCTTCATAACTTCCGTTTCTACAAGCGTTTTGAAGCTTATGAATAGTTTCCGGGTTGTATATATGATATTCTCCATCAGTACGCCATTTATTAATGCCTCCTGACTCTAAAAATAACTCATTTATACGTTCATCGAAGGCTGATATATGTCTTAATCTTACTTCCTCAGCTACTTCGGCAACTCCTAACCCACCAATTCTTGTAGAAGTAGAAGTAAAGTAATTATTGATAAAGTCTTCCGAAAGACCTATTGCTTCAAAAATCTGGGCAGCTTGGTAACTTTGGATAGTGGAAATTCCCATCTTTGAAAGTACTTTAACTATTCCTTTTTTACATGCTTTTAAATAATTTTGTACTGCTGCTTCATAATCTATATTAGCTAATAAACCATGCTGAATCATATTGTCAATAGATTCTAGTGCAAGATAAGGATTTATAGCTGAAGCTCCATAACCTATAAGTAGACAAAAGTGGTGTACTTCTCTAGGTTCACCCGATTCTAATATAATACTTACAGATGTTCTAGTACCTTTTTTTATAAGATGGTGATGTAGCCCGGATACAGCCATTAGAGCTGGAATTGCTGCTTTGCCAGCACTTATACCTCTATCGGATAAAATTAGTATATTAGCACCCTGTGAAATTGCTGAATCGGCTTTAACAAACAATTCTTCCATTGCTTTTTCAAGTGCTTTAGCACCTTCTTTAATACTAAAAAGTATGGGTAAATCAAAAGATTTAAATCCTTGTTTATCAATATGGCGAAGTTTTTCAAGATAGTTATTGTCTATAACAGGATTTACAACTTTTATTTGTCGGCAGCTTTCAGGTACAGGATTAATTAAATTTCCTTCCGAACCCATCATTGTTACTGTGCTTGTAATAATTTCTTCTCTAATAGCATCAATTGGCGGATTTGTAACCTGAGCAAATAGCTGTTTAAAATAATTATATAATAGCTGAGGTTTGTCAGATAACACAGCTAAAGGTATATCTGTACCCATTGAACCAATTGGGTCTACACAGTCTTTAGCCATTGGAACTAATATAGAATTAAGGTCTTCGGTGGTATAACCAAAAGCCTTTTGCCTTAAAAGTATAGTTTCATGGTTTGTTTTTGTTAAATAAGGAGCTGTTGGTAGACTTTCTATATCTATTAAATGTTCATTCAACCATTTACGATAAGGTTGATTTGAAGCAATGGAATGTTTGATTTCATCATCGGCTATAATCCTTCCTTTATTGGTATCTATAAGAAGCATTTTTCCAGGGCGAAGTCTTTCCTTGCGTATTATATTTTCTGTAGGTATGTCAAGTACTCCAACTTCTGATGCTAATATTACCAAATCATCAGTAGTAATATAGTAACGTGCAGGTCTTAGACCGTTTCTATCTAAAACTGCCCCCACTGTTGAGCCATCTGTAAATGCTATTGCAGCAGGACCATCCCATGGTTCCATTAAACAACTGTGATATTCATAAAAAGCTTTTTTCTCATCACTCATATCTTTATGGTTTGACCAGGGTTCAGGAATCATCATCATAACGGCATGAGGAAGAGAACGTCCTGAAAGGGTTATAAATTCAAGGCAATTATCGAACATAGCAGAATCACTCCCATTTGGATTAATAATTGGAAGGATTTTCTCTATATTTTCGCCGAAATGTTGTGATTCCAAGAGTACTTGCCTTGCATTCATCCAATTAACATTACCTCTTAAGGTATTTATTTCTCCGTTGTGTATAATATAACGGTTTGGATGTGCTCTCTCCCAACTAGGAAAAGTATTTGTGCTATATCTTGATAGTATAGGAATTTGCATTTTAGCCTTTGGTCTTAGTAGGTAAAAAATACATGTCAGAGAAATAAAATTGTTGATTGGATTGCAAAATTTGT
>JGI24712J26585_10003981_pt1 | contig 11456 bp, 14 predicted proteins | sample BioPla3DNA2_FD_26585 | JGI IMG/M metagenome (IMG submission 26585)
AACTTTAAAGGCAATGCAGGAATACGAAAAATCAAAACAATAAATGAGAGGATATGCGATGCATATCCTCTTTTATTTTCAACTGATGTCTGACCATTTTAACATTTATGCAAAAACAAAACAAATATTTTGAAAATCTATAAATATGTATTCACAAATATCATAATTACTCATTTTCAACGTTTGCAATGTTTGATGGCGTTATTTTATAAATATATTTGTAATATTATTAAATTTCTACGTTTTGGCGTATACGTTTAAACGAAAATATGATACAATATTTCATAACATATATCATTGGAGGTGACGACAAGTGGTTGTAAAGGAAGCCGTAATAAACCGAATAAATGAAATTTGTGATGACAGAGGCATAGCTGTAAACAAACTTGCCAACTTATCCGGTATTACACCATCTACAGTTTACAGCGTATATAACAGCGATAGAAAAGATATAGGAATTGTACTGATAAAGAAGATTTGCGATGGTTTTGAAATAACATTGGAAGAATTCTTTTCTTCAGATATATTCAACTCTTTGGAACAAGAATTAGTTTAGCGGATGAAGCAGACGGGGGACACACCTTAAAGGAATGTCCCCTCTTAATATTGAGTGATTTTTTTACGTTAAATTATTATTCCTATATTGCTTTAACAGATAAATATATTTTTGCTCAGCAGCTTCTACCTTGTAAATTGCATAGTCTACCAAGTCAGGCTGTGAAACATTTTCAAATATATTTTTTGCATCTTCCCATTCTTTTTTAGCATTTTCAATATTTATAAACTCATCGTCATAAACAGATTGCTTTTTTGATTTAAAACTCTCTAATATATTTTTAATACTGATTTTTTTTTGAATATCGTTCATGGAAAAAACCTCCTATCCATATTATTATAGACAGGATGTTCCTTTTTATTCCTGATATTCCAAATTAATTCGCTAATTTATAAATTATTACTTTCTAACTTTAATAAGTACTCTTTTATTCCTAAGCCCCCGCCATACCCTATCAGCTTACCGTTTTTACCTATTACTCTGTGGCATGGAATAATAATTGAAATAGGATTTCTATTATTTGCCATACCTACAGCTCGGCATGCCTTTTCATTTCCGACTTTTTTTGCAATATCCTTATAGGTCACAGTTTTGCCGTAAGGTATAGCTTTAAGAGCATTCCAAACTCTTTGCTGAAATTCCGTGCCGGATGGAGATAAGGGCAAATCGAATGAGCTTCTTTCACCCTTTAAGTATTCCACTATCTGTATATGTGCTTCCTTTATTAGAGGAGTTTCATTTACCGTGCTGTCATGTAATTTTTCATTCCCGAACAAAACATGTGTTATATAGCCGTCTTCCTCTGCGATAGTTATTTTACCAATATCTGTATCATAATAATATATACTTTTCATATTCTCCCCAATACTTTCTACTATCCTAACTTGTCACCTTTTTCAACCTTTTTGTCAGGTTGTATCAAAATTACTCCTTGCTTTGAATAAATTCCTAAGACAAGGACTTCAGACATAAAATCCGCAATTTGTCTTGGAGGAAAATTCACAACTGCTAAAATCTGTCTTCCTATTAGCTCATCTAATGCATAACAATCGGTTATTTGAGCACTGGAGTTTTTAATTCCAATTTCATCTCCAAAATCAACAATAAGTTTATAAGCAGGCTTTTTTGCCTTTTCAAAATTTTTTGCTTCTATAATTTCTCCAACCCTTATATCCAACTTCATAAAATTATCAAATGTTGCCATATAAGCTCCTTCGTTATCATAAATTTGAAGATTCTGCTTTAAGACTATTTAAGCTTTTTTAGTTTTTCATATCTTACTATTAAGTCTTCCTCTTTTTCCCTGTAAGGCATAACCTTACCTTCCTTATAGTGCTTCCTGCAAAGAGGAATGTAGCTTTCATTGCCTCCTATTAAAATTTGTTTTCCTGTATATACTACCTTACCGTCCATAATACGAGCATTAGTCAATGCTTTTTTGCCGCACCAGCAAATGGTTTTAATTTCTTCTATTTTGTCGGCTAAGGCAAAAAGCCAGTATGAACCTTCGAATAATTCATTTCTAAAATCAGCTCTCAATCCATAGCACATAACAGGAATATCCAATTCATCAACCACATCGGTTAGCTCCTCTATATGGTGTTTTTTTAAAAACTGACATTCATCAATTATAACAGCATCAACACCGAATATATCATTATATTCCTTAACAAGATCATAAATATTCATATCATCATTAACAGATATGGCCCTTCTGCTAAGGCCTATTCTGGAAGCAATAACTCCTTCTTCTGCAAATCTGTTATCCAAGGAAGATGTAAATAACAAGGGGTTTTGTCCCCTTTCTTCATAATTAAATGCAACCTTTTGTACTTCTATACTCTTTCCCGCACCCATGGTGCTGTATCTGAAATAAAGCTGTGCCATAATTCTCCCCTCTCAACAAATGCTATATTAAATACAATTTATAGCCCCGTCTTTTTATGCTTTTACATTTCTCTTCTGCCTTCCAATGCCCGCATGAGAGTTACTTCGTCTGTATATTCAATATCTCCGCCTATGGGGATTCCGTGAGCTATACGGGTAACCTTTATTCCCATAGGCTTTATGAGTCGTGATATATAAACAGCCGTTGCTTCACCTTCGATGGTGGGATTGGTTGCCAAGATAACTTCTTTTATATCTTCATTAAGTCTTGTAATTAAGCTTTTTATGTTTATTTCATCAGGACCGATTCCATCAAGAGGAGAAATGGTCCCGTGAAGAACATGATAGACACCTTTGTATTCCTTGGTTCTCTCCATAGCTGCAATATCTCTTACATCTTCAATGACACAAATGGTTGACCTGTCCCTTTTTATGCTGCTGCAAATGCTGCACAGCTCACCTTCTGATAAGTTTCCGCATGTTTGGCAGTGTTTAGTGTTTTTTTTGCCATTAACTATTGCTTTTGCCAATTCCACAACATCGCTGTCCTTCATATCCAAAATATGAAAGGCAAGCCGCTGAGCTGACTTTCTGCCTATTCCGGGAAGCTTTGCCAATTCTTCTATAAGTTTTGTAATAGGCGCTGTATAATGCTCCATCACATTAACCCCGGTATGTTTACTCCGCCTGTTACTTTTTTCATTTCATTTTCCATCATCTCATCAGCTTTTCTGAAAGCTTCATTAATAGCAGCTACAACCATGTCTTCAAGCATTTCCACATCATCCTTATCCACTACTTCAGGATCTATTTTAAGTTCAAGCAAGGCTTTTTTGCCGTTTACCTTAACGGAAACAGCTCCTCCCCCTGATGTAGCTTCCACTTCCCTTTGTTCAAGCTCTCTTTGCATTTCTTCCATTTGTTTTTGCATTCTTTGAACCTGTTTCATCATATTGTTCATATTTCCGCCGCCGGGTATACCCATAGGCATTTTTCTGCCTTTTGCCATCTTAATCCTCCTGTTTATATTCTACTATTTCTCCAAATTCTTTTTTCAAATCTTCATATATATCTTTTATGGTTGTTTTTGGTTTTTCATGCTTCACTTCATTTTTTGTAATAAATTCAACCTCGCATTTTTCATTTATAAATCTGCTAAGAATTTCTTTAAAAGCTTCTTTGTTTTTAGGCTGATTTGCAGCATTTATATGGAATGTAAATTTCGGGTCGAATTCAAATACGGCCTTTTTGTTTATTACCTCAATCAGCATGGACTCCCTGATAATTGCCTGGAGCCCTGCATTTTCGCTTCTGATTTCCTTAAGTATAGATTGCCATTGGTTTACTATGATATTGAAAATTGCCTCGTCGCTTTTGATTTCCTGTGTATTATCACTTTCTTTTTCTTTAACTTCTTCATTGTCTTTTAGTGAATTTTCATTCTTTTTTGTATTAGCTTTCTTTTTTGTTGCTTGATTATTTTCTATGTTTTCTGAAGATATATCTACCTTAGCAGACTGGATCTCCCTTTTTCTTACCATGTGGCTAGGTTGAACTTTTACATTAATACTGCTTTCTATGTTCTCTATTCTTTTGACTAATTCACATATATTTACATAATTAAAATTATGTAACATCTTTATCAGCTTTGTTTCTAATAAAACTCTTGGATTTAATGCTTTCTTGCATTCTGACTGTGCTGTTGACAGCTCTTCTATTATTCTTACTATCTCATCAACAGTAGCTTTTTTGTTTAGTCCTATTATTTCACTAATTTCATCTTCAGATATCCTCATCAGATTATTTGAAGAATTTGTTGTTTTTATTATAAGCATGTTTCTGAAACAAGTGATCAATTCATCAAGAAAAAAAGTAAGTTCTTTTCCGCTGCCTAAAATATTATCAACTAAAGACATGGTTCTTTCAATATTTTTGTCGACAATTGCATCTGCTGCTTCCAAAATTAGCTGGTAATTAACTGCTCCCAATAAATTTATCACTGTTTCATAATCAACTTGAGAGTTGAAGGATATACATCTGTCCAAGATGCTTTGGGCATCTCTCATTGCTCCTTCTGAATTTGCCGCAATCAATTTCAACGCTTTTTCTTCATACTTTATATTGAGCTCATTGCAGATTTTTTTCATATTGTCTACAATAATATCAGCTTTGATTCTTTTTAAATCGAATCTCTGGCATCTGGATAATATTGTAGCAGGAATTCTCTGAGACTCGGTAGTTGCAAGTATAAATAACAGATGCTTGGGGGGCTCCTCCAAGGTTTTTAAAAGTGCATTAAAGGCGCCTTTTGACAGCATATGTACTTCATCGATTATATATACCTTGTACTTGCTCTTAACAGGTAAAAACATTACCTTGTCTCTAAGCTCTCTAATGTCATCTACACCGTTATTTGACGCTGCATCCATTTCGATAACATCCATATTGGTTTCATCCAATATACTTTTGCATATTTCGCATTCATTGCATGGATTTCCTTCATGGTTGTTTAAACAGTTAACAGCCCTTGCAAATATCTTGGCAGTGGATGTTTTTCCTGTTCCTCTTATTCCGCTGAAAAGGTAAGCATGGGCTAGATTATTAGTCATTATTTGATTTTTCAAAGTCCTGGTTACATGCTCCTGACCTAAGACATCATCAAATATTTTAGGACGGAATTTTCTGTATATTGCTTGATGAGACATATACACCACCTGACCGTTTCATTTTTTTTGCTTCATTTTTTGTATTCATTTTATCATAAGTGCAAGCCGCCAAATCGGCTTGCTTCACACCGATACAATGAATACATCGGGGGCAAAGACCAAAGTCTTTGCTTCATTTTTTGTATTCATTATAGCATAATATGTTCTATTTAACAACTTAACTTATCCTTCTTTCTCTGTTGGGTTTACTTGTATTTCGGTTTTTGACACTGCGTATTTTTCCCTAAATGTTTCTAAAATTGTATCTCCTAATTCAGAGGTCAATACTGAAATAAAAATGAATGTAAAGCCTGCCACCATTTGCAAAGTAATCTCTTCTTTAAGAATCAATACCGCCAATAATGTTGCAAAAACTGATTCCAATGACAATATTATTGCTGCGTGAGTGGCATTTGTATACTTTTGAGCATTTATCTGCATGGTATAGCATAAAAATGTGGGGAAAACCGCCAAGTATATCATATCCCCCATTATTTTTTTAGGTATGTTAATTCTTAAATCACCTGTCAAGAGTAAAAAAACAGCACCTGACAAAGCTGCCGTAATCATAGCAATTGTATTTACGGAAACAGGATTATACTTTTTGGAGTAATTATCGGCCAATACAACATGCCCCGCATAAAAGAAAATACATCCAAAACTTATAATATCACCAATATTTATTTTAAAATCACCGCTAAAATCCAAGGTTAAAAATCCTAGTCCCAGAGCCATCAAGCATACTGCTGCAATGCTCATGACGGTGGGTTTTCTTTTGCTTATAGCCCAATATAAAAATGGCACGATTACAACATTTGTACTTATAATAAAAGAGTTCTTGCTCACACTTGTATACCTTATGCCATATAAAGCAAAAAACATTCCAAAACTCAGCATGGTTCCAAGTATAAAACCTGCCTTTATTTCTCCTCTTGATGTTGATTTTATATCCTTGCCGAAAAATATCAAACTTAAAAGGGCTGCAATTGAAAACCTAAAAAATATAACCTGCAAGGGTTCAACTAAGTCTATTGAACCTTTGGTCACCACATAGCTGCTGCCCCATAGAAATGCTACTAAGAGAAGCATTAAATCTGCCTTTAAAGGCGTTAGTTCCTTATTCATTTTTTCCCTCAACCAACAGAATACTATTATTTCAATTATATAACTATTTTGACTATATATAATGTTAAATTATCTTAACAATTATATTTTTGGTGACTATTATGTTAAAATAAGTGAGGATGGTACCCGTATGACATAGATTTGTACTTATTGAAAAACATTATTATATAAAGGAGTTCACCATGAATATAATGCAAATAAGGGATATTACGATTATTGATTATGATGAAAATAATTACTTGGGTATTGCTTGCGATTCCTGCGGAGGTATAGGGTATAAAGAATGTGATCTTGTTAAAGCGTCCCCTCAATTAACTGCATATCACACCGGAAAGGTGGTTTTAGCCGAGCTTATGAGTATGGGTTTTACACCTTTTGTTTTAGCGGACGGGTTAGCCGTTGAAATGAATGATACCGGAAAGCAGCTTATTGAAGGTTTTAATCAAGTTTTGTCCAAATTAAGCTTCAGTGTTCACTTAACAGGCAGTACAGAGGAAAATATTAAGACTGTACAAACTTCAATGGGGGTTACCTGCATCGGTTTTTGTAATAAAAATAAATTAAAATTTAATAAAACTAAGAGCGGCGATATTTGCCTGTTGGTTGGACTTCCTATGGTTGGAAAGGAAGTTTTGCAAAATGCCGATAAAATATTGGACATGGATGATTTTGAGAAACTATTTAATTGCGATTTTATTAAGGAAATGCTTCCCGTTGGCTCAAGAGGAATTGAATGTGAGCTTAATGATTTATAAAAAGACAATAAACTCAACTTTAAATATGAAAAGAGCATTTCAATAGATTTAATAAAATCGGGAGGTCCTTCCACCAGCTGTATAGTGACTCTAAGCAGCGAGAATTTTGATAAAATTAAAAGCATAATAAAAAAGCCACTTAATTTAATAGGCTCATTTGAGATGCCCTAATCCTATTTTTTAATGATTGCTAAATGCCATAACCCTATATCCAGAAACTGGGTTAAACAAAAAGGCAATTTAAGGTTTCCCCTAAATTGCCCTAAGTACACTATTCCATATTGTATTTTTTCTTAAATCTGTCAACTCTTCCGCCTTTATCAACAAATTTTTGTTTGCCGGTAAAGAATGGATGGCATTCTGAACATATTTCAACTCTAATTTCGTCTAATACGGAACCGGTTTCAAATGTATTTCCACATGCACATTTCACAGTAACAGTTTTATAGTTGGGATGTATTTCTTTTTTCATACCGTTCACCTCTTTCTAACTCTATATCAATCTAGTATCATCAATTTACCTTGAGTATTATAACACAAGGTTTTATATAATACAATGTTTTATTTTTTTAATTTAATAATACCTTTCATTCAAGTCTGATTTGATCTTTTCAATACTTAAAATCTGCGCAGCTTGTTTGATGAATTCATCATTTGTCTTAGTACGAATCAGTCCGTCAATTATTCTTTCAGTGACATCTGCTGTTGGAAAATTGCTCATTGCTTTTCTTAATTGCCATATAGTCTGCATTTCTTCACTGTTAAGCAGCAATTCTTCTCTCCTGGTACCGGATTTACTTATATCAATGGCAGGAAAAACTCTTTTTTCGGAAAGCTTTCTGTCTAAGTGAATTTCCATGTTGCCTGTTCCTTTGAACTCTTCAAATATCAAATCATCCATCTTGCTTCCCGTTTCAATTAAAGCGCTGGCAAGTATGGTAAGACTACCACCGTCTTCGATATTTCTGGCAGCCCCGAAAAATCTCTTTGGACCGTATAAGGCACCGGGATCAAGTCCACCNGACAATGTTCTTCCCGTAGGTGTAATAGTAAGATTGTATGCTCTGGCAAGTCTTGTAATACTGTCTAATAATATAACAACATCTTTCCCCTGTTCAACAAGTCTTTTTGCTCTCTCTAACACCATTTCAGCTACCTTAATATGATTTTTGGGCAATTCGTCAAAGGTTGAATAAACAACGTCACCCTTAACATTTCGCTGCATATCCGTTACTTCTTCAGGACGTTCATCTATTAAGAGCATAATTATTTCAATTTCAGGATAGTTTTCTGCAATGCTGTTTGCTATGTTTTTTAGAATTGTTGTTTTGCCTGCTTTTGGGGGAGCTACAATCATACCTCTTTGACCGCGTCCTATGGGTGCGATTAAGTCAATAATCCTCATTGCAATATCAATGGGTGATATTTCTAACTTGATTCTTACGTCGGGATAAATGGGGATCAGTGTATCGAAATCTTTTCTGTTTCTGGCTAATTCAGGATTCTCGTCGTTTACTTCCTTAACATAGAGCAATGCTTTAAACTTTTCTCCTTGTTTTGGAGGTCTTGTAATACCTGTAATCTTGTCACCGGTTTGCATATGGAATCTTCTGATTTGTGAAGGGGATATGTAGACATCGTCATCGCTGGTCAAGTAGTTATGAGTTCTCAAAAAACCGTATCCGTCAGTATGGGTTTCAAGAATACCTGTTACTTTTAAGGCTTCCGTACCGCTTGATTCTATTTCTTCAACTATTTTGTCAGGTAATTCCACCCTTTGTTCAGTTTCTGCACTGTCTTCGAATTGTTCCAAATTGTTGATTTTTCCTTTATCCTCGTTATAGTCATTGTTTGTTTCAATTTCATTTAATTTTAAAATCAATTCATCCTTCTTATATTTATAAGCATCACGTATACCTTTTGACTTAGCCAATTCCTTCAATTCAAAAAGTTTTAAACTTTTAAGTTCCATATAGCTGATATACCTCCATACATATTTAATTAATTAGCCTTGTGGAAAAATACGGATAAGTTCTCGACGAGTGTGTAAATAATAGCATTTTAAATTGTATTAGTCAAGAAAATAATAGTAACGGCTTAATATGCTTTGCACTCCAAATACAAGTGAAACAGTACCATATCACTTGTATTGTTTTCATATTCTGCAAAGCAATTTAGGATTTACTTATAAATTTAATAAATAATTCGACAAGATACGGATCAAATTGAGTGCCTGAATTATCTTTTAATTCTTGAATAGCCTGCTCTTTTGTATAGGTAGGTTTGTAAGATCTTTCATGTGTCATTACATCATATGCTTCCACTATAGAGAATAATCTTGCCAACAAAGGAATTTCTTCACCCTTTAAGCCTTGGGGATATCCGCTTCNATCCCAACGCTCATGATGGGCAAAAATACCTTTCCCGATATGAGAAAGCTTTGTAGATGCACTGACTATCTTAAATCCAATTTCAGGATGTCTTTTTACCTTTTGCCATTCCTCTGCAGTTAACTGCCCTTTTTTTAGAAATACTTCCTTTTCAATACCAACCTTTCCTATGTCATGTAACTCTGCCAATAAGGCTAAATTTGCTATATCATTTTTCTCAAAATCTAAAAATTCTCCCATTTGTATGCACAAGGTGATTAACCTGTTATAATGCTCTCGACTTTCATATTTATTTTCATATAACTTATTTTTAATAGAATTAATTATCATGTCATAATCTTTTTCGCTATTTGCTATTTTATTGGCATACATTCTTTCTTCCGCTCTTTTAAAGACTATGCTGTAGCATTTAGGATTATCATTATACGTTGTTGCATATCCTAAAGCTATAAGAGGTCTAATGGGATCTTCTTTTGCATTAATCACAGCATTTTGGATGTTTTCTGTAATATCTGCAGCTTTTTGCTCATTAGTATATGGCATAAGTATCACCATTTCATCCCCGCCTATTCTGCATGCAACATGATTTTCTTGGATGTTCTCATTAATTATTTCAGCCACCTTAATCAACATCCTGTCTCCAATTTCATGACCAAATATATCATTTGTAATCTTAAGTCCATTTAAATCCGAGACTATAATTGAAAAAGGCAAAGGTTTCTCTTGTTGGAGTTTTTTTAAAACTTCAGTCATATACATTCTGTTATATAATCCGGTAAGTTCATCATGGTATGACTTATATATTAATTCTTTTTTAGATTCCTCTATAGTCTTGGTTTTTTCTTTTACTGCTAATTTTAGACTTGCATTCCAAACTGAAATAATGATTATAATAACAATCAGCAGTATAACAAAACCCAATATGGCAATCCAAAAATATTTGTTCTGAAATATGCTTTGTTGTTGCAATGACATCCATTTTTGCTCTATAACCTTTTTCTCCTGTTCTGTAATTTGAGCTAATCCCTTATTAAAGATTTGACTTAAAATAGGCCAATCGCTTCTAATTGCTATTGATAGACTAGACTCATAAGGAGTTTCCACATTGACTATAAGATTTGAAATATTGTCTCTTTCTATGGCCGCCGTAGCACTCATTATTTCTACGATCATTGCATCAGCTTCACCAAAGGCTACCATCCTTATTCCATCACCGGGGGATTTTACCGTTCTGTATTCAAGCCTTGGAAATTCTTCATTCAAAAATTCTATAATATCAAAACCTTCTACCACTAACACGTCCATGCTGGTATTTAGCCTAACTTTTCGAATGTCAACTTCTCAGAAAAGTTTTTTCGAGTAATTATTACATGGGGGTTATATATATATGGTACCGTAAACTCTAAATATTTGCTTCTTTCAGGAGTTTTGGTAGCAGCCGTTATCCCTGTTAATTCTCTTTTTTGGGCCTGCTTTATTAGTTCATCAAAATTATCAAATTGCACCATCTGAATATCGATACCAAGCTTCTTTTCAAGCAGATTAAAATAATCCGCCGAAATACCTACATATTGTCCATTATCTAAGAATTCCACCGGAGGATAATCTATCGTATATCCAATTTTAATTTCATTTTTATGCTGTTCAAGCCATGCTTTTTCTTCATCTGTCAAAAAAATATTATCAACTTTTGTATTTTGAATATCAATTAAAAAAACTATCGTTATTATGCCTATAATAATTAGTAATAACAACAATATAATGTAATTCTTAGATTTAAAAATGTTCATTTCCCCCTTTCTAGTATAATTACGTATAATCGGCACTTATAGAAGCGGAGGCTTCCCCCTTAGAACAATTTAACTGATATATCATATGAAAGCTGCTTTATACTGTTATTCTATTAATATTTTAACATTTTTAAAGTGAATAGTCAATAAATCAATGTTATACGATAGTGTCAAGTTACTTTCGGAAAAATAGAATCATTAATCCCTAATTTAAAGTTAAGCACCACGAATAGACTTGAGAAACTCAC
>JGI24712J26585_10003982_pt1 | contig 11451 bp, 7 predicted proteins | sample BioPla3DNA2_FD_26585 | JGI IMG/M metagenome (IMG submission 26585)
TTTATGTTTGATTGCCCGCTGGTCTGCTCCTGACCACCGGGAGTCCCGCCAACAGATAAAGCTCCGCTTTACGCAGATCTGAAGTGAGACGCATGACACACTCTGTCCCCGATATCGGTACATTTATACTGCGAAAGATTTTCCTGCCGGAAATCCTCCGCATAATGTACCGAATTTTAAGTTGTGGGTACCCAATTTCCCACTTTTTAGCATTTATATGCCGATAATTCACTACACTCATTGATTATGTCAACTTATTATGGACATATATCAATAATTTCTCAGGTTTTTGTTCCAGAAATCCAAATATGGTACAGTTCACATTTTGTGACATTATGTTAATCTTCTGACTCAGCCCAGCTTCCTTGGATCTATATTCAGACGTATCCTTTCCCCATTTAATAGAGCAAATGGTCCAGCCGGCCTTTTTTCACCGGCAGTGTTGCCAAAAAAATCTGTACTGACCTTTGAATCTGACGATACTTCAGGCAAGGGGGATTTCAGCACTATTTCCATGGTCAGGTCGTCGCTGTTGATGTCAATCTCGATGTCACATTCAGCCCCCGTTGTGTCAAATCCGCAGAATTCCTGCCATGTCGGAAGATCCAGGCACATTTCTGGTTCAGGGTACATCACGCGCAGATACCCGGGAGGCATTTGTGCGTATGCGTTCCCTTCCGCCTCGTTGTGCTCGTTGGGCANTATGATCGCTGCTTGGCCGCAATCGTAGAATAAATTGTTGTAAAACTTGTTTTCCCTTGATGTTCCTCCGCGCTTTGGCATGAGTCGGAAAGCAACTACCTTGGCAAAGAAGCCGGCCTTATTGCACTTGCCTATCAGATTGTTGACTATGCGGAGCCTGTCAGTTCCTTCAAGATAGATGCCATAGCCATTGGTAAACTCTGTTTCAGTAGTTTTGTACCAACCGGAGGAACCTGGCTCGACCGGNACCTTTGACCTGTCGTACCTGCCTTCTGCATTCCAGATTATGTTGTTGTCTATGAGATTTTCCTTGTCACGGGTACACTCGATAAAAATGTGCTCCCTTGAGTCGACTCCGTCCAGGAACAGATTGGACGTGACCCTGCAGTTCTCGTTACCGACATCCATCCACAATGCATCACAGCCATAGCATTCCCTTATCACATTGCGGCGTATCAGTGAATTGACACAATTATGGACCTTGATGCCTCCTGCTTCCCAGGAAAGCTCCATCCTCTGCCAGCCTGTACCGATGATCAGGTTGTCTTCTATGAGCATGTTTTTGACGAACATGCCNGCGATGCCACACACACCGGCATCTTTTATTATATTGCGCCTGATGATGGAATGCCCTATGATCTGGCCTTCCTCGATGGTATGATGCCAGCACTCGTTCCCGCAGTCTATGCCGGTGGCATTGGACCAGTCTATAGTGCAATCTTCGATGATCCAGTGATGGCCTCTGTAACATGACAGTGAGCCCCGCTGGGGTACTGGCGCACCTGTNGCTGCATGGGCAAGTGTCAGGCCTTTCACTTTGATATAGGACAGGAACGGCACTTCAGGCGCAAAGCACTGCTCCCTGTTGGTGACCTCGATGATATGATTGCGCGGATCATCGTCATTGGCAAGGCGGATGTGTACTTTCTGCCCATTGGCTTCGACCCAGTATGCATTTTCATTTTCACTCAGCATGTAATAGAGCGGGACCTGCTTCATCGGCTTTCCGTCAACGAATACCATCCCTCTCCTGTTTAGATAAGGCGTCATGTCGGTCTTGTCGTATTCGATGAAGAGCCTGTCATGCAGGATGTTTACAGCACAGAATGGGTTGTAGCCCTTGAAATCCTCCGGATCGAGTTCGATTTCCCAGACCCTTATGCCTTCTGTATCCATATGCTTTTTGCCAAAACCCCGGACCAATCTCCAGCCGACACTTGGTTTGAATTCTTTCACTTCAACTGAAGCCTTGATGACAACCTCTTCTCCTTCAACGGCTTCATAGCTTATCATCTTTTCCGGGCTCAGACCGCCCTTCACAGGTTGGACCGTTTCACGGTACGTTCCGCCGCGGATAAGTACCCGGGTTCCCGGGACTGCGATGCGTGCTGCTGCATTGATGGTTTTCAATGGCTTTGATGGTGTGCCTGGGTTGTCGTCAGATGCATGAGGGTGGTTGGTGTCCACGTGGATCTCACGGTCATACTTCTGCGGGACCTCCCAGAATTCAAACATCTGTCCGTCAGGCAATACTGCGGTGGGATCATACTTGGTCATAGTACTGTTTCCTTTCATGATGGTTTTTTATTGTGATATTTCATTCGTCAGGCAGATTGTTTAATCCTCTGCTGTATATGTTCTCGGTAACCTTATGCGCATCTTCGGTAGATGTAAAAATGTGAGGACTTTCCCCCCTGGGGAATCGTCTGCTGCCTAAAAGGTGAGAAGTGTCCCTCCCTTCGGAGAACTGTCAACTGCTCAAAAGGTGAGAAGTGTCCCCCCTCGGGGAGCTGTCCACTGCTCATAAGGTGAGAAGTGTCCCCCCTCGAAAAGCTGTCAACTGCTCATAAGGTGAGAAGTGTCCCCCCTCGAAAAGCTGTCCACTGCTCATAAGGTGAGAAGTGTCCCCCCTCGAAAAGCTGTCAACTGCTCAAAAGGTGAGAAGTGTCCCTCCTTTCAGAGAACTGTCAACTGCTCAAAAGGTGAGGACCTTCCCCCCCTCGGAGACCGTCAACTGCTCAAAAGGTGAGNACCTTCCCCCCCTCGGAGACCGTCAACTGCCCAAAANGTGAGAAGTGTCCCCCCNCGGGGAGTTGTCCACTCAGGAATTTTGCCTGAAATACTGTTTTACGAGGAATTTCATGAGGTCGCTCGGCTGCTCTCTGATAAATCTCGGTTTATCCGCGAAAACCATACCGTATGGCGCATCAGCAGTATACGGTTCCCAGCGCTCCATCTCTTCGCCGNTGGAATCCTTCCCATTCGGATCTCCGGACCTGATGAAGTTGCACCAGTAATTGCACATCTGGCGAGCCAGGTCATAATGTTTTCCGGTGAACGGCCTCCAGCATTTTGCCAGTGTCTCGAATGTGAACCACAGTTCGACGGAATGGAATGTCCCGGGATTATCCCAGCCTGGTATTTCTGCGTCGAAATTATAATAGTAGATCGGAACACCGGTCTTCGACTCATCATTTGCCTGTCCTGCAATACGGATGGCACATTCTACCCCGCTTACAGATGCTTTTCTGCACACTTCCTCGATGTTCTCCGACTGTGCATTGCAAAGTGACAGAAATTCGCCGGCATCTTCACCAAACAAATCGACCGCCATATTCCTGAACTCATCCATCGTTTCTGCCTGCGGGATACTGAAGAATTCAGAGGAAGTATGGCCAGTCATCACCGGCACCATCCAACGTTTATTCTTGATAAACAGGTCATACGGATTGCCCACGCAGAATACATCATCCTGAACGGTGCTCCAGAGCATGCTCCAGAAGTCCTTGTATTCCAGCGCTTTGTCGAGTATGTACTTTGCATCGAGTCTCCGGGCTTCATTCAGCGACTTTACACCCAGGAANTCAAAGAATTCCACGCCTTCCTGTTCAGCATCCGCCAGTTTCCGCCCATGTCTTGGCACGCGATTNCCCGGGTATATCGGTCTTATCATGGCGCTTTGTATGATTGCACGTTGAAAAAGCCCTTCATTTTGCGGAGAAGTGAGCTGACATAATACACTTCCGCCGCCTGCCGACTGACCACCAATAGTGATATTGTCGGGGTCACCTCCAAATGCTGCAATATTGCGTTTTACCCATTTCAAACCTGCCTGCTGGTCGAGATGACCGAAATTCGCAGGTGCTTCCGGAGATTCTTTGGTTATTTCAGGATGGCATAAAAAGCCAAATACATTCAGACGATAGTTTACAGTAACGACGACGATGCCTCTGCGTGCCATGCGTTCTCCATCAAACTCCATTTCAGAGGTGTACCCGCACTGAAGCCCACCGCCAAAATACCATACGAACACAGGCAGTTTTTCGTCAGGACTTTTGGCAGGTGTCCATACATTCAAATACAAACANTCCTCATTCATTGGGGTGTTCGGATCCACATGCCACTCCCTGACATAAATGTCATTCGGGTCAACTCCCATCTGGGGCTGCATCGATACAGGCGCGAATTCAAATGCTTTGAGCACTCCATCCCAATTTTCCGCAGGCTGCGGTGCGCGCCATCTGTTTTCCCCAATGGGAGGCGCCGCGAAGGGNATACCCTTGAAGCTCGTGATACGCGGATCTGCCGCTGGGAGTCCCTGGACAATACCGTTTTCAGTTTTTGCAACTCTAAGCATGATTATCACTCCGTTATCTTTATTTCATCATTCTGTTCAGATCTGTTTCATTAAAGTATCTCTGTTTCCTTTATATNACCTTTGATATCGGCGTGCAAGTTACACCTTCCAGACAGTGATATCACTGTCCCTGACAATAACGCATGAGGGAACCGATCTTTGGGACCGATCCCCTCATGCCTGAATTCAGCGTCTATCCATGCACAGTATTACTGATTTTCCATCGCTGCTTTTTTTGCATCCAGTTCTATCTGCCACTTTTCAAGGTCAAACTGGACTACAAGGTCGAAGTCATTACCGTCCATCTTGGCAACCATTTCATCCCACAGTGCATCGAATTTGTCGTCGCTGCCGCAGAAAATCATCTTCCATGAGTATTCCTCAAGTATCTCCTCACAGGAATTTCGGATAACTGCGATATCATTCGGGTCTGTGGGCAGAGTTACGCTGACGTTCGGGCTGACTATAAGTTTGTTGTTCTTCTTCATCCACTCAGCGGGTTCTTCCGCGCCGAATTTTTCAGCCCACTGCCGCTTCATCTCAGTCCTGGTAGCTTCCTTATATGTGCTCCAGTAAGTTCTTGAATAAGGCTCTCCGGTCTTCGGGTTTATGCTGATGGCATCCACGATCCACTGGTTGATTGCGTTGTTTCCGTCGTTGAATCCACCGCCGCCCCATTCTTCGGGAACCGGAAGATTATCCATAAGAGCATTTTCGTTCTTGATTGTCAGCTTGCCATCGGAGCCCCTTGTGTAGTTGAAGCCTTCGATACCGATATGCTGATATTCCAGACCATCCGGGCTGGCATACCAATCGAGGAATTCCATGAGCCTGAGGAATTTCTCTTCGTCGACACCTGAGCCTATGCCGAATACACGGCCGCTGCCATAGTATGTGTCAGAATCCGCATAGTAGTTCTGATCCATAACCGGTACGAAAATGAATGCCGTTCCGTCTGCAAGTCTTTCCGCAGTGTTCCAGAATCCTCCCTGCCAGCTGTACCAGAGCAGATGTACCCGGCCTGCAGCTATCTTGGGATATACAGCGTTCCAGTCCTGATCCATTGAATCCGGATCGACGATGCCCCTCCGCTGTGCATCATAGAGGAAACGCAGCATCTTGCGGTATGTTCCGTTCTTGTCTGTCAGTTTGTAGAATGTTCCATCAGGCTTCAGCACGACAGATCCCTTGATTTTTTCGCCGTACCAGGTGGTAAGCTGGACAACATTCGCGATACCCATCATGTTGTCGCCGCCGTCCCAGTCAGGCCAGAGGGTCATTGCATATGCAGGTTCTCCTTCCTCGTTTGTCGGATGGATCTTCTGCATTGCTTCCAGCGCATCAAGAAGTCCGTCCAGATCCCGGATCTCAGGAGCTCCTATCGCCTGGTACAGATCCCAGCGAAGCTGCGGGCTTGAGTAGATAACATCCTGAGAATACGCTGTCGGTGACGTATTGGTCATCTGGCAGGGAATGCCATATATCTTCCCGGCCTCATTTCCCGGAATGCTCTTATTGTATGTCTCGATCTGGTGGAAATACTCCATCAGATTGGGCCAGTTCTTGATCTCTTCAGTGATATCCCTGATGAGCCCGTTCTGTACGCAATCTGCAAAATCCGAACCTTCAAGTACTATGAGATCTCCGAGATTGCCTGAGCTGATACGGGTCTGGTACAGAGCATCACCAGCTACCTGGGGTGCCAGGATGTTGAGAGTGATGTTGAATTTGTCCTTCAGAAGCTTTCCGAACCAGCCGGACTGTACTCCCTGATAATTTGCCGCCACGTTGTAATTGTCGATGGTGATCTCCTTATCATGGGAAATAACCCGATCTCCTCCTGTACTACCTCCGTCAGTTGATGTCCCGCCACCGGAGGGTGTATCCGGCCCGGCTCCTTTGCCGGTGGTGTCGCCGCATCCCGTCAGGGCAACGGACAGGACAAGGCAGACCACAAGCAGAATCGACAGTAACCTTTTCATACATGGAACCTCCTCTTTTAATGATTCTATGATCGAACAATGAGGGCTTGCCTCATTGCTGATGCCTGCCTGGATGCTATTGCGAATGTCTCCTTTATCGATGTCTGTCAATATATTGGCTGTGCCGGTCAATCTGCCACACAGACAGCTATCCCTTTACAGCACCTATCATGATGCCTTTTACGAAGAATCTTTGGAAAATCGGATATACAAGGATTATTGGTGTTACTACGATGATTGTGACGGTCATGCGTATAGAGGTTGCTGTTTGTGCTTTTGCAAGGCTCGCAGCTATATCCACTGTGCCTGAAGCATTGTTGATCAGCCCTCTGAGCGAGTTTGCCTGGTTGATATACTGGTACAGCACGAACTGCAGTGTAAAGAGTTTGCTGTCTGTCATCAGGATCAGTGTATCCTGGAATGAGTTCCATTGCGCTACCGCAGCAAAAATGGCGATTGTTGCAAGAATTGGTTTGATGACGGGCAGCATCACCCTGAAGAAGATGGTCAGCGTACCTGCGCCGTCTATTTCCGCTGCTTCCTGCAGTTCCTTCGGAGTTGACTCAACAAAAGTCTTGCACAGTACGACATAGAAAGGCTGTACGACTACCGGCCATATGTATCCCCAGAAGTTGTTTGTCAGTCTGAGGTTCATCATGGTAATGAACCACGGGATAATCCCGGCATTGAAGTACATAGTGACCACTACGAACCTGTACCAGAATTTCCTGCCCCAGAGCGTTTCCCTTGTGAACATATATCCGAGAAAAGCCGAGAACAGAACCGTCAGGACCGTACCGACCACTGTCCTTGCGACTGAGACTTTCAGGGCATTGAACAGATCCGGGATCTTCAGTACATTGATATAGTTGGTGAAGTGCACCTGCATCGGCCAGAACAATACCTTGCCCTTTTCGCTGAGATTGTTGGCGCTTATCGAGTTTATGAAAATATAGTAGAACGGATAAACACAGACGAACGCAAATATCGAATAAACAATATAGGTGAAGAAGCTTATGATCCTGTCGCCCAGACTCATCTGCATTTTGCGTTTTGGCGTTTTTTGCCTTGAACCACTCATTTCCTGTCCTCCCATATTATCGATCCATATTCTTCCGNTTCATTGGCTGGCCTTCCATTCCCGACAGAACGTTTCCAATCGATCGGACCAGTTTTTCTTATCCGGACCATTCTATTGGCCAAAGACCGCTTTGCCATCCCAGGCAGATCAAATGGGCCACTGNTTTCTTAATCAATGAGCACAGGTCTGTCGGTCATATAAATCCATGGCCCCTCACAAGCTTTGATATCCCGTTTGTAATACACAGCAGCACTACACTTACGATACTCTTGAACATGCTGACCGCGACGGAGAGCGAATAACCTCCGCTGCCCATTGCGAGGTTGTAAACATACAGGTCGAGGACCTGGATATATTCTTTATTGAACGCATTCTGAAACACATAAAACTGTTCGAATCCATTGGAAAGGAAATTCGCCAGGTTCAGCATAACAATGACGAAATAAGTCGGTAACAGGCACGGGATCGTTATGTGCCAGATGATCTTCATCCTGGAAGCACCGTCTACCTTCGCTGCAGTTATCAACTCCTCGTCGATGCCGGCGATGGCTGCAATATACATGATCGCCGCCCACCCTGCGTTTTTCCAGGTAAGCCAGAGCCACATCTTCAGCCATATGTGGTCTGATGATGCAAGAAATATCTTCGGCTCTTCGAGCAGCCCGAGGCTCATTGCTACGGTATTGACAGCGCCTGTACTGCTAAATACCGAATATGCTATCGAATACACGAGTACCCAGCTGATGAAGTTGGGGAGCGTAGTAACTGTCTGAACAAACTTCTTGAATGCAGTACACTTGATTTCATTGAGGAATATTGCAAACATCATCGGGAACCATGAAAAAGCCAGGCTTATCCCGCTTATGGCAAATGTATTCCTTAAAACCGAGAGCAGTTGCGCGATTCTTACTTTATTTGAAACCATTGTATGAAACCATTTAAAACCTACAAACCTGTCCCAGGTCAGAGGAAACGGCGGTTTGTAATCGAAGAATGCGTAAAACCATCCATACAGTGGATAATATGCAAAAATCGCTACTAATACCAGAAAAGGCAGGATGTAAAGGAATTCTCGCAGAGACCTGAGCTTTCTTTTATTCTCAAGCAATTTCATCTGGACAGCCCCCTTGCAACTTTATCTGAAAAGCATTCTTGCCCCAACATCTGCATTGCTGGCCTCATATCACGCCTGCATGACACTCTTGCAAATCCTTTCGCGCAGGCAATCATGAAATTTCATCTGTGCAATTTCCCCGAAGCCTCTTTTATATTGATACCTATGGACCTCCATCTGCGCAAAACCTCACCTGTACAGTTCAGTTGGAATTGTGTTCTCATCTCGTTACACTTTTCATGACTGATGGTTAAATGTTGTATTTATAGGTAAATCGTTTTACCTTTTAATATTATACTACCTAATAATCGTCAGTGTCAATGCTTTTATTTATTTGAAGTCCAAAAATCATCTGAAGTCTGTTAACACACTTGAAACAAGCAATTTTCGCGGTTTTGAGACAATAAATGTGTAACTGGTATGGCCTGGCACATGCATGTCATAACATTAGGACAATCGATTTACGATTTGGTGTGTCCAATATACATTTGATTTGTTTATTATGTATATTTTGTAATTTAGTTAGGAGGGTATTAAGCAAAATTGCAGATTGCAGCATAGATAAAACCCTCTGTTTCAGCGCTTTATAGAGGGTTTTGTTGAAAAAGACCGACGAATGTCAGGGGTTCAATGCTTTCGATTCTGTGCTATATATTGTATAACGATTTTCCAATGCAAGCGTCTTGTTTTGACCCTGGGAGAGAGCAGAACGGAGTCTTAATCCTTTATCCCCGGTACGACAGGCAGAAATTTCGGAATGCCTCGAAATGACATTCCTTTATCGCCGTTCACTTCATACTATCCCGCAGTTCTTTCAATTTGTCTCTCAGGAGTGCGGCTCTTTCAAATTGCAACTCTCTTGCCGCTTCCTTCATCTCCTTTTCCAGCTTATCCATCAATGCCTGCAGGTCAGACTTGTTCATTTGCTCTATATCCTGATCCAATGTATATTTTGAATCGTCCTCGGCGACTTTTATTGTCTCCAGCGTGTCTCGTATGCCTTTTTGCACAGTTGTAGGTGTGATGCCATGCTTTATGTTGTATTCCATCTGGATTTTTCTTCTCCTGTTCGTCTCGCTGATGGCTCTCTGCATTGAGTCGGTAATGGTATCAGCATACATGATGACTTTTCCTTCGACATGCCTTGCTGCACGGCCGATGGTCTGTATCAGCGATGTCTCCGAGCGCAGGAATCCCTCCTTGTCGGCGTCGAGAATGGCAACGAGGGTAACTTCTGGAAGATCCAGACCTTCACGCAGCAGGTTTATGCCTATGAGAACGTCAAAAACACCCAGTCTGAGGTCCCTGATAAGTTCTATCCTTTCGAGTGTATCTATATCAGAATGCAGATACTCCGCTTTGAAGCCAAGCTCTTTAAGATAAGATGTCAGGTCTTCAGCCATCTTTTTGGTCAATGTGGTGACAAGGATCCTTTGCTGTTTTTCGACGCGGATCCTGATTTCGCCCATCAGGTCGTCTATCTGACCCTTTACCGGCCGCACAATGACTTCCGGGTCGACGAGTCCTGTAGGTCTTATTATTTGCTCAACGATCTGCTGCGAATGCTCTTTTTCATACTTCCCCGGCGTCGCACTGACATATATGGCCTGTCGGACCTTCCTCTCAAACTCATCGAACCTCAGAGGCCTGTTATCGTACGCTGACGGGAGCCTGAAGCCATATTCCACAAGTGATTCCTTCCTTGAACGGTCTCCGTTGTACATGCTGCCGATTTGAGGAATGGATACATGGGACTCATCTATGATGACCAGCATGTCTTCAGGGAAATAATCCATCAATGTGTACGGAGGGCTTCCGGGTGTCCTGCCGCTAATGTGTCTTGAATAGTTTTCTATGCCCTGGCAGAATCCGATTTCCTGCAGCATCTCGAGGTCGTATCTGGTTCTCTGCTCCAGCCGCTGAGCTTCGAGCAGCTTGCCTTGATCTTTGAGCTCCCTGAGCCTCTCATCCAGTTCCTGTTCGATGGATGCAACGGCCTTGAGCATTTTATCCCTGGTCGTCGCGTAATGGTTTGCAGGAAATATGGCAGCGTGGGTGCGCAGCCCTATAATTTCGCCAGTCAGATAATCGACTTCTGATATCCTTTCGATTTCGTCACCAAAGAACTCCACCCTCAGGACATGGTCAGTCGAGCCGGGAGGGAATATCTCCAGGACATCTCCCCTTACTCTGAATCTGCCCCTGCGGAAGTCAATTTCATTCCTCTCATACTGGATATCCACCAGCTTCCTGATCACTTCGTCCCTGTCCCTTATCATGCCGGGACGCAGTGATATCATCAGTTCAGTGTAGTCTTCCGGGTCACCGAGACCATAGATGCAGGACACACTCGCCACGATGATGACGTCACGCCTCTCGAAAAGCGCAGCTGTGGCCGAGTGCCTGAGCTTGTCTATCTCATCGTTTATCGACGAATCTTTCTCGATATATGTGTCCGTGGACGGTATATATGCCTCTGGCTGATAATAGTCGTAATAGCTGACGAAGTACTCCACAGCGTTGTCGGGGAAAAACTCCCTGAATTCGCTGCATAACTGCGCAGCCAGCGTCTTGTTGTGCGCAATGACCAGCGTCGGCCTCTGTACCCTTTCAATGACATTCGCCATGGTAAATGTCTTCCCGGATCCCGTCACACCAAGCAGCGTCTGGTGCCTGTAACCTCTGTTCAGTCCCTTCACAAGCTTGTCGACCGCTTCCGGCTGATCACCACACATCTTAAACTCCGACACGATCCTAAACTCCGCCATATATCCTCCTTTCCCCCGGGGACACTTCTCACCTTTTCGTCTTTTTCGGGGGACACTTCTCACCTTTTTAGCTTTTCCAATTTAGTTTCTTTAAAAGGCACTCTTCATCTTTTTGACTTTTCGCACGAGTACCAGTCATCTCCTATTGGGGACAGTTCTCACTTTTT
>JGI24712J26585_10003984_pt1 | contig 11446 bp, 13 predicted proteins | sample BioPla3DNA2_FD_26585 | JGI IMG/M metagenome (IMG submission 26585)
GGGGGTTCGCCCTTAAAAACAAACGTATACAGCATTACGCCCGCCGCTACGACTATGACAAGCAGTATAAAAACAGCTGTTTTTTTCATTATTCAAACACATCCTCATAGCTTTTGCTTATTTTGTGGTCATTTGCTCATATATCCCTGCACAACGAAATCGACTCGCCGATTGGAAGCACGGCCTTCAATCGTATCGTTTGTATCCACCGGATGATACTCCGAATAGCCTACGGCAGATATTTTCTCTTTTTCTACAAGTCCGGTATCCAGAATATATCTAAGGGTATTCACCGCTCTGCTTACAGAGAGCTCCCAGTTGCTTGGATATCGAAATGTGGATATGGGTACATTATCGGTATGCCCTTCAATTTTTATCATTTCAATGAGCTCCATATTGTCGGCAAATATGGCGGCCATATGATGAAGAACTACCTCCGATTCGGGCTTTATGTCAGCCTTTCCCGAGTCAAAGAAGATATTGTCTGCAAATCGGACTATTACGGTATATGAATCATAATCCACAGAAATTTTTGCATTGAGCTCATGCTCTGAAATATATTTGTCGATGCTCTTGTAAAGCTTTATAAACTGCTCATATTCCCTCTGATTTTTATCGCTGTCTTCTCTATTATATAGATAGTCATCGGCTTCGGTGGTTTTTAAGACTTCAATCGGATTTTCCATTACCATTTCCGGATCCAGTACGGTGACAGAAACGGAGGCAGTACCCGAAAAAGCTCCTACTATTGATTTCCATTTTTCCGCGTCTATTGTGGAAAATGAAAAAAGCAAGACAAAAAACGTTAAAAGCAGGGTCACCATATCCCCGTATGTATCCATCCAATATGCTCCGCTTCCGGCGTTGGAGTCTTTTGATTTCCTTCTTTCCGAAGCTCTTGACATCCTTATCTCCGCTCCTTCATTCCAAATAAGAAACGCTCTATAACATATCAGCTTTTATCTGTCGTCTCTTCTTCATTATCGGAATTTCTTTTCTCTTCGCTTTCTTTAAGCTGCGCCTTTGATAAAAACGCATTTAGCTTTTCCCGTATAATCTGAGGATTCTCACCGTCATTTACAGAGAGTATGCCCTCCAAGATCAGTTCCTTTTGAAGGAACTCCTCATCACTCATAACGCCAAGCTTCTTAGCCAGCGGCGTAAATACCAGGTTTGCCAATGTAACGCCATAAAACGTCGTTATCAGGGCGGTAGCCATTCCCGGACCAATGGCGCTGGGATCGTCCAGCTGCCTGAGCATATTTATCAATCCAATAAGGGTTCCTATCATACCATAAGCCGGCGAATATGATGACATGCTGTTTAGAACAGCCTGTCCCAGAGTATGCCTTTCTTTTATAAAGGTTAGCTCCGTTTCCAGTATGCCCTTGACAAGCTCCGGGTCCGATCCGTCTATAATGAGCATAATCCCTTTTTTGAGGAATGGATCATCCATATTGTTGACTGTCTCTTCAAGAGCAAGTATACCCTCACGCCTGGCAATATTGGCAATTTTTATTATAGTTTCAACATCCTCGTTTAGATCCACTTTTTTTGCCTTAAAGGCATTGCTTATAATCTTAAGCAGGTTTTTCAACACATTCAGCGGATAAGAAGCAACGGTAGATGCCAAAACACCGCCAATAACAATGAATATAGATGCCAGATCAAAATATTGCGACAGGATGCCGTCAAAGGTAATGCTGAGAATTATACATATTGCTCCAAACAGCATTCCGACAATAGTTGTGATTTCCAGAAAGCTCACTTCCTTGCAATTAAAACTTGGCTTTTAATTGCTGTATTTTTCTATTCCAGCTCGTTCCAATAGCGGTGCAGTTTTCTTTTTTCCTGAATAATTCTTTCGATAATAACTTCCGCGGACTCCATCACTACAATCTTCCTGCCTGATTCCATGGAAATGACCGTATCGGGAGTTTCCTCGATAAACTCAATCAGGTCTTCATTAACATAAAACTGCTCTACTTTATTAATACGCGTAACCATAATCATATCGCTTTCCTCCATATACGGGAAACGGCGAAAGTTTTAATATGGGGAGTGCCGCAAAATAATCTTATACCATTTTGCGGCTCCCCGTCCAAAGCTTCCTACTGTCTTAGCTGAGATTATCATCTCTTGAGATTGACAAGCTCCTCAAGCATGGAATCAGATGTGGTTATTATCCTTGAATTAGCCTGGAAGCCCCTTTGCGTTACAATCATATCGGTGAACTCCGAGGCAAGGTCCACATTTGACATCTCCAACCCGCCGGGATTGATTCTTCCGGCGCCGCCGTCACCGGATACCGTGTAGCTTGCCGGCCCTGAGCTTCCGGTGGCAGAATATAGGCTGTTGCCTTCCTTCTCAAGACCACTTACATTTGAAAAAGTAGCCAGCACTATCTTGGCAAAGGCAACCTTTTGATTGTTGGCATTCATGCCCCAAATAACACCCGTATCATCAACGGAAATATCGGTAAATCGATTAGTAGGGTCATCGTCCTCTGCTGCCGGGTTTATTATTGAGATTTTTCCTCTGGTGCTTTCATTTTCAGTATTCCATGTAGCTGCCGGCTCATCAGTTGAATATCCAATTAAATACATCCCATTAGCATTTACAATATCTCCGTTACTGTCAACATAAAAGTTTCCTGCCCGTGTAAAAAAGTAGCCTGCATTTTCCTCATCTGCCGCTTCGGTACCGTCTTTACTCACAATGAAAAACCCGTCACCTTCTATTGCGAGATCCAGAGGATTATCGGTACGCTGTGTCGCTGCGCTTGTATGCAAAATATCTATCGCGCCCATAGTCACTCCCAGCCCTATCTGGGCGGGATTTGTCCCCCCTGAGGTCTCCGTTGCGGCCGCGCCCGCCTTTATCATCTGGCTGTAAATATCCTGAAAGACAACCCGGCTTGCTTTGTATCCTGCTGTATTGACATTTGCTATGTTGTTTCCGATAACATCCATCCTGGTCTGGTGGTTTCTTAGGCCGGACACTCCGGAATAAAGTGATCTCATCATAGTGAATTACCTCCGTCGTTTACTTCCCCGGTTTCAGGGTTTTCTTCTGAAATTGAAACGTTTTCTTCCTGAACGGTATCATCATCCTGCGGGGGATCAATCTCTTCAAAAACAATCTTCTGGATATCGTAAATACTTTCTATGGGAATTCCGGTTTCGACTCCGTCCACATATACGACAAGCAGCTGATCTTCCACGGCGACCCGGTTTACAATGCCAGAAACCTCCATATGGGTTTCGCCGTCCGTTATTCTTGCTTTTATTGTGCAGCCAATCAGAGTTGCAGCTTCAATAAGCCGGTCATTTCCGGACAGAATGCTGTTGTCATAAACCTGGATTATATCGGAAGCCTTGACCGTATAGTCGCCGATTCGAGCATATGGCTCGCTGTTTTTCATATAAACGAAGTCAACAAGCCCGTATACGGTTCCCCTTGTCCCATTTTCAAGGGTCGCGTTTGCCGCCACATATCTACCCGCCAGACTGAAGTATTGAAAGGATGACATTGCCTGCATCTGCTGCAGCGATGAAAATTGAGCCAGCTGGGCTATAAACTCGGTATCCTTCGCAGGTTCCAGAGGGTTTTGGTATTTCAGCTGAGCCGCCAATAACTGAAGAAATTCATCTTTCCCAAGCTCGTTATTGACTGTTCTCGCTTCCTTCTTGAATTCTTCAAACGAGCGTAACGGCATCGCGGATGACACTTGTACCGCGCTATCCATTTTGCCCTCCTTTCACCATCTAGGCCCGATATTCAACCGAACTGATGGTTGGTTCCATATCATGGGCATCATATTTGTCCCATATCAAAATCGGCATCTCACTTTGCTCAATACCGCCTGCCGGCTCGGTGCTTTCAATACCGGTCAGTATCCGTGAGCTTGTTCGCCTTTTTTCTTGTTTCCCGGTAGCGGGCTGCTCCGAGCTTTGACCGGCTATACCGCCGTAAACTACGTTCACATCGGAAACTCTGAGCCCTTTTTCATTGAGGGCTTCCAGCAGCTGGTTTATCTGCCCTCCAAGCAGGTTTTTCACCTGGGGGTCTTCAGCCCTTATTCTCACCTTAAGGCCATCATCACTTGAGGCTAATTCAATGGTTATCTTACCCAGATGCTCCGGCTTAAGACGGACCTCCATTTTGTCAGAGCCATCGGTTCTCAGAAACTCAATTTTTTCAACCATCGCATCAAAAAGGTTATCAATGGAATAAGCCTCTTCCGTAGCTATGCCGAATTCCTGCTCTGCAATAAACTTTTCAGGACTTATATCCAGAGTCCGTTGTCCCTCTACGCTGCCGGTGATAAAGCTCGTTAGGTCATCCTCTTTACCGGCTTCATCTTTTATATTCCCGGTCTTGGCATTGGCTGCGGACGGTGCTGTTTCGGTCTCATTTTCATTCTCCAAAGGGCACAAATCCTCTATGTCGCCGGCATCAAAAACAATTCCAGGATTATACCGGTTTTCTGCCCCTATTATTATGTTTTCCTGCGGCATCCGTGCCATCGGTCTCTCATCAGCGGGCAAGCCTTTAGACATATCCGGGTTTTCCGACTGAGAAACCGCCTCCTTTTTACTCTCGAGAATGGAAATGACGTTGTTGGGAGGAACATTGGTGCTGTTTATTTCGGTCGTACTTTTTATGTCCATGTCCGTATCTTTTTCACCTTGCGTTCCGGCGAAAATGACAGCATCCTTTTCCGTAATATAGTTTTGAGCCGCTTCTTTTTGAGCCCCCTGGATTAACCCCAGTGTAAAACCCGCCGCCTGAGCAGCCTCATCATTTATGTATTCCGGCAATATATCGACCGGCAGGGCGGGTTGAGGACTCTCGTTGTTGCGGATTATCGGACTAAACGCTGCACTACCCTGCATACCCTCGTTTACAATGGGCTCTGCCTCAGGGGCCGGTATCGGCACATACATAGCCATAATGGAATACAGAGCGTTTTTCTCGGGTCGGTCTGTGTGGGCTTCATGCTCCTCCACATTAGTTTCAACAGGCTTCTTCTCCGAAACCGTCGATTCAGCCTCAAGCAGGACCGATGTAAAAACATCCTCGGCAGACCTGCCTTCCCCTTTGCAGGCCGGTGAATTAATATCGGTTTCGGTTATTTGATTTGCTACGGGCAATACATTCAATGTCTCACCTCCTTTACATAAAACCCTACTTTCGAATATTTTATCGGAACATTTTGATATAAATTCACTATTATTTTAAATCTTCGGATAAGTTAATAGTGAAGTAATACATCCGTTATCTGGGCCGCCAGTGCCGTATCCATTGCTGCCAGTATAGCTGCGGAGCTTTTTTCGGGCATGTAATACAGTATCGCCGCCATATCGTCAATACTGTACAAAGACGCAAGTATTTCAGCCGCGTCCTCCGGTGCCATTTTCGCATACATCATGCCAATGGATTTCATATTGGTAAGCTCTTCCTCGTTCAAAGGGCGCAGATAAAGAGGGATAATGGCAATCTCTCTCTCATCAAGCTCTGTTTTGCGTTTGTCGAGCTCCTCCTTGAGTTTTTCAAGCCTTTGCTCATTTTTTAACAGCTTCTCTTCCTTTTCATACAGCTCGGCTTCCCATCTGTCAAGCTCAGCTCTCAGCTCGTCCACCGCTTTATATTCCGGGTCAAGGGAATAGATAGTGTCAAAAAACATATCTTGTAAAGAAAACAGGTTAAATATAAGAGCGGCAGCAAGCCCACCAATAATTATCAATACGATGACTAAAGGTATTATTATCCTCAAGGCTCTGCTCTTTTTTTTCTTTTGTTTGACTTTATTGTTCTTGGTCTTTTTCACGCCAACCTCCATTAACATAAACTGAGGTTTATATAACACTTCGATCCACACAAATGCTCTGCTGCACTGACAGGTCAGGTTGTTTCGGCTTCCTCTGATATAACGTTAAAGGAAACTATGTCTCCGATTTCCTTTTCTTCTTCAAGCTTTACCTCATGCAAATAAGCCTGGTATTGCTCCTGCCTCAGCTTTGAATAGACCTTTATTCGCTTCATTGTTGACACAAGCTTCTCCATGCATTTATCTCTCTCTTTTTCAGCGACTTCTATTTTTTTCATCAGCTCCGCTTTTGCTGCACGAAGATATTTGAAATAATCGTCATGCTTACTCATCTCATAGGGCAGATTAATGCCCCTCTCAATGGCGGCCGTCAGAGAAGAACAGTTTTGCCTATAAGCTTCTTCCAACTCTTCCAGCCTGGCAAGAAGCTTGTTAAGAGCCTCCTGTGCTTTTCTCAGCTCAGCTTTTTGTGTCTTTTCCAGGGCGATTGAGTAGTCCAAAACGTATTGAAGAGTGAATACAAACTTTTTCATGTTTCCAGTTGTTTAACTATATCCTCCATTTGCTTAAGGATGTCCTGAAATGTAAAATGCTCGTTCATATCCTGCTTTAAAAACGTTTTTATGGACGGATATAACTTTATCGCATCATCTATTTCTGGATTTGCACCCTGCTTATACGCGCCTATATTTATCAGATCCTCTGCTTCCCTGTACACTGAAAGCATATTCTTAAAAACTCCCGCAAGCTTATAATGCTCAGGTGTTACGATATCGGGCATTATACGGCTGACGCTTCCCAAAACATCAATGGGAGGATAGTGGTTTCCATTGGCCAGATTTCTGGAAAGTACAAAATGCCCGTCCAGAATTCCTCTTACCGTATCGGAAACAGGCTCGTTCAAATCGTCACCTTCGACTAATACCGTGTATAGACCTGTGATTGAGCCCTTGTCGGAATTCCCCGCTCTTTCCAACAGCTTTGGTAAAATCGTGTATACGGAGGGCGGAAAACCTCTTGAAACGGGAGGCTCACCTGCAGCCATGCCTATCTCCCTTTGAGCCATGGCAAAGCGAGTAAGGGAGTCCATCAGAAGAAGAACCCTGTATCCCCGGTCCCTGAAAAACTCGGCTACAGCGGTTCCTACCATTGCGCACTTAAGCCTCATAAGTGCCGGCTGATCAGAGGTAGCCACAACTACTACTGACTTTTTCAGCCCCGCCTCGCCAAGGTCCTTTTCAATAAAGTCTCTGACCTCCCGTCCCCGCTCGCCCACAAGCACAATCACGTTAAGATCCGAAACGGCATATTTAGCCATCATGCCCAGAAGAGTGCTTTTTCCCACACCCGAGCCTGCGAATATCCCTATCCTCTGGCCCCCACCGACGGTAAGGAGTCCGTCAATAGCCTTTATGCCAAGGGGCATAATTTCATCAATTCGATTTCTTGACATTGGGCTGGGCGGCGGGTTTTCAACCGGGTAATATGTCTCCGGCTCCGGTGTCTCCATATGGTCAAAGGGATTTCCCAAAGCATCTATGACTCTGCCGATTAAGCCCCTTCCCACCGGAACCTGCAATGGTCTTTTTGTGTATAGAACCCGGCTGCCCAGTCCCACTCCTTCCAGATTACCAAAGGGCATCAGAAGCACATTGTTTTCACTGAAGCCAACCACCTCGGAGAGTATATATTTGTCATTATCCATTGTGTATATATGACATATATCTCCGATTCTGGATGGTGGACCGGTTGCCTCAACGGCCAGCCCTACTATTTTTGAAACCTGTCCGCTATATTCATAAAAATCGTTGTTTTTGAGGATGTTGTGATATTTTTGAAAGTTTACGGTCCTCATTCCATGTCACCGCCGGATTGCCTGAAAGCAGCTTCCATATACTTCAGCTGGCTGTCCAGACCTATATTCACAGTCTCGCCTTCACTTTCGATAACACAGTCGCCGCCTTTCATGTTTTCATCAGGCAAAAGGCTGATGTCAAGCTGCCCTTCTCCATGTATAAAAGAAGCGTCACCCGAAGAGAAAAACCGTTCATATTCCTCTTTGCTGACGCGTATACTAATCTTCCCCTCTTTTTTTATTTGTTTTAGTGCCTTGGTTATCATGGCTTCCAACATGGAGCCGTCTGTTTTGACCGTATAGTCAAAAATCTTTTTTGCTATTGCCATAACAAGGCTGATCATTTCTTCCTCCATGCTGTCAAGCATGTCCTGCCTTGTCTGCTCAAGCTCAGAAATCAACTTCCCGACAAGCATGCGATCCTGTTGCCTTGCTTCCTCCATAGCTTTTTCATACTTCTCAGCCACCTCGTCAAGTCCTTCTTCATAGCCCTTTTGACGAGCTATTCTTTTTATTATCAGCGCCTGTTCTTCCGCCTCCTGAAGCAGCTGCCGGGCTTTTTGCTCCGCATGCTTTATAATTTCATCAGCGTAGGCGGTAAGCCTGTCCTGACTTATTTTTATGGTCTTTTCACCCTTAACACTCTCATGAGCTGCCTCTTTTGACCTTTTCTCGGCTATATCAGCCTTTATTGCTTCCATATTGACTTTAGAACGGTCAATCCTAAACAATCAGCTCATCTCCCTCTCCCCGAGAAATAAAGATCTCGCCCTCGTCCTCCAGCTTGCGTATAATATTGACAATTCTCTGCTGGGCTTCCTCAACATCTCTGATACGGACAGGCCCCATGACCTCCATGTCGTCCCTTATCATTTCCTGCATACGCTTGGACATGTTGTTGAAGATAACCTTGGTAACATCTTCTGTGGCCAGCTTGAGAGCAATGGCCAGATCTTTGTTGCTGATTTCTTTCAAGACCCTCTGGACAACCTGGTTGGTGAGCTTGGCAATGTCCTCGAAGACAAACAGCCGCTTCCGAATCTCTTCGGCAAGCTCACTGTCATGAACATCGAGACTTTCAAGTATGTTTTTCTCTGAGGCGCGATCCAGCGAGTTGATAATGTTAACTATAGCCTCAATACCTCCTACGGCAATCTGGTCGGTGTAGCCCATAGAGGTTATCTTGCGCTCAAGAATTCTTTCAGCTTCCTTTACATATTCGGGAGAAGTGCTGCCCATATTGGCTATTCTGCCGATTATCTCAGCCTGCTGCTCATTGGGGAGCGCGGCCATTATGGCAGCCGCCTGCCTTGGTTCTATATATGACAGCACCAGCGCTATGGTCTGGGGATGCTCATTGTGAATAACATTTAGTATATGATTAGGTTCAGCTCTTCTTATGAAATCAAACGGCCTGACCTGAAGAGAAGAGGACAGCTTGTGAATGAGTTCATTTGCTTTCTCTATACCGATTGCTTTTTCAAGAATATCCCTTGCGTATTCGATGCCGCCTTCGCTGATAAACTTCTGAGCCAGACACATCTCATAGAACTCGTTTACCACTGCCTCCTTTACTGCGGGCTCAACACGTCTCATGGTGGTTATGCTCAAAGTTAACTGACTGATCTCTTCCTCAGTCAGATGCTTATACAGTTCAGCAGAATAATCCCTTCCCAGACATATGAGCAGAACTGCCGCTTTTTCTCTTGGAGATAACCCATGACTCGTTACCATTACAGCACACCCTTTTTTACCAGCCTTAATCAGAACAGTGGCATAACCGTAATACTTTCACACCACAATATATCGCTAAAACAGAATATACACTATAGACCACTGACAGAGAATTTCGACAGAGCTAATCATCAGACAGCCAGTTTCTAAGCAGTTGAGCCACCGCTTCCGGATCCTTGTCAATAAATCTCTCCAGCTGCTCAATTTCCTCCGGTTTTGCACTTAATTCTACGTCCGGATACTTTTCATCCATCTCGTCATCGGCAATAAACTCCACCGTCTTGCCTGAAGCCAGGAGCATTTCCTCCTGCTTGCCGGCAACGGCTATTTTTACAATTGATTTAATCAGGGAGAACGCAAGGAGTACTATAGTCAGCAAAATAGCATATTTAAGGATTTCCATAATAATCTCTCTGGTTTGAAGGGCTCTCATAAATTTTTCCTGCTCCGCCAGCCTCGCTTCCATCTCATCATCGGCATTCCTGAACGGCAGTCTCTCTACGGAAATGAAATCCCCATCCACACCGATAGCCTTAGCCACCAGATTTTCCACGCTGTCCGTATAATCTTCCTCTATTACCTGGCTGTCGATTAAAATAGCAATAGACAGGTCATCAATGGTCCCTTTTGCTTTTTCAATCTGTGTTCTTGTTTCATTAATTTCATAATTGGCCTCTCTGAGCACCTTGTTATAGAGCTCTCCATCCTCCGGCTCGGTATAGGGATACTCCACCGTACCCAGGCCGTTTGTATCTGTTCCGGGGATACCTCCGCCTCCCGCTCCTGTTCTGGAGTTTTCATACAGCTCGGACATACTGACCACTATTCCGTCCGTCTCACCCTCAACAGGGGGTGAAAACTCAACTTTACTGACTATTTCAGAGTCAAAGTTTAATGTCACCCTGGCGGCGACCTTTATATTAGACATTCCGTAGACAGGTGAAAGCAGGTTTACAATCTGCTGCTCCAGCTTCTCCTGAAGCTGTTTTTCCAGAGCAAACTGCCTGTCAACGCTTGATGTGGAGTTGCTTAGCTCATCCTCATCCAGAGAGTACAGATGCATATTTGTATCCACAATCCGAATATTTTCTTTTTTAAGTCCCGGCACACCCATGGCAACCGTTTCGGCTATTGCATTTGCCTCGGAGCCCGTAAGGGTGCCCCCTCCCTTTATCTCAACCAAAACGGAAGCACTTGCCTGCTTTTCATTTGAAGACAGCACAAAAGAAGACTCCTTGGGCATATTGACTATAACCAGGCAGTCTTTAATCCTATCCATCTTCAATATGTAGTCTCTTAGATTGGCCTGTATCTGAAACTGCAGATAAGTCTGCTTTTCCAGATCCGTCATCCCAAATCCCGAGGCATTTTGAAATATGCTGTAATCGAAATCTCCCGATTGATATCCTTCGGCGGACAGCTTCATGCGAAGCTCGCTGACCCTTTGCTCAGGTACCAGAATTGTATCCGTCCCCTGCGTTTTCGCGCTAACTCCCATGTCCTCGAGGGCAGCTAATATCTGGCCTGCTTCAGAGGCATCCAGACCGGAATACAAAACCGCATATTCAACTCTACCAAGATAAACGGAGATAACTACGCTCAGGATAATAATAGCAGCGGCTATTACTCCCAAACGAATTTTCTCCGCCTTTGTCATCTTTGCAAAGAAGTTTTTTAAAGACTTAACTACATTACCCAGGATATTCTTCACAAAAACTGAGCTCCCCTCTTGTTGTTCTGTTTTTACTTAAATCAAAAGGGAATCCTTTCCTCAAAACACGCAATCCTTTTCCTGGTACCCTTACAACATTTGGCACTGACACATATAATACCATCCATTTTTATGTATTTCAACATAAACTTTATATAACCTTTATGATTAGTAATATTAACATTAAAAACAATAAATTTCAACAATCTAATGCTATATGTATGTGTCAAGTAAACGTTGGCAAGTTTCATAACAAGGGAAATTGTTCAGAAAAGCTTGCTGAAATTAATGATGTTAACAAATGAAAGGAACA
>JGI24712J26585_10003986_pt1 | contig 11443 bp, 10 predicted proteins | sample BioPla3DNA2_FD_26585 | JGI IMG/M metagenome (IMG submission 26585)
CAGGCTCGTGCACTGATTACACCAAGGATGAATGTTTTGAGCAGCGGTTTTGCTATAATACCTACTGACTATAAGACGGAGATATTCACATATGAGTTCAAGGGTAAACTAAACGATAGGGATTTTCTGGTTTACATTAATGCCGAGAACGGTAAAGAGGAGAATATATTGCTGATTATGGATACACCTAACGGGATACTGACAATGTAACTGTTGATAATTTTAAACTTTATGCAAAATGCTATTGTAGGGGTGCATTAAATAATATGCACCCCTGTTATAAGTTTTAATTTGGTTTATTATAACCGGGTATTACATTTTTATGTAAAATAGACTATAATATATTCATATTCTTTCAGTCATAGCAGATTTATCCGGACTAATTGAAAAGGGGGAAAATTCATGGATAATCACAGCATAGAAGCACAGGGGCAATTTGACATAAAAAAACCGAGGGTATGGCAGGTGGGATTTTTGTATTCCTTGGTTGTAATACTGCTTGTGTTTGTATCCACAAAATTGCAGGAGGCTTTACAATTTAACATTGGAGGCCTGCTTTCTGAGGTGTTGCTAGTAATGCTTCCTCCTCTGGTTTTCCTGTTTATATTCAGGTTCGATGTCAAAAAGGTACTAAGATTGAACAAGACAAGTTTTATAAACTTTGCTTTAACTTTTGGGATTATGATATTTGGCATTCCAATTGTAGGTGTGTTTAATTTTATAAACATCCTTATAGCAAAGCTTTTGTTTGGAACGGTGGAAACGACACAGATTCCTATAGGAAGCGATATTGCAGGTCTTCTCATTGGCATGCTGGTTATCGCAGTCTCGGCAGGAATTTGTGAGGAGGTGCTTTTTAGAGGGGTGATTCAAAGGGGGTTTGAGAGGTTCGGCAGCATTAAATCCATTTTGATTACTGCAGTCCTTTTTGGGATTATGCACTTTAGCTTTCAAAGTCTTTTTGGAACATTTCTTTTGGGTGCACTGATAGGTTTTCTGGTTTATAAAAGCGATTCTCTGATAATTGGGATGTTTGCCCACTTCACAAATAATGCTGTTGCGGTGATCTTAAACTGGGTTAGTATAAAAATGTTCGAGTATTTTGAGAAAATGGGAGTAGAGAGCATCAAAGACCCTACTGGGCAGGATATGTTTTCTCAGTTTCAAGGGATATCAATCACGGAGCTTGTTGTTACGATAGCTGTTTCATTGGCAATAATAACGTTTTCGACTGCTGTTTTTGGAACTTTGATGTATGGGTTCATTAAGCATAATTCCAAAAATGTTGAAAAAGTTCGGGAGGATCAAGTAAGGGTTTCAGCAAAAGAGTTTCTTCCTTTAATTCCGGGACTATTGATTGTGGCTTTTGTCTGTGTAAACAAGTAACCCATTTATATAATGTACCTAAAGTTCATGGGCATATTTTTATCCTGCTTATCTAAAGTTCATAGATTGTTCACAAATACGTAAAACTTTATGTTTAAAATATAACAAGGCGATGAATGTTCCCTACTTCTTATAAGTGGCGGATACCGATTAGCCTTTCAGGCGGTGAGCAATATAAGTATATTACGGAGGTTAACCTATGGAAAGAACAAACTTTATTGATGAAATAAAGATAATTACAGTTCTAAAGGGCGAGATTGGTAAGATAGTTATTGGACAAAAATATATGATTGATAGAATACTGATAGGGCTTTTAACCGGAGGACATATTTTGCTGGAGGGTGTTCCGGGCTTGGCTAAATCATTAACGGCCAGTACCATAGCCCAAGTTGTTGGGGTTGATTTTAAAAGAATACAATTTACACCGGATTTATTGCCGGCGGATATTCTAGGTACCGAAATATATAATCAAAAGACCGGAGAGTTTATAGTCAAGAAGGGTCCAATCTTTAGCAACCTGATTCTTGCGGACGAAATAAACCGTGCCCCTGCAAAAGTGCAGTCAGCCCTGCTTGAAGCAATGCAGGAAAAACAGGTAACCATTGGCGAAAAAACTTATCCCTTGGATAATCCCTTTTTGGTTATAGCTACACAGAACCCTCTCGAGCAACAGGGAACCTATCCGCTTCCCGAAGCACAGCAGGACCGTTTTATGATGAAATTAAAGATAAAATATCCCGGCAGGGATGAAGAAAGCAGAATTATTGATTTCTACTCAAAGGAACAACCCGACGACCCTGATGTTAGGAAGGTATTGTCCCGTGAGGATATTTTCAGACTCAGAAAAAAGGTTGACAGTATTTACATTGATGACAATGTTAAAAATTATGTTTTGGACATTGTTTTAAAGACACGGGAAGAGTCGGAACATATAGCCTGTGGTGCTTCGCCCCGTGCTTCGATAAACCTTATCAAGGCAGCTAAAGGAAGGGCATTTTTGGAAGGAAGGGATTTTGTGGTGCCCGATGATATCAAAGCCATTGCCTACGATGTTCTTCGTCATAGAATTTTGCTTACATACGAAGCAGAGGCTGAGGATATAACCTCGGAAAAGATAATTGCCGATATCCTCGAACAGGTTAATTTACCTTGATTTCATTATTTTTTTATAGGAGGCAGATATGCTTTCTAATGAACTATTAAAGAAGATAAGACGAATTGAGATAAAATCGAATAAGCTGGTGGATGAGATTTTTTCTGGAGAATATCGTTCAGGGTTCCGGGGCAAAGGAGTGGAATTTGAGGATATTCGGGAGTATTATCCCGGTGATGATGTGCGAAGCATTGACTGGAATGTAACTGCCCGGCATAATAAAGCCTTTGTTAAACAATTCTGTGAGGAAAGAGAATTGAACTTGTTCCTTTTAATTGACATGTCCCGCTCCAACAGTTTTGGACTTAAGAAGGATTTAATTGCTGAAGTCGGTGCCACTCTAGCCTTTTCGGCCAACAAAAACAATGACAGGATTGGAGTTATTTTTTTTACTGACAGGGTTGAGAAATTTATACCCTCCAAAAACGGCAGAAAGCATGTTTTGTCAATAATTGAAAACATCGTTAATTTCCGGCCGAAGCATGCGGGAACTGACATTAGCAAAGCGTTGCAATACTTTAACCGTATCCAGAAGAAACCCAGTGTGGTTTTTGTGATATCTGACTTTTTAGATGATGGATACAAAAAAGACCTTAAGGTTACTTCACAAAGACATGACCTAGTATTGGTAAGGGTTATGGACAGAGCTGAGGAATTGATTCCTGCGGGAGCGATTTTTTTGTTTGAGGATTTGGAAACTGGAGAGACAATTGAGCTGGATAACATGAAAAATGAGTTCAGGCTGAACAATATAATGGATCTGCCCAAAAGAAACCTTATCAATATTTACACCGATGAAGATTATGTAAGACCGTTGAGACAATTTTTCAAAAGAAGGGGTCTGCGATGAGAAAGAAAAAAATAACGCTTCTTCTATTGATTATATCTGTGTTTTTGGTTGCGGTGTGTGTTCAGACCTATGCTGATGAAAAACGCAGTATTTTTGTGGGAGACTTAATACAGTTGAAGATTCAATCCCGGGATTTATCGTTGGATGAACTGACGGATGAGTTCAAGGATTTTGAAATAGTGGATATTACCGATATCTCTGAGGGCTATCTGGTTACACTGCGTAGTTTTGAAACCGGTGAAAAAACTCTGCAATTAGGGGATAAGGAAATTACGATAGTAATTAAGTCAACTCTTGATGAACTCAAAAGGGATGAAATATTTGAAGGGGATACAAGTGCACAGAAAGCAGGGCTTTATATACAATGGAAATATGTTTTTTACGGTCTGGTGATTGTATTTTTATTGACCGGTGGAATTAATATATTTATATTTCTGAAGAAAAGAAAGAAAAAGCTTATTCTAAGCCCCTATGAAAAATTTGTTAACGGGCTTAGAAGTATTCCTCTCGATTGGGATGATTATTGCGTCTGGCTTACACTGTGCTTCAAGGAGTATATTGAGACGAAGTATTCCCTTAGGATAAGGGGAAAAACATCGGAGGAAATTATAGGTGAAATAAGCTCTGTGCCTGATTTGCACGGGAGTTTGCCAGTGTTGGGAAGCTGGCTTAGAGAATGTGATTACTATAAGTTCTCCGGCAATGCTGCCGCAACGGATAAAAAACTGGAACTTATGAATAGTTTAAAGGACTTGGTTAGCAAAATCGAAGAGATAAATGGGGCAAAGGCGGAAGCAGGTGCGAAAGAGAAAAAACAGGCAAATGAGGGGGAAGTATGATTAGGTTTGCGAACCCGATTTTTCTTATTTTTATACCGTTAATTATATATGTTTTTTTTAGAAGGAGAAAAAAATCCTCACTGAAATTTTCCAGTGTCAAGCTCCTCAAAAGCCAGGGCTTTAAGAACACCTTCAAGCATAAAATCGGCAGGTATCTTATTGCCCTTGCTGTTGTCCTCTTGGTTTTGGCATTGGCAAGACCCCAACTGCCCCAAAAAGACGCCTTGATTAAACAGGAGGGTATTGATATTGCAATGGTTCTGGATGTATCGGGGTCAATGCTGTCCGTGGATTTTGAGCCCAACCGCCTTGAGGTGGCTCGCAAAACCATAGAAGGTTTTATAGAAAAAAGACCCTCGGACAGGATTTCATTAATTATCTTTGCCGGAACTGCATACACTAGAGTGCCACTGACTCTTGACCACAATATATTAAGGGAATCGCTCAAGGGAGTAAAAACCGAATCGGTTAATGAGGACGGTACGGCTATAGGCATGGCTGTTTCCGTCGGGGTGAACCGGCTTAAAAAAAGTGATTCTCCGTCCAAGATAATAATTCTTGTAACCGATGGAGATAACAATGCTGGAACCATCAATCCCGATACGGCAAGTGAGCTGGCTAAGGAGATGGGTATAAAGATTTACACCATCGGCGTGGGTACCGATAAAACCATCATTCCCACTGAAGTTTTTGGTCGGACAAGGTACCAGCAATATGAAGGCGGGCTTAATGAAGAGCTGCTTAAAAGAATTGCGGAGACAACAAATGGTCAGTATTACAGGGTAAAGGATTCTAAGGCTATGTCCCAGGTTTTTTCCGATATTGACAAGCTGGAAAAGACCGAGTTTGATGAGGATAATTTTAAACAATACACCGAACTGGCCTTTATATTAATTGCAATGGCATTGGTTTTATTGTTGCCGGGTATTTTTCTTGACCGTTATTATTACATACGAATTCCTTAAGGGGGGACTATTAATTGGAGTTTAAACATCCATTGAGTATAATATTGTTTATATTTCCCGCAGCTTGTTGTATTTTTCTTGTCCTAGGCTACAGGAAGAAGGAGAGGATACTGGGTTTACTGAAAATTAAATCAAAAATAAAGTATAAAGCTTTACGTATTGTATTGACAGCTTTGGGGTTGGGACTGATACTCTTTTCTTTGTTGGGTCCCCAAACCTTTATAGGGTTTTCGGAGGTGAAAAAGGAGGGACTGGATATATATGTTTTGTTCGACACCTCCAAAAGCATGCTGGTGGAAGATATTAAGCCCGACAGAATCAGTAGGGCTAAAAACATAGTTTTGGGCATTATTGACAACCTTGAGGGGGACAGAATAGGCTTTATTCCTTTTTCATCGTCCGCCTATGTACAGATGCCTCTGACCGACGATTACCAACTGGCACGTATGTTTCTTGAGGTTATTGATACAGATATGATTGGCGGAGGAGGAACCAATATCGGTACTGCGATAAAGCTTGCCCACAACTCTTTTGAACAGACATCAAGTGCCGATCGGGTGATTATTATTTTAAGTGATGGGGAAGAGCACAATCAAGACAGTGTAAAGGTATTAAAGGATATTAACGATGAACGGCTAAAGGTATATACTATCGGCATTGGAACGGAAAATGGAGGATTAGTCCCTGTTTACGACTCTATGGGGGAGAAAAAAACAGGGTATAAAAAGGACAGTAACGGAGAGTTTGTTATGTCCAAGCTGCATTCAAAAACACTGAAAGAACTTGCATCCATGGGTAATGGCTCCTATTACCAGTCGTTTTTATCCGGCGATGAAATGGGTTCCCTTATAAAGGACATCTCTTTTCTAAAAAGAGATACTTTTAAGACAGAGGAGATAAAAAGGTTTAAACAGTTGTACCAATACTTTTTAGGACCGGGAATATTGTTGTTCCTTATAGCCTATTTCCTGCCTGAAAGGGGGATTGTTTCATGAAGTGGGTCTCAATTATTTCCGGAGTATTGATAATTGCCTTGTTAATAATGTTTTTTACCGGGCTGGCAGACTTTGATAACAGCATAAACAAATTTCTTGTTCAGGGAAACCGGCTGTACGCTGACAATAATTATGAACAGGCTCTAAGTGCCTATAATGAGGGCTTGAAGAAGGATTCTGAAAATCTCAAGCTAAACTATAATTCCGGGCAGGCTTCATACCTTTTGGAGGATTATCAAAACGCTGTCACGTATTATGACAAGGCTTGCGATACACCGGACAGATACCTTAATTCGGGGAATTCCAGCTTGAAGCTGGGGGATAACACCGAAGATGTCAATCAAAAAAGGCAGTATTACCAGCTTGCTCTGGATACATATAAAGAGGGGATACTGACTTTCCCGGAAAATGTGCCTTTAAAATACAACTACGAATATGTAAAAAAGAAGCTTGAGGAGTTGGGTGACGACGGCGGTGAAAACCGGAATAACGAAGAAAACCAGGATGAAAACGAAGAAAACCAGGATGAAAACGAAGAAAACCAGGATGAAAACGAAGAAAACCANGATGAAAACGAAGAAAACCAAGATGAAAANGAAGAAAACCCGGGTGACCAAAATCAGGACAACAATCAGAGGGATCAGGATAATTTGCAGCAGCAAAACGAAGAGGAACAGGGCGATGATACGCAAAATCAGGACGGAGAACAGGAACAAGACTCGCAGCAGGAGGATAACCTAGGGCAAGACAAAGATGAATCCGAAAGAGGACAGTCTGAACAAGAGCAAGAACAGGACGAAGAACAAAATGCCTCCGATTACGGTTCGGAGTTGGACGCATCCGATGCCCAACATGGACAGATGGACGATAACCTTTTGCAGCAGGTGCTCAGGATGTTGGAGAAGCAGGAAGAAGAAAGCCTGAAGAATAATCAGGAGGTTAGATACTATGGCGAGGAGGATGAATATGACTGGTAATAGAATAAAGCTTATCTTCCTTATATTAATATTAATTGTCGCGATTTTGGGGTCACAGGCAAGTGTACTGGCGGCAAACCCGGAATTTCGCTTGGAGATCGACAGCTTGAACCCTCAAAAGGGGATGAGCACCAATCTGATTCTTTCCATGGTGAATGCTCAAGGGGCTAGGCTTTTAAGTATTGAAGGCCTCGAAAACTTTGAAATACTTAACAGCGGTCAATCTACATCAACTCACGTAATTAACGGTGATATAACACACCAGAGCGATATTCGTTATGTTATAATGCCTAAAAACGCAGGACAGTTTACCCTTCAAGGAACTGTGGAATATAAGGGTACCCAATACCGGACAAACAAAATAACAGTAAATGTAAGGGAATCGGAAAATATCGATGAAGGGGAAGTTGAGGATTTATTTATTAAAACAATTGTTTCGGATGATGAGATATATTCGGGGCAGAAGGTTGTCCTGTCCTATGAACTGTATTCCCGCTACAATATTGAGGACTATGGTTTTCTAGACAATGTTGAAATAGATGGATTTATAATAAGTGAGATGCCCCGGGACGAGTTGAAGGCCAATTATGTTTATATTGGAGATAAGAAGTACGTAAAATACGAAGTAAAGCAAATGTATCTATCACCAATAAAAACCGGTACATATACAATACCGGAATATAATTTTCAGGTCAATATCAGCACCGGAGGTTTTTTCAGTTCTTCACAGCCCTATTATTTGAGGACTGAATCAAGGGAGCTTACGGTAAAGTCTCTTCCTCAGACAAACAAGCCTGCGGATTTTTCCGGAATAGTGGGGAATTTGGAAATAGAATCGGAATACAGCCGAAAAGAGCTTCCCTATGGTGATTCGCTAACCCTTCGAGTGACGGCTTCCGGCAACGTAGACCTTTCACTTTTGGATAAAGTAGTTAAGGATGGTATCCCGGGATTTTCAGTTTTTGAAACCGAGAAAGATATTGAGGAAAGTGTTGTGGACAATAAATATCTTGCCCGCAAGGAGTATGAAATTATATTGGTGCCGGAAAAAAGCGGGGATATAGAAATTGATCCTATTTATATATCCTACTTTGATACTGAGTCCGAAAGCTATAAGCAGGCTCAAATACCCGGTACAACCGTTACGGTCACAGGAGAAGCACCGGTGGTTCAAACTCAGCAATCAAAGGGTGATTCGGCAATTGAAAAGGTCAAGATAGACCAGATAGGCTATATCCCAAAGAATGAAGGCTATTTAACAATACAGCTGAAAAAGGAATATATATATATTTCCTTGGTGATATTGGTAATTTTATCCCTTATCGCAATTTCGGTTTTTATTATACTAAAGGGCAAAAAGAAGGAAGACAGAAAACTTTGGGATATGTATAAGAGAATAAACAACTCAAAGGATGAAAAGGAAATTTACAGCATATTCAATGATATGATTAAGTATCGTTTTAATATAAGTTTGAAGGCCAGTTCCAAGGACGCAATAAAAACCGGACTGGGACAGCATGAAATTACCGGTACGGTATTGGAAATCATGGATTATATGGAGACTGATAAAAACCAGCCGAATAAAGATATAAACTATTTAAAAGACAGTATAAAGAAAATATACAAAGTGCTTCAGAGAGCTTAGGAGTACGCCTCTAATAGCCTTATCCACAATATTTGCTTAATCTAAAAGAACGTAGAATTTAGCCTTTTGGCTATTAGAGGTTTTTTGGAGCAATTATGGTCATTTTACTTTTTTAATCGTGTCAATTCATGTCAGTTTTAAAGCAGTTTCTTCATCATTCGAATGTCTTCTCCAGCAAATCTGAACAGGTCAAATCCTCCTATTATCCTTGATGCCACTCTTTCGTCATAGTACTCATGAAGCTTGTTTATTCCTAAGTTTGTTGAAATAATAGTCTTGCAGGGTACAGATAGATTATTTTTCTGCCGGGTGCTCAAAATATTTAAAAGCTCTGCATACCTTGCGGCTGTTGGGGATTCGGTTCCAAGGTCGTCTATTATAAGAAGCTCCACGCTGAAGATATTGGAATAGCCTGTATCGTCAACACTATTGTCCTTTAGGGACATTAACCTGTAGTCGTTAATGGTCTTAAATAAAACCGGTGCGGTTTGGTATAACACGGTTCTGCCCCTTTTAAGAAGCTCGGCGGCGATACAGTTTATCATAAAGGTTTTACCAATACCGGTAGGTCCGCAAAAAAACAGGTTTTTTTCTTCGGGGTCATCTAGATTTTCAATAAAGTCCAATGCCCTCTCGCGGATTTTTATGATATTTTCTCTTGGAGAAATTTTAATTCCGTATTTTTTCTCATCTACCTTATCAGGAAACAGGCATTCATTAAAGCGTGAGAAATTCTCTTCGTCCAGCAGTTTTAGATTGGATTGACTGAACAGGTGGTTAATATACTTCTGCCGGTAACAAGAGCATTTCTCCATACCTGATGCCTTCTCTATAAAACCGGTATCTTTACAGCTTTTACACTCAAATTCCGGCTCAAGATAGTCCAAAGGAAAAGAGAATTTTAAAAGTAGCTGCTCTTTTTCTCTTTTCAGGCTATCCATTTTTTTCAGAAGCTTATCTATGACTTTTTCAGACGGCTCGGTACATAGAAGTATTGCTTTATTATATTTTACTCCGGTAAGCTGAATTTCACGGTCTATTTCCTCAATCCTAGGTATTTTTTTATAAACATTATCCTTTTTTAATTGAACCCTATCAAAGGCTAATTTTTGTTTTGCTTCATATTCATTTAATATTATTCGGTGAATGCTGTTATTCATGGCTAATATTTATGATGCCTCCTTGTAAAGAAGATTTATGCATTTTCATAAAGGCTGTTAAGGTAGTCGTCATTATATTTTCTCTGTTCATAGTTTTCCTTTTGAGGCACTGGTGAAACCGCATTAGTTTTTTTGGCAGAGTTCTTAATCTTCCTTGCGGCTTCATATTTTAAAATATCTTCTTTTGTTTTGAGGTTGTTGTTGTGCCAATCGGATATAATGCTATTTAGGTAATTAAAATTCGGGTTAGTTTTTGAGGTGGTCTTTTTGAGTGCGAGCTCAATAATCTCAAAGTTGTATCCATAGTCCATAACCCACTTGGTAACGTACTCCTCCTCATATTCGGTAAGATTTCTATTAAGTTTAAGTTTTTTTACTATTTTGACCCTCACGTCCTTAAACTTTTTATATTCAATAGAATAGTTGTCCAAGTCAAAGGAGTTTCTTATGTTTCTACTTTTCCAATTTTCAGCAACTTTTTCTATGTAAGGTTTAACCAGACCCTTCTGGTCAAAGCAATATTGAAACAACGAAAGCATTACATCCTCATCGAATTTGTACCTGTCAAACCATGCATCAATATCAGTATACCAGGATGGAGACATTACACCTTGGAAAAATGTGTTGTTAATGGTATAAATAATTTGGTTCCGCTTTTTATTTTTTCNGCAGTTCGATATAGCCTCTTCCGGTGTTGAAGTGGTTTTTAAACGGTACATTTTCTTGATTTCTTTTTCTTTAAGGTCATGCAACACAATGCCATTTTCTTTCCAGGAGAGTACGCCGAGGTTTTCAAGCTGTGTAATGCACTCTTTAACCTTTACAGTTTCAAGGCCAAGACTTTTGGCAAATTCTTCGGTAGAGGCATTTTTGCCATGTTTACTTAAAAAAAGGCAATACAAATATACCTTTACACTATCACAGTTGAGTAAAGGCATGTACTCGGTGATAAAAATATCCGGAACCTGAGTATCCGAATACAATATGGATTTGTAAGACTCAAAAAACATTAAATCATCCCCTCATTATAATGGGAAAATATTCTTCTCAAACATTTCTAATTATATCATATAAAATTGACATGTTACAGGAATAATAAACCTGATATAGTGCGTTCTTTTAAAAAATGCGAAAGTTTAAACAATAATATAAAGGGTTTTGGCATCGTGTGAAATAATTTTATTAAGTTTTAAGATATAGAAAATAATGTTGTTGATTTTTTTTGCAGTTTATATTATTATATTATGTGTCAACAAATCTATGTGCCCATAGCTCAATTGGATAGAGCGTTTGACTACGGATCAAAAGGTTAGGGGTTCGACTCCTCTTGGGCACGCCAAAAGTCCCGATTCAACAGCTGTTGGATCTCGGGACTTTTTGTTTGTGTGCCCAGCATGGGCAACAACTTGGTGGTGAAAGTCCACTACGGGCTTGGTAGTAGGAACCGTTAGCCAAGAGCAAGGGTGTCCACGG
>JGI24712J26585_10003989_pt1 | contig 11442 bp, 9 predicted proteins | sample BioPla3DNA2_FD_26585 | JGI IMG/M metagenome (IMG submission 26585)
AAACTTCCTGTGGAAAAGAAGACAAAAACAGGATATTCAACTGCTGCAGAAGTATTAGATAAATTAAAAAACAAGCATACTATTGTGGAAAAAATATTAGAATACAGACAATTGGTTAAGCTAAAAACTACCTATGGAGACGGATTATTTGCTGTTGTTAACAAAGAAACCAATAAGATACATTCTACTTTTAATCAGACTATAACTGCCACTGGTAGAATAAGCAGTACAGAACCCAATCTTCAAAATATACCAATTAAGCTGGATATGGGAAGGAAAATTAGAAGGGTATTTATTCCTAGCAATGAGGAGTATTTATTATTAGATGCGGATTACTCCCAAATTGAACTTAGAGTCTTGGGACATATTGCTAAGGACGAAACCCTTATTAATGCTTTTCGAACTGGGGAAGATATTCATAGAATTACTGCCTCACAGGTATTTAAGGTACCTTTTGATGAAGTAACACAAAGGCAAAGAAATGATGCTAAGGCTGTGAACTTTGGGATTGTGTACGGGATAGGAGCCTTTAGCTTAAGCCAAGACTTAAATATTTCTAGGAAAGAGGCAGAAAAGTATATAGAAGGTTATTTTGAAAAGTATCCCAATGTACGAAAGTACATGGATGCAACAATTAATGAGACTAGAAAACTAGGATACGTATCCACCCTTTTTGGAAGAAGAAGGGAAGTTGCTGATATCAATTCAAAAAACTTTATGCGCCGTTCTTTTGGTGAAAGGGTTGCCATGAATACGCCCATTCAAGGAACTGCTGCAGATATAATTAAAATTGCTATGATTAAGGTATTTAATAGGCTAAAAGAAAGGAAATTAAAATCTAGATTGATACTTCAAGTTCATGATGAACTTATAATTGAAGTACATAAAGATGAGATTGAAGAGGTTAAGGAAATTCTTAGACATGAAATGGAATATGCTGTAGAATTAGATGTGCCCTTGGAAATAGATATGCACCTAGGAAAAAGCTGGTTTGAAACCAAATAATGGAGGGAATAATGAAGGTTATTGGATTAACAGGGGGAAGTGGCAGTGGAAAGAGCACGATTTCAATGTTGCTAAAGGAAATGACAAAGACTTATATAATTGATGCAGATAAAATAGGTCATAAGATTATATTAAAGGGTCAAGAAGCATATTACTTAATTATTAGAAGTTTTGACAGAACGATTTTAAAAGAAGATGGAGAGATTAATAGAAGAAAGCTTGGAGAAATCGTCTTTTCTAATAAATTATTTTTAAATATCCTAAATCAAATTACCCACCCGAAAATAAAAGAGGAAATTATTAAGGAGATAAATCAAGTTAAAAAGACCCCAGATTTCTATGATTACATCATAATTGATGCCGCTCTTTTGATTGAATCAGGATTGTATGAATTAACAGATGAAATATGGGCGGTTTATGCTGATGTAGAGACTAGGATACAAAGAATAATGCTAAGGGATGGGCTAAACAGGAATGATGCTAAGACCCGCATTCATTCCCAGATGCCTTGGAAAGAAATGAAAAAATATGCGGATAGAATCATTGATAATGGGAAAGACAGGGAACTTACAAAAAAACAGCTAAGAAATATTATAGAAAGATAAATTTTAGAGGAGATAATATATGTCATATATAATAGATCTTCGTAGGGGAAAAATTAAATTATTGATGTTCATTGTGCTTTTTTGTGCTATAATCTATATTGTTTTTTCAATCTTAATCCGTGCATTTTTTTATCCTATAAAATATGAAACCTTAGTCAATAAGTATTCTAAACAATATGAATTGGATTCTCACCTTGTTTTTTCTATTATTAGAACTGAAAGCAAATTTAATCCCAAGGCACAATCCCCCAAAAATGCAAAAGGTCTTATGCAAATTACTGATAAAACTGGGGAATGGGCTGCAAGGGAAATAGGGATAGAAGGTTATTCTAGTGAAAAGCTATATGATCCTGAAATTAATATCCAAATGGGTTGTTGGTATATAAAAAGGCTTTTGATACAGTATAATAATGTTGATACTGCTTTGGCTGCATACAATGCTGGTAGTGGCAATGTATCTAAGTGGCTAAAAAATGAAGAGTATAGTAAAGACGGGGAAAATCTTATTATAATTCCATTTAAAGAAACAAGAGAATATGTAAAAAAGGTATCAAAGGCTAGGATACAATACAAACGCCTTTACAAGTAATGGATTATAGGATTTGATTGAATAAGGATTCTTAGGAAATACATACAATAAACCAAAATATAATTACAATGGCATAAATGGTCTAGGAAGGTGCGATAAAAGTGTTTAAAAGACTAAAATTAACTTTGATTTTTATTTCTTTAATAGTTCTAATAACGGGCTGTGCTAAGGATGGCATTAAAGATACCCAGCCCCCAAAAACTGAGGATGAGGTGCAAGAAGAAATACCAAAGGAACCTTCTAAGGGGGGAGAAATGGTTCTGGCAATTCGAACCCCTAAAACCTTAAATCCTTTATTAAATGAAGAGTATACTGTTGATCAAGCACTTAAACTTATTTTTGACTCTTTAATTGATTTTGATGATACGCAAAAACCAATCCCAAACTTAGCCTCAAACTGGAAATTTTCTAATGATGGAGTTACAGTTACAATCAAACTTAGGGAAGATGTTAAATGGCATGATGGAACTAGATTTACCGCAGAAGATGTTATTTTTTCTTTAGATACCATTAAAAATTCCTTAGACACCTCCCCTTATAAACGATGTATGCAAAATGTCATTTCATATAAACCTATAGACGAATACTCTATTAAAATTAATTATAATCAGCCTTTTAGCGGAGCAATATATGCCTTGTATTTTCCGATTATTCCTGCTCATGTATATGGGGAGCAAAATGTAGATACAATGAATCAAGTAAATCCTGTGGGAACAGGGGCATATCAGATGGACGGATATTCATTGACTAAAGAATTAAATTTAAGGGCAAATTCTGACTGGTTTAAAGGTGAACCATACATTGAAAAAATAAAGGTAGTAGTTACTCCTGATGAAGAAACAGATCTTTATTCCTTTGACCAGGGGCAGCTAGATTTAATTGGGACAGATATCGTTGATTGGGAAAAATATGCACAAAAAGACAACACGCAAATTCATGAATACACAACTTCTCATTATGATTTCATAGGGTTTAACTTTAACAAACCCTTGTTTCAGGATAAAAAATTAAGAAAGGCTATAGCTTATGCAATTGACAGAAAAAGGCTATTAGAAAATTATTATTTAAACCATGGAATTATAACAGAGGTTCCGATAAACCCCAAGTCCTGGCTTTATACTGAAGAGACTGAAAGATATGATTTTAATATAGAAAAATCAAAAGGGCTTCTCGCAGAATCGGGATGGAAGGACTTAGATCAGGATGGGATATTAGATAAAGAAGTCAATGGGATTAAGACAAGTATTAGCTTTAATTTACTTGTTGCTTCGGAGAACCCTGAAAGAAAAGAGGTCGCATATGAGATTCAAAATATGTTAGAAGAGGTAGGAATAAAGATTCAAGTAGAGGAAATAAATCAAGAGGAATTATTAAATAGATTAAACTCTAAAAACTTTGATGTTTTCCTTGGGGGCTGGAAACTTTCACCGATTCCAAATTATAGTTTTGCCTTTCATTCTTCAGAAATAGAAAACGGTACCAATTACATTTCATATAAAAGCGCCGTGATGGATAATCTCCTAGCACAGACATTTAATGCGATAGGCGAAGAAAAAATGAAAGAGGAATATGATAAGCTCCAAAAATTTATTGCCGATGAATTACCTTATATAAGTTTATATTTTAGAAATGCAGCACTTATTACCAATGAAAGAATCCAGGGTAAGATTAATCCGCAAAAGGAATTCTACATCGGAAATATAAAGGATTGGTTTATTTATGAGGCTCCCAATACTAATAAGGAAGAAGTTGAAGATAAGGAACTACCCATAAACGAATAAGACATTAGAATTCCTATATTCATGATTGTATCAGAGCAATATAGGAATTTTTTTGAACCTTCTTCTGAATAGGTGAATATAATACTATCGATTATATTCTGAACGGGAGAGGTAGGAATGAAGATTGGTTTAGCCCTATCCGGTGGTGGGGCAAAAGGCATGTCTCATATAGGGGCCCTTAGGGCTTTGATTGAAAGTGGAATAAAACCTGATTTGGTAGGGGGGCTAGTTCGGGAGCTATTGTAGCTGGATTATATGGTTGCGGATACAATCCTATAGAGATTGAGAAAATCGTGAAAGGCAATTTAGGAAATATTATCGATGTGAATTATTATAAGATAATTTGTAGCCTACTAAATTTTTATCAAATCAAGACAAAAGAATTAAGTGGGCTTATAAAAGGCGAGAAAATAGAAAGAATCCTTAAGTATTATACCAATAATCAAGATATAAGGGATACTAAAATTCCTGTTGTGCTGTCCGCAACAAGAGTAGATAATGGGGATAGCTTTTACTTTGTATCCAATAAAATGAACTTACTTAATGAAAGAAAGATAAAATATATAGATAGTATAAATTTGGGAGAGGCCATTAGAGCAAGTATTTCTTTCCCGGTGATATTCCAGCCTAAAAAAATATTATATAATAATGAGTATGTGTCATTAATGGATGGCGGAATTATAGATAATATCCCCATTAGGATATTGCAAAAAATGGGAGCGGATATAGTCATAGGAATTAATCTAGGATATAATGGACGGGTAGATAGTAGTATAGATAATTTTATAGAGATAGGGGAACAGGCAGTAGCAATTATGTCTTATATGATTACAAGGAAAGAATATAAAGAACCCGAACCCGAAATCTATATTTATAATCCGGAAATATGGGATATCTCTTTACTCCAGTTATCAGCAATTGATAAATCCATAGAGAGGGGATATACCGCTATGAAAAAACATATCCCTGCTATAAAACGAAAGTTTAACATATGATTGGAAGTAAAAACTGCTATATATTTTTACTGTAAAATATTACAAAAGAAATACAATAACCCGATATATATAAAATAATACATGGGGGTAGAAGGATGTCAGAGATAAGAAAAGACATTGTTACAGGAGTCTGGACAATAATAGCACTAGAGAGAGGTAAAAGACCCTATGATTTTGAAAAGCAATCAGTTATAAAAAATCATGAAGTTTGTCCTTTCTGTGTGGGAAATGAAGAGGAAACTCCCCCAGAAGTACTGGCATATAGAACCAAGCAGGGAGAGCCTAATAATTCAAATTGGAAAGTAAGAGTAGTTCCTAATAAATATGCTGCATTAAAGGAGTATAAGGCAATAGAAACCATAAAAGGTTTTTATGAAACAGTTACGGGATATGGTATTCATGAAGTATTGATTGATTCACCAAAACATGAAGATACTATTGGTAGTATGTCCCATGAGCAATTGGAGCTAGTCTTAAAAGCCATTGGGGAACGTCACCAAGCCATTAGGTTAGATGAAAAGATAAAATACATTCAGGTTTTTAAAAATCAGGGGGCAGAGGCAGGGGCATCCCTACAGCATCCCCATTGGCAAATAATAGGTGTCCCATTAATTCCCGAATATCAAAAAAAGTTTTAAAAGGAAGTAAAAAATATTATCAAGAACATGGAAAGTGTGTTTATTGTGAAATGCTTAGGTATGAACAAAGTGCGAAAGTGAGAATTATTCAAGATAATAAGTATTTTGTTTCCTTTGCTCCTTATGCATCTAGATTTTGTTATGAAACATGGATAATGCCAAAGCAGCATATATATGATTTTGGGGGGCTTAAAGAAGAACATATAAAATACCTAGCCCGCATTTTAAAAGATTTGATACAAAGATATGAAAGTGTGTTTGAGGGAATATCCTATAATGTTTGTTTTTTAGGTCCATCCCAAGAACCCAGTACAGAAAAAGATTTTCATTGGCATATGCAAGTAATTCCACGTTTGGGGAATCTAGGGGGATTCGAACTTAGCACGGGCTCTTATATTAATCCTACTCCCCCCGAAATGGCAGCGGAGACATTAAAAAAGGTAATAATTAAGAAAAGATAAATAATATTTTGGAGGATAATATGCAAAAATCAGGGTTAAATATATTATTTGTTATTTCAGAAGCGGCCCCTTTTGCTGTAACAGGCGGTTTAGGTGATTTTGGAGGTACATTGCCTCTTGAAATTGCTTCTCTAGGATGCGATATTCGTATTGTAATGCCAAAGTATAGAAGTATTAAGAATGAATTTATAAATTCTATGGAATATGTAACAGATTATCCTGTTAATTTGGATTGGCGAAAACAGACAGTTATAGTTAGAAAACTGGATTTGAATTATAAAAATAAAACAGAGGTTCCCAGTTATTTTATCGATAATGCCTATTATTTTGATAGAGAACAGATGTATAGCAACCCTGATGATGCCGAAAGATTTGCTTTTTTTGTAGGGCGGTACTTGAAATGCTCCCAAAGATTGACTTTAAACCGGATATAATTCATTGTAATGACTGGGAGTGTGGTCCTATATGTATTTTATTAAGGGAACAATACAAATCTATGGAGTTTTACAAAGATATAAAAACTGTCTTTACCATACATAATTTGCAATGGCAAGGGAATTTTCCAAGAGACACCTTAAGTATATTAGGTTTGGGGGAAGAATTTTATAATCCTGATAGCTTGGAGTTTTATGGGAGTGTTAATTATATGAAGGCAGGTATTCTATACAGTGACCTATTAACAACTGTTAGCCCAACCTACGCAAAAGAAATACGAACGCCCGAATATGGTCATGGTTTAGATGGAGTCATAAGAAAAAGACAAAAGGATTTGCGCGGTATAATAAATGGGATAAGTTATAGAGTTTATAATCCTGAGACTGATATGGATATATATAAGAGGTACACCCACCATTTTATAGGAGGAAAAAAAGAAAATAAACGAGAATTCCAAAAGGAAATAGGATTAGAAATAAGGGATGACATTCCATTAGTAGGGATGGTTTCACCCCTATCAGACAAAAAAGGCTTCGATTTAATAGAGGAAAGTATAGAGGAAATCATAAAAATGGACCTCCAGCTGGTTATCCTAGGGACTGGGGATCCAATTTATGAAGATTTGCTTCGATCAATTGAAAAAAAGTTTCCATATAAAATGAGAGCAATTATTACTTATAATCTAGAAGTAGCAAAAAAAATATTTGCTTCAACGGATATTTTTTTGATGCCTTCTAAATTTGAGGCTTGTGGTTTAAATCAAATGATTGCCTTAAGATATGGTGCTATACCATTAGTTCGGGAAACGGGGGGATTGATAGATACAGTAGAGCCCTTCAATCATCAATATCTTAAAGGAAATGGATTTGTATTTAAAGAGCATTGTAAAAGGTCAATGATTTTCGCTCTTAACGAGGCCATAGCACTTTATGAAAAGGATAAGGAAACTTGGAACAAATTGGTTGAAAGGGCAATGAATCAAGACTTCTCTTGGACAGCATCTGCTAAAAAGTATGTCGAATTATATAATGAATTAGCTTAAGATATAAGATAATGATATTTTTTATCTAGATGAGTAAAATTTATCTAGATTTTTTTATGACTTGTGTTATGATAATATATATAAAAATCATTATTATGGATGTACATTTATATGTTTATATTCCTAAAATGTTTCTTGTTATTACCACATCCAAACGGTATAAATAAGGAGTGGATTAAGTGATTTCAAATTATAATATAAAAGAAGATGAATTGGTTTTTAGCCTAGATATTGGTACAAGAACAGTAATGGGTATTTTGGGTTTCCAGAAAAACACAGACTTTGTTGTAATTGCTACTGCAACAGTGGAACATGAATCAAGGGCCATGATTGATGGACAGGTTCATGACATATCTAAGGTGGCTAATGCTGTTTTAAAGGTTAAAAATTCCCTAGAAAAGAAGGTAGGAATAGAATTAAAGGAAGTGGCTATTGCTGCTGCGGGAAGGGTTTTAAAGACATATTTAACTAAGGTATGGCAAGACCTAGATGAAGAGAAAGAAATTCAAAAAGATACAATTAAAGGTTTGGAACTCAAAGGAATAGATGATGCACAATTAAAATTAAAAGAAGACTTAAACAATGCCGACATAGAGTACTTCTGTGTGGGTTATTCTGTAGTGAATTATTATCTTAATGATTACATTATTACTAATTTGGAAGGGCATAAAGCAAAAAAAATAGGTGCCGATGTATTAGCCACATTTTTACCCAAAATCGTTGTGGATAGCCTTTATGCAGTTATGGAGAAGGTTGGATTAGAGGTAGCAAATCTAACGCTAGAGCCAATTGCGGCTATAAATGTTGCCATACCTGAAAACCTGAGGTTGTTAAACTTGGCATTGGTGGATATAGGAGCAGGGACATCTGATATTGCCATTACAAGAGAGGGAACAGTGATAGGATACGGCATGATACCTATTGCAGGTGATGAGATAACGGAAAAAATTATACACAAGTACTTAGTTGATTTTCAGACTGCTGAAAAAATAAAATTTCAAACTGAAAATAAAAAAGAAATCTCATTTCTAGATATATTAGGATTGCCTCACACAGTTTCCTGTGATGAAGTATTAGAGATTATTGAACCGGCGGTCAACCGTCTAGCAGAAGAAATCTCTACAAAGATTTATGCAGTTAATGGGAATAAACCTCCTAATGCGGTTTTCTGTGTAGGTGGTGGAAGTCAAACATATGGACTTACAGAGAAAATAGCTGATAATTTGAAAATACCAAGGGAAAGAGTAGCGGTTCGAGGAGGAAAGTCATTAATTAATGTTGTTTATGAATGCGAACCTTTGGAGTATCCCGATGTTATTACTCCCATAGGAATTTGTGTTACATCTATTATACAAAAGGGTTATGATTTCATTGAGGTAAAGGTTAATAAGGAAGTAGTTAAACTTCTTAATACAAAGAAATTAACCCTTATGGATGCAGGTCTGCAAAAAGGTTTTGACCATACCAATCTATTAGGTAGAAAAGGCGATTCAATTATTTTTAGATTAAACAGACAAAGAAAAAAGGTATGGGGTGAGTCGGCTATACCGGCAGAGCTATATATTAATGGAAAAGAGGCTAGTTTAGATACTCTCATTCATTCTGGAGACGATATATTGATACAAGCTGCAGTTAATGGTAATAAGGCCATAGCCTTCATTAAGGATTATATAAGTGAAATCAATCCTAAACAAGTTAAAGTTAATGAAATGGACATGGAGCTTCCGGTTACATGTATTTTAAATGGGCAAGTAGTAGATAAAGATACCCAAATACATAATGATGATGAAGTCGAAATACTCGAAGTAGATACTATTAGAGATTTAGCTAAATATGCGGATATTTCCCTTGAAAATAAAATAATCTTTGCAAATGATGTGGAAGTAGATGCAGCTTATATTATAAAAGACGGTGATAGGATAGAGTTTGAAGTAGAAAAAGAGGACAGAGCATTTTTTCTAGATGCAATAAAAAATGAAAATACAAAGAACACTATTAGAGTTAAGGTTAATAATGAAGATGTAGTCATGAATGGTAATAAAAAGGAATATATTTTTGTAGATGTCTTTAACTTTATTGATTTTGATTTAAAAAATCCCCAAGGAAATGTGGTTTTGAAACTAAACGGAAGAAGAGCAGCATTTACTGATGTTATTAACCAGGGGGATAATATAGACATATATTGGGATAAAACAAATAAGTCGAATAGGATGGAGAACATATGAATAGGTTTGAATTTCTTGAGAAACGATATACTCACATTCATATAGGCTTTTTATTGATTATGTTAATCCATTTAGAATTAAGTAAATGGATAGGTATATCAAAAGATATTGGGATGAACTTCTTTCTCTTAATTGCGGGATTAATAGCTATGATTATAAAGATTTATGTCCTCGAAAAGGATATTTTAAAGAAAAATCATTTATACGTTTTATTTAAGGCAATAGAGCTATTGATCGCCGCTGGATTTGTCTATTATAGTGATAGGGTTTCTGTAATGGGAGTAGTGGTATACCTATTATTTCTTATAGAGATTATTTCTGTTCATGAAGCCCTAAAAAGCATACGATTTAAAGATATACTTTGTTATTTTATACCTTTAATCCTAATGAGCGCCTTTATCCTTAGAAAAGATTTTTTTTCCTACGAAAATATCGTCAAAACTACTTTTATTATAGTAGTTAGTATAGCAATAATTTATAGTATTAAATGGATGCTTGACGGTATCGAAAAAGTAATAAAACAAGATAAAGATTTATTAGAAAGTGTTAGAAATAAGAATGAAGAGTTAATAAAAGTTAAAGAACATTTAGAAATTGCTAATAAAGAATTAGAAAAACAAAAAGAAGAGATGAAAATAACCAGCGATAATTTTAGGAATAGTGTGGCTGAGTTATTTATCCTAAGAGAAACAAGTACATATATTGGTTCAATTCTCGAAATACGGCAGCTTTTAGAGGTAGTCTGTGACATGATATTGGGCATTATGGGGGTGGATACCTGTTCCATTATTGTTTATGATGAAAAAGATGATACTTTAGATTTTCATATAAAGAGTATATATAACAAAGAAATTATAGAAAAGTTCAAAGAAAATGTGTGGAGCAGTTCCCTCCAAAAGAGGATAAAAGATAAGAAAATTCTAATTGACAATCATTCAAAGACAAAGAAATATGGATTTTTAGAAGGAAGAGAAGTAGGCTCCTTCGTAGCAGTTCCCCTATATAAGGGTAATAAATCCTATGGCCTTATTTTAGCAGAACATAGTTTGGACAATTATTTTTCGACTAGTAGCACTGATCTTTTTAAAGCCGTATCCATGCAAGTTGCAATAGCTATTGAAAATGCGAAGCTATATGAACAAATGGAGGATATGGCTGTAAAAGATGGGCTTACAAAAATTTATAATAGAATGTATTTACAAAATATCATGCCCCAATTATTAGATGATGCAAAAAACAAAAAACAATCTATAGCAGTATCAATATTCGATATTGACCATTTTAAAAGATTTAATGATACCTACGGTCATATTTTTGGAGATGAAGTCATAAAGTTGGTTGCTAAGCTGGGGCAAAACAAGGTAAATATATATGGAGGTATTATCGCTAGGTATGGTGGAGAAGAATTTATTATGATTTTCCCTAATATAAGTCTAAAAAAGGCAGCAACTATCATAGAGGAATTACGAAGGGAAATAGAAGAATTTGAACTGAAAAAAGGGAACAAAAAAGCAAAAATTACGGCAAGCTTTGGTGTTAGCGGATACCCTGAAATAGCTTCTAGTGTTGGGGAACTTATAAGGACTGCAGATGATGCAATGTATCTATCTAAGAATAATGGCAGAAATTGTGTAACAGTAGCAACAACTGGTATGAATGATGAATA
>JGI24712J26585_10003994_pt1 | contig 11433 bp, 9 predicted proteins | sample BioPla3DNA2_FD_26585 | JGI IMG/M metagenome (IMG submission 26585)
ATGAATCATTTTAGAAAAAATATCCTACTCGTTTTAACAGTAGTACTGTTATTGTCAGTAATGGCCTTTTCAGCCTTAGGACAAGACAATTGGAAAATAGGCATAATGACCAATACCGTTACTCAGAATGAAGAAGAGTACAGGGCAGCTCAAAATGTTCTGGCTAAATATGGGCCCGAGCATGTTATCCATATGACCTTCCCTGATAAATTTATGGATGAACAGGAGACCTCAATTGCCAATTTGGTAAGTATGGCATCAGATCCTGATATGAAAGTAATAATTGTTTGCCAGGCAGTTCCCGGTACCGCTCCGGGTATAGATGCCATTAAAGAGATAAGAGATGACCTACTCTTCATTATAGGGCAACCACAGGAAGACCCGCCGGTAATATCTGCTCGAGGCGATCTGGTAATGCAGATGGACGAGATGGGGATGGGTGTAGCAATACCTACGCAGGCAAAAAAACTGGGTGCAGAAGTGCTGGTTCATTATTCCTTCCCACGACATATGTCCTATCCGCTTTTGTCGGCCAGAAGAGAATTAATGAAGGAAACCTGTGCCGAACTCGGTATAGAATTTGTAGATGCCACCGCTCCTGACCCGACCGGCGATGCAGGAATAACAGGTGCTCAGCAGTTTATATTAGAAGACGTTCCCAAACTGGTAGGGAAGTATGGTGAGGATACCTGCTTCTTCAGTACCAATTGTTCACACCAGATACCATTAATCAGTGCAGTAGTGGAAGCCGGGGCTCTCTATGCTCAACCTTGCTGTCCGTCTCCCTATCATGGCTTTCCTTCAGCTTTAGGAATTGAAGTTCCCGAGGAAAAAATGGGAGATATAGAGTGGATAATTGAGGAGATTACCGCTGTTTTGGCGGAAAAAGGTATGACCGGAAGACTATCCACCTGGCCGGTTCCGGTAGCTATGATGTTTATTGAAGCCGGTGCAGAGTATGCCAAGGATTGGATTGATGGAAAATTCACCGAAAAAGTCAATATTCCTTTACTTAAGGAAAAGTTCTTTGCATACTCCGGTGTTGATGCTGAGCTGGCTATATTGGAAGAGGGCGGCGTTACGTATGACAACTACTATGGGATTTTGATAGACCATATTACTTTCTAATCTTTCAAACCGATATGTTTTTAAAACAGAAGTAATCTGATTTAAAAGAGGTAAGGGACAGGAAGCCCTGCCTCTTTTCTTAATAACCTGTATACAGGTTTACTTGTTGAAATCCTTGACAAATAATTGCTTATCTGAATATAATATGTATTAGAAGTAAATCATCTATTTCTTCCGAAAAGAAGGATATATAATTATGCCAATCCTTCCTAATCAGAAAATAATTAATTATTCACTTAAAATACTTTCTACTATAAACTCCTATTGTATCTTGCTTCCAAGTTTTCCGTACTCTTGAAAATAAAAATTTTAAAGGAGGTGTAATAACAAAAACATTCACCTCAAACTTTCTTAAGATTAAACTGTTTATACCGACAATCAAAAAAATAAATTTGGAGGAAAAATATGAATCATTTTAGAAAAAATATCCTACTCGTTTTAACAGTAGTACTGTTATTGTCAGTAATGGCCTTTTCAGCCTTAGGACAAGACAATTGGAAAATAGGTATTTTGACCAGCACAGTTACTCAAAATGAAGAAGAATTCAGAGCCGCACAGCATGTTCTGGCTAAATACGGACCGGAACATGTCATTGTCATGACTTACCCGGATAAATTTATGGATGAACAGGAGACTACCATTGCCAATATGGTTAGTATGGCATCAGATCCGGATGTAAAAGCCTTAATTATCTGCCAGGCAGTTCCGGGAACCTCTCCCGGAATCGATTCTGTAAAAGAGATAAGAGATGACCTTCTTATTATAGTGGGAACACCCCATGATGACCCGCCGGTGATTTCACCAAGAGCTGATATAGTTTTAGCAATGGATGATGTTGGGATGGGTTATACCATACCGGTGCAGGCCCAAAAATTAGGAGCGCGTACACTGGTTCATTATTCCTTCCCACGACACATGGCTTTCTTAACCCTTTCCACCAGAAGAGATATTATGAAGGAAGAATGTGCCCGTCTTGGTTTAGATTTTGTAGAAGCAGATTCTCCGGACCCAACGGGTGATGCCGGCATAACAGGTTCTCAACAATTTATCTTAGAAGATGTTCCCAGAATGGTGGAAAAATATGGTAAGGACACCTGTTTCTTCAGTACCAACTGCTCACAGCAGATACCGCTAATCAGTGCCATAGTTTCTACCGGTGCTCTCTATGCTCAACCTTGCTGTCCGTCTCCCTATCATGGCTTTCCTTCAGCTTTAGGTATTGAAGTATCGGAAGATAAGATGGGCGATCTGCCCTGGATAATTGAGGAAATTACTAAGGTTATGGCGGAAAAAGGAGTAAGCGGAAGACTATCCACCTGGCCGGCACCGGTAGCTATGATGTTTATTGAAGCCGGTGCAGAATATGCCAAAGACTGGATTCAAGGAAAATTCACTGAAAAAATGAACATTCCGGTACTCTTGGAAAAACTCAGCGATTATGCCGGTGTTGACATAGATCTTAAAGCCTTTGAGCATGAAGGGGTTACCTACGATAACTTCTTGGTGGTATTACTTGACTACATCACATTCTAATTTACCGAAACAGTTTACTTAAAACTAATGACTTCTAAAAAAGGTAAGGTTGTCCAAAGTCAACCTTACCTTTTAATTAATTTAAGAAGGTGGTACTTGCATGGCTGAAGACTATGTTTTACAAATGAAGAATATTGATAAGGAATATTATGGCAATAAAGTCCTGAAAGGAGTCAGTCTATCGGTTCGAAAGGGTGAAATCCACGGACTTATCGGAGAAAATGGTGCCGGAAAGTCAACCCTCATGAATATACTCTTTGGAATGCCGGTTATTCACTCCACGGGAGGCTTTTCCGGTGAAATATATCTCAATGGTGATAAGGTAGATCTTAAATCACCCTATGAAGCAATGAAAATGGGTATCGGAATGGTGCACCAGGAGTTTATGCTTATACCGGATTTTACCATTACCGAAAATATTAAGCTCAATAGAGAGACTACTCAAGATAATTTAATAAGTAAAGTTTTTAGAAGCGATAGATTAAAAACTCTCAATACCGGTTCCATGGCAGCCGATGCGAAAAAAGCTCTAAATAGAGTGGGGCTTACTATTGACGAATGGGTGACTGTTGCCGGGCTGCCGGTAGGGCATATGCAATTTATAGAGATTGCCCGTGAAATTGATAAGACCGGTCTCAGACTGTTGGTTTTTGATGAACCTACCGCAGTACTGACCGAGAGTGAAGCCGATAATCTTCTTTCTGCCATGAAGAGATTGGCCGAGTCCGGTATCTCTATTCTTTTTATCACCCATAGGCTGAGTGAAGTTATTCAGATAGCCGATAATATTACCGTTTTAAGGGATGGTGAATTAGTAGCCGATAGGAAGAGTGCTGAGACAAATGTTGCCGAGCTTGCCGAACTCATGGTAGGCAGAAAAGTTGATTTAAAGGGTAAGGAGAAGCAGTCAAGAGAATATCAGGAAAGTGAAGTAATTCTGGATATAAAGAATTTACAGGTGGATATGCCGGGAGAAAAAGTGACGGGGGTAGACCTAAAGATTTACAAGGGGGAAATATTCGGTATTGGGGGACTTGCCGGTCAGGGGAAAGTAGGTATTGCCAATGGACTTATGGGATTATACCCCAGCAAGGGCGAAGTTATCTTTAAAGGGGAGAAGTTGGAACTGAACAATACCAAAAGTTCTCTGGAAAGAGGGCTTGCCTTTGTCTCAGAAGATAGAAGAGGGGTAGGGTTATTATTAGACTCTTCCATTGAGCTCAATATTGTATTTACCACCATGCAGACTAAAGGTAAATTTTTAAAGAGGTTTGGATTTTTTAGTCAATTAGATGATGCAGGAATCAGAGAGTACGCCGCTAAAATAATTCAAGACTTAGATATAAGGTGTACCCATTCCCAGCAATTAACCAGGCAGCTCAGCGGGGGAAATCAACAGAAGGTATGTGTGGCCCGAGCTCTGGCATTGGACCCCGAGACTATCTTGGTATCTGAACCAACCCGTGGAATTGATGTGGGAGCAAAAAAGCTGGTCCTTGACCTATTGATAAAATTAAATAAGGAGCTGGGTATGACCATCATAATGACCTCCAGTGAACTGGTAGAGCTCCGTTCTATCTGTAATAGGATAGCCATCATATTTAAGGGCAAAGTTGCCGGTATTTTAAAAGCCAGTAACAGTGACCAGGAATTCGGCCTTATGATGGCAGGTGAATATCAGAAGATTGAAGAGGATGGGGAGGGCAGACTAAATGAATGAAACAATTAATAATATCGTAAAGAGAATTGGACTTCCCAGATTGATAATCGGTCTACTCTTTCTAGCCACTTGCTTAACGGCGGTGATGATTGACCTCCCATTCGGTTTAATAGTCTCCGATATACTCAGAAGATTCGGCATGTTTGGAGTGCTTTCTCTCGCTATGGTACCGGCTATACAATGCGGTACCGGACCCAATTTTGCCTTACCGATAGGTATCATCTGTGGAATATTGGGCACCCTAATCGCCATTGAATTCAATTTAACATCCCCGCTTTTAGGCTATGGTTTTATTTCCGCCATAATTATCTCCTTACCTTTTGCTGTATTATCGGGCTGGCTGTATGGTCTCTTGCTCAATAAAATAAAAGGGTCTGAAATGCTGGTGGCTACCTATACCGGATTTTCTATCGTCTCTTTTATGCAGATTGCCTGGGTAACTTTACCCTTTAAACATCCGGAGATGAGATGGCCTATTGGGATAGGATTAAGGGTTACAGTATCTTTAGCTTCTACTTTCGGAGAGGTACTCAATAAATTATGGGGCTTTTCTATCGGTAAAGTGTATTTTCCGACCGGTCTTATACTATTCTTTTTGGCTTGTTGTGCTGTGGTCTGGGTTTATTCTAGAACCAAAGCAGGTATCGAGATGAGCGCAGCCGGAGCTAACCCAAAATTTGCTGCTGCCTCGGGTATCAATGTGGACAAGAATAGGATTATTGGTACTATTTTATCTACTTTTCTCGGTGCGGTTGGAGTTATAGTCTATTCACTCAGTTTTGGTTTTTTACAATTATATTTAGCGCCTCTCTATATGGCATTTCCGGCCGTAGCAGCCGTATTGATAGGGGGAGCTTCAACATCTAAAATAAAGATTTCACATGTTATAATAGGAACTTTCTTATTTCAAGGGCTCTTAACTGTGGCTATGCCGGTGGCGAATGAATTGGTACCGGAAGGGAATCTGTCGGAAATGCTAAGAGTGATTGTGCAGAACGGCATAATACTCTATGCCCTTACCAGGATAGGGGGTGAGTCATAAATGGCAGAGCCAAATCAAACTAAAACAACCCAAATAAGTCTAAGCACTAAGATTAAAAGACTGGCATTTGACAATAGTGTTCCTATCTTGTTTATTATAATCTGTTTATTAGGGGTATACTTTTCACAATTACCTGCAGTATTTATAGTTAATCAGCTTTTAACCAGAATAACCAGAAATTCCTTTTTAGTCCTGGCACTGGTTATCCCGGTAATCGCCGGCTTGGGTCTTAACTTTGGCATTGTAATTGGGGCAATGGCAGGACAATTTGCTATTTTAATAGTAACTCATTATAAAGTTGCCGGTTTTAATGGTTTTATGTTGAGTCTACTGTTATCTACCCCTATAGCTATTCTTTTTGGAATATTGACTGCCATGCTACTCAATAGAACTAAAGGACAGGAGATGATAACCAGTATGATTGCCGGATTTTTTGCCAATGGGGTTTATCAATTCATACTCCTTTTTTTAGTGGGAACATTAATTCCTATGAAAAACCCCGATATGATATTGAGTAGAGGAATCGGAATCAGAAATACTATAGACCTCGCTACTAAAACAGGGATAAAATATGCTCTTGATGATGTACTGAAGTATCCTTTTTTTGAGGTTCTCGTGGTTGCGGCAATAGTGGGAATAATAGCACTGAGTATAAATTATTTTCTAAAAAAGAAAAAGGGCAGCGGAGAAGTTGATAATTTTAAATTTGTTACCCTGTTTATCCTTATGGCTCTAGTTATGGGAACAAGTATCTGGGTTCTCAATTCCAACACACTTCTAAAAACAGTGAAACTGCCCATTGTAACAGTTTTATTTATTACCGTTATTTGGGTTTTCAATGAATTGATCATGAAGACCAAGTTAGGGCAGGATTTCAGAACTATTGGGCATGATATGGAAATTGCCAAAATATCGGGAATAAATGTGGATAAAACCAGAACCATTGCCATGATTATTTCTACCGTTCTGGCAGCTTGGGGGCAGATTATTTTCCTGCAGAATATCGGAACACTCTCCACCTATGGAGCCCATGTACAAATCGCTACCTTCTCCATTGCTTCCATACTTCTAGGAGGGGCTTCCGTTACCAAAGCTACCAGCGGTCAAGCCATTATAGGACTCATTCTGTTTCACACTCTATTTATAGTATCACCGAAAGCGGGAAATAATCTTTTTGGAGATGCCCAGATTGGAGAATTCTTTAGAGCTTTTATTTCCTATGGGGTAATCGGGGTGGCTTTAGGACTGCATGCTTGGAACAAAAGGGTTCAAGCCATGAGAAAACATCTTGATACCGATGCCCCTTAGCTTTGATAGCATGATATACCGAAATGACGAGAAGAAATATAAATATAAACAAAAAAGAAGCAGGGATAAAAATGCTTAACAAAAAATATGCTGATAAACTCCGAAAATTAATGAAAAAAAATAATATCGATGCCTTTATTATTGGACCCTCAGATGATTTAAATTATTTAACCGGTTTTAATGTACATGTCTGTGAAAGGCTTCAGGCCTTCTTCTTTTTGGCGGATGGTAATTATTTCCATATCTCGCCAAAAATGTATTTGGAAGAAGCGGAAAAGAATCTGGGGCCGGATACCGACTTTTTCGTCTGGGAAGATAGTGAAAATGTCTTAGATATTATTAAAACAGCCTATCAAAAATACCTTCTCTCAGGGAAAACTATTGCCATTAATAATGCCATAAGAGGAATAGACCTGATTGATATCAGTAACCGACTGCCGGGTGAATATGTAAACGGGCATGAGATACTGGAATTATTGAGAATCAGAAAAGATAAAGAAGAAATTGAGAAGATGCAGAAAGCTGCCCATTTAGCCGATGAGGCGGTGGAGGCGGCTATAAAATATATAGCACCGGGTATGACCGAAAAAGATATTAAAGAGAAAATCATGGAGTTTTTTGAGCAAAAGGGGACTTGTCTTTCTTTTACCCCCATAGTTGCTTCCGGTCCCAACAGTTCCATGCCTCACTATTGTGATGATTCCCGGGTAATTCAGGAAAAAGACATCATTATTATGGATTTGGGCTGTCAATATGAGAGCTACTGTTCTGATATTACCAGAACTGTCTTTGTAGGAGGAATTAACGCGGAAGAAGAAAAAGTATACAATACCGTTTTGGCGGCTAATAAGGCCGGTGAGGCAAAGGTGGGCATAGGAGTCAGCGCAGAGGAAGTGGACATAGCTGCCAGAGAAGTAATTGTCAAAGCGGGCTATGGTGAATATTTCCTGACCAGAACCGGGCATGGAATTGGGGTAAGCGTACATGAGGCACCCTATATCAGAACAGGCAATAAACAGATACTGGAAGAGGGGATGGCTTTCAGTGTGGAGCCGGGAATCTACATAAAGGATAAATTTGGTGTACGTATTGAAGATATTGTTGTAGTGGCAGAATACGGTGCTAATGTACTGAACAAATGTTCCAAAGAGATTACTATTATTAAATAATTGGTGAAGGGACTTTCAATAGAAGAAATAGCTCTTTAAAGGGGATAATTGTCTTTTATTTTACAGGTATGATAGGATACTGTCCAGGTCATTTACTGCTCTCGATTTCGGGGGCAGTTTTCATTTTCAATACCATAAAATTTTATAATGAAGATCGTTTTTCCCATTTAGTTACAATCTCTGCAGAAACCTTATGCTTATTGTCAGCAATTATCTGATCATGGATTAGCATATTTTTCTTATCAGGCAGCGGAAACATTTTTTGTTTTATTACAATATCCCCGGGGTATTTAATCTCGTGATGGTAAGTTACCTGTATATGTTTTAAAATATACTCTTTCTTTATAAATTCCGGTTTATTATCCATACCCCAATACACATATCTGGTGTTATGAACATGGCCTAAAATATCGATATCTTCTTTCTGAACTTGATAAGAGTTTTGAAAACTCTGGTATTCGGTTTGCTGTAATATAGCTGAATCCTGAATCGCGTCAGAATATGTTTCTTGTTCGCTAATGGGCCAAAGGTTAATTAAATTCCGCGGTATTCTTTCCGACCTGTTCTTGGTTAAATTATAGAAAATCCAGCGCGAAGACGCTCTTATTATAGGCTTGTTCCGGTTATTTTTCAGCAGAAACTCTCGATAAGCAAAACACCTTTTTACTTTAGAAATCCAGGTCTCGATAGTGATTTTATCCCTTAATTGAGGCCATTTTTCTATGGCAACATTCCAAGAGAGAACAATCCAGGAAAATCCCTGTTGGAATATATTTTCCATAGAATGGCCTAGCGTCTCAGAATGATTTTCTCCTGTATCATTCAAATAATCAATCAGTTTTGAGGGTTTTAACTGACCATTATAGAGGGACTCATAGGAGTGTACTTCAAATGTTTTTTGAAAAGAAGGTAATTGCGTCATATTCTTTTATCTACAGTTATTACTCAAATAGATTTTTTAGTAATGAATATAAAATTTATTGAGCTGCCTTTTATTATAGTAAAGAGAGAGATTTTAGCAAGTGTAATTCTAAGGTCATTATTTTATTTGACGAAGATATTTAATTATAATACAATTTGGTTTAGCTTTAAAGCAGAGCTATATCACACCTTAATCTTAATGCGCCCGTGGCTTAATTGGATAGAGCAACTGACTACGGATCAGTAGACTGGGGGTTCGAATCCCTCCGGGCGCACCATTTCAGCTTCAATATTTTAGATAATTAAAATAAAACTGAACTCCCTGTTCTTTAATTAAACTGAAGCTCAATGGGTATCAAATATATATCAAAATGAAGAACAAATCAGAAAAGAATTTATAGGTTTATATATCTCTTAAGGGCAAGGGTTGATTTATGGAAGATGAGAACTGCCAACTGATAATGGAGGAAGCCCTCCAATTAGCCCGGCAGGCATTCTGCGCACAAGAAGTTCCGGTAGGGGCTGTAATCACTTTAAATGGCGAGATCTTAGCCAGGGCTTACAATCAGAAAGAAAGAACCAATGACCCTACCGCTCATGCCGAAATATTAGCTATAAGAGAAGCCTGTGCTAAACTAAATAGCTGGCATCTCGATGGCGCTACCATGTATGTTACCTTAGAACCTTGCCCTATGTGTGCCTATGCCGCTATTCAAGCCCGCCTTAAAAAATTGGTCTTCGGAGCACGCGACCCTAAAGCTGGTGCAGCCGGCAGTGTCGTTAACATTTTTGAAAAAAAACTGTTCAACCATGAGGTTGAAATAATAGGCGATGTATTGGCAGATGAATGCGGCACTTTGTTAAAAAAGTTCTTTCAAGACAGAAGATAGAAAGTATAATTATTACAATTCTTATTGTTATAAATGGAGAAGGAGAGGTGGCCGAGTCCGGTTGAAGGCGCTCGACTCGAAATCGAGTAGGCGGCTAGTAACTGTCTCGCGGGTTCGAATCCCGCCCTCTCCGCCAAGTTTCACTTTTTGTGAAATCATAATTGCCCCAGAAAAACAGTTTGCCCTGCCGAGTCCAAATTAGTTTTCAGGAGTGAAATCATCTGTTTCAGTTTCGGCAAGTCAAGCTTTATAATAAGTCCGTCCAGAGCCATTTTGCGAAGAAACGCCTCTTGGTTTGTGCCATCGATTCGCGTCATTTTTTCTTTCAGAAGCCGATGTTTCTCCTCCGTCAATCGAATCATGTTGGTTTGTCAATCCTTTCTTTTGATTTACAGGATTCCTCCTTCTTTGCAAAGAATCAGAGCACCTGGTCTGGATGCTCTATGTATAGGAATATTTAGTTTGCAGTTGGGAATTAAATAGCTGTCAACCTGTCCGTTATTTGCCTGAAGAATTCTGAACTCCAAGCATCCAAAACGGAAGTGTCGTGTATAAACGGCTCAACATCCCGTCTGGCCTGTACATAATCAATGCTGTCAAAGCGTTCTGCCAGCATCTTTTTTGTCTCATTCAGAGAACAGTCTGCATCAGCGGTAATGTACTTGGAGTCAATGAGTCGTTCCCGGAGGTGCTTTTGATTAACTGCTGCACCTCTTGAAAGATAAAAGATATAATCATAAAGATCTCTGCCTTTGATACGACTCTGCCACGCACGACAGATGACTGCATGAATTTTCCCGGCAAACAGAGAGGGCATATCGTACATTTTCACCTCATAGGGCACTGGCAGCAGCCGATATTTGTGCTCAAATGTAGCATAGGCCGGGGGATTGACATCCACTTCAAACTTTATTCTTACGGTCTCATGTCTGGACACACTTCCCGCAACCTTCTCATCGGCATAGAACAACAAAAGGTGCTCTTTCGTGCTCCCTTTCAGAAAAGCGGAACGGATCGTGCTTTCTTTCGTTTTTGCTTTCTCCTGAATTTCCACGTTCAGGCCAAACGATTTCACTTCCTTCTCCAGCACAGGGAAATAGGAGCCTAAGTCAAAATCCAATTCTTCGGCCTCCAGTGAAAAATCCAAATCTTCCGAGAAGCGATCAAGACCATAGAAGATCCTCAAAGCTGTCCCGCCGTAGAAGGCTGCCTTCTTAAAGAACCCGGCACGAGACAAACCACACAGTACGATTTCCTGCATGATCTCCTTCATGGCATTTTTCCTGTCATAGATATTTTCTACATGGTAGCTTTTCAGCATCTGTTCAATGACTGCGCTCATATCATATTCTCCTTAAAAGCGAGCAGAGCTTCTTGATGTTCGTGGTGCGATACGCTTCACTGTACTCACAGACCTTATCTGCATCCAGCTTTTTCAGTTCAGCTTCCTCAATCCGTAAATCTTCCGTTAGAAGCTGCATGAGCTTCTTTATGTTTGGAACGGGAGAAATCGTATAAAGCTGGTCGCACAGCGCCTTTTCCGGTTCGGCAATCCGATAGAAATAGTCTCCCTCCTGAATCAATCTGATCCCTAACGGAAACGCCTCTGACGGCACGTCCCGATAAGTGAATGTCCCGAAGGATGTTTCATACTTCTTTTTCTTTTTCTTTTCAAAGGTAGCGCAGGTAACAGTATATACCGCTTCGGGAATCAGTCCATAA
>JGI24712J26585_10003997_pt1 | contig 11429 bp, 12 predicted proteins | sample BioPla3DNA2_FD_26585 | JGI IMG/M metagenome (IMG submission 26585)
GGGCAACTTAATGGAGTGGCTGGTGGATTACGACGAGCCGGAACCCGGTCACCGCCATATTTCGCATATGTTCGCGCTTTATCCCGATTGCGCCATTAGCCGCGACACACCGGAACTTCTGGAAGCCGCAAGGAAAACTATTGAACTTCGTCTTAAAAGCGGCGGAGGACACACCGGCTGGTCTTGCGCATGGCTTATCAGCCTGTTCGCCCGTCTCGGCGACGGCGACGGCGTTGCGGATATGCTGCGCAAGCTGCTCTCCGACTCGACAAAGGACAACCTCTTCGATATCCATCCGCCGTTCCAAATCGACGGCAACTTCGGCGGCTGCGCTGCGATAATTGAGATGCTGCTCCAGAGCCACAACGGCAGAATCGAGCTGCTCCCCGCCCTTCCGAAAGAGCTGCCGTCCGGCAGCTTCAGGGGACTGCGCGCCAGAGGAGGGCTTACCGTAAACGCCGTCTGGCAGAAAGGCAAGGTTAAATCCGCCGAGATTACCGCCGCGAGGGATGCCGAGTTCATGTTCAGAGCGAACGGCGAAGAAAAGAAGGTAGCGCTCATGGCGGGGGAAGTTTACGAATACACCGCCTGACAAATATATCAAAAGACATAAATAAAAAAGAAGAGGCGCGATGCCTCTTCTTTTAATTATTGTGGTCGTTTAAACGGTAAGCGCTACTATATCCTTCCACGCCTCCGCGCTCGGCTTTGTTGTGCGCGACTCGACGCCGACATATTTCTTATAGCCGGACTCGGCAATCGCCGCAAAGACATTGCGGTAGTTTATCTCGCCGGTACCGGGTTCAAGCCGTCCCGGAACATCTGCGGTGTGGAAGTGGCCGATAAGCTCGATATTCTTCTTAATCGTCGGAATAAGGTTTCCTTCGGTTATCTGCTGGTGATAGACGTCATAAAGCACGCGGACATTCTTCTGATCGGCTTCCTCAATCATTGCGAAGGCTTCGTATGAAGAAGGCAGGAAGTAGCCGTGATGGTCGGTAAGAACGTTCAGCGGCTCAAGTACGAGTGTTACTCCGGCGTCCAGAAGCATCGGTCCCGCGGCTTTGAGACAGCGGACTACGTTGAGATGCTGCTCATAACGGGTAGCGTCCTTGCGTTCGTTGCCGGTCGTAACTATCAATGTGCGGACATCGAGTTCCTTTGCAACTGTGATTGACTGCTCGACTGCCTTAACGAAAACTTCAGGGCTTTCGCGATACAGCATGGCGTATTTATGCCACTGTTCCTTTACTATGGGGTCGAGGGTGTCAACGCACATTGCGGCGATGGGAAGGTTGTATTCGGTTTTCAGCTCTTTTATTCTGCCGATATCAAGTCGGCTCCAGCCCCAGAACTCCACCGCTTTTACACCGGCGTCATGGGCGGCTTTGAAGCGATCGTAGAATTCGTATTCGGAAAAGAGCATCTCGATGCAGGCGGAAAGATTGATCATTTGAGTTCCTTTGATAGTTTAATCAGGTTTATTTCTTCTTTTTAATAATAACTGCTCCGGAAAGAGCGGCTGCGGCGATGGTAAGCGCGAAGATATCGAAGGTCTGCGGCGAGGGCGCTGCTGCGGCAGGAACTGCTTCGGCTGCGGGCGCCGGTTCTGCTGCTGCGGGGGCTTCGACTGCTTCTGCAGCCGGTTCGGTTTCGATTATTACCGCTTCCTCGAATGAAACTTTACCGAAGACTGAGGGATCCTGCCAAGCGGTGTTGTCTTCGTCTGACCAGCCGTATGCGCCGGTGCGGCCATCGCCATCGTCGGCTTTGTTGTTGATCTGAATATCAAATCCTATAACTGTTCCGGCTTTCATATTGACTGCGCCGTTGAATTTATTGAGAGCAAAGGAAGCTTCATATATGAAACCGGTATCGGTAATGATGGAAACCAGTTCATAGCAATTTTTAAACGCCTCGATTCCGGTATCGGTTCCGGTAAAGCTGGTATTGGTAACATCGTCGGCTTTGAATCCGAAATATACAACTTCGTCTGTCGAGAAATCATTTACATCGGTATCAAGCGGGTCGAAATAAAGCTCGGCGCCGTCGCCCCAGGATACGTTGCCGTTGAAGTTATGGTCGGTGTCCTTAACTTCTATGTAGACATAAAAAGCGTTCTCGTCCCAGAGACCGCGCCATACGGCGGTAACTCCGCCGTCATCGCCGTCTTTCAGCTTGTCTATCTTATACTCTTCGGCAGTCTGCCAGACATCGTCCATAACGCCGTCTATAACGGGAGTGCCGTAGGCGGCTTTTGCGACAGGGACATCCGCAAATGCGGGGACTGCGAGCAGCGCGATAAGCGCGACTGCAAGCAACACAGTAAGCTTTCTCATTTTCTTCTTTTTTCCTTTCCGTTTTATATATATTTGATTTAATTATGCGACAAAAGCATATAAAGAGGGAAATATTCCCTCTTTATGTTTAATAGTTGAATACCTTGCCGGTCTTTATCGACTCGTTGGCGTCGATGCAGATGCGGAGAGTTTTGAGAGCGTCTGCATAAGGAGAACGGATAGCCGAGCCGTCGCCGGATTTGACTGCGTCGATGAATACGCGGTCTTCGGTAACGCCCTGATCTTCCTGGCGCGCGAACTGCTCGTCGCTGTCAGCGGTGCGGAAACGAACTCCGGAGCGCAGACGATACTCGACGGTAGCGTCTTTGCAGTTGATGGTCATGCCGCTGCCGGGAATTCCGCCGACTCCGACGTTGTAGCATGAGGTGAAGATATTGGCGATAACGCCGTTTTCAAAGGTGAGAACGCAAGAGGAATAGTCGTCGACATTGTAGCCGGGAACGTTGTATTCGGGAGCTTCCGGTTCAACTATGCCGCGGCCGCCGGCGCAGTAAAGGGTCTTGACTTCGCCGAAGAGATAACGGGCCATATCGAAAAGGTGAACGTTCTGCTCAACAATCTGTCCGCCGGATGTACCCTGACGTCTCCACCAGGCTACGCCGGGGATGCCGCCGATCCAAGCAGCCTGAACCAGACCTACTTTGCGGCCGGCGATGAAATCTTTGATGCGGTCGGTGATGTCCTGATATCTGTCCTGGAAGCCGACGCTGGTAAGAAGACCCTTCTTCTCAGCCTGCGCGCAAATGTCGGCAGCGAGGTCATAATCAAGCGCCATCGGCTTTTCAACGAAGAAATGGCAGCCTTTATCTATGGCATAATACTCGATTTCGCCATGGCAATAAGGCGGTACGCAAACATAAACCACTTCCGGTTTTGTTTCGTCGATCATCTGACGGAAATCGGAATATGATTCGCCGGTGCCGGCTCTTTCTTTAAAGCTGTCAGCCTTTGATTTGACCGTATCGGCAAAACCGACAAGCTCGACGTCATCGAAGTTGACAAGGTGGCTGAAATGATATCCGCCGATTCCGCCGCAGCCGACGATACCTACTCTTACTTTTTTCATAATAAACCGCTTTCTCCGACGCATATAAATATATTTTAACAGTCATTCCGACTTTTCCGGCATCGGTCGGAAAGCCGAATTTTCCAAATTTATGATAACACAAATACTCCGTTTTGTCAAGAGAATTTAGGAAAATAAGTTAACGCATCGGCGCAATAAAAAGTTTACAATTATTTGTCCCGCCGAGGGTTTAATAAAGCTTGTGTATAATGTATAATAAAAGGTAAGTTTATATCAAATCGGGAGTTAATGCAATCAAATGATTTTACAAAACATCTTTGCGCTGACGCTTGCGGAAACCGCGGCTGCTCCGGGAATGACCGGTTACGGCAGCTGGACGACGCTTATTATGCTGGCAATCGTTGCCGCCGTGTTCTATTTCTTCCTCTACCGCCCGCAGAAAAAGCAGGAGGCGGAAACAAATAAGATGCGCAACAGCCTTGAAGTCGGCGACGAAATTACAACCGTCGGCGGCATTATCGGAGCCATAGTTTCAATTAAGGGCGAGACGGTAACTATCGAGACCTCCGCCGACCGCACCAAAATAAGGGTTCTCCGCGATTCGATCCGTTCTATTGACGTCCCGATCAATCCCAATAAGGAAGAGCCCAAGACCCCCGCCAAACTGAAGAAAGCGGATAAGGCTGAAAAAACCGAGGAAAGCCCGAAAACCGAAGACGAAAAAAAGTAAGCCGAAATTAAATAATATTCAGAGGTAACTTACAATGAAAAACATTAAGACGCTCAATAAATCCACCTACGCAAAGAAGTCAGTTAACGCCGGCTGCGGCGAATGCCAGGCAAGCTGCCAATCCGCATGCAAGACCAGCTGCACCGTTGCCAACCAGAAGTGCGAGAAGAAGAGCAAGAAATAATCAATAATGCTGCATCAGTTTGAACAAAACGGATATAACATTGCATTGGACAGCGCTTCCGGCGCTGTCCATGTTTTAAGTCCGCTCGCCGCGTCGGTACTGCGGCAGATGGCTTCCCTTCCCCTGCCGCCGGCAAAGCAGCCGCCGGAAGGATATTCCGAAGAAAAAGCCGAATGCTGGGATGAGTTATATTCTCTTTACGAAAACGGAATGCTTTTCTCCGATGATATTGATACCGAGAACGCCTCTTACGCGAGCGGCTTTATTAAGTCAATCTGCCTGCATATCAGTCACGACTGCAATATGCGCTGCCGCTACTGCTTTGCCGGAACCGGAGATTTCCACCGCGGCAGACAGCTGATGGACCTTGAAACCGGAAAAAATGCTATTGACTTCCTTTTGAGAGAGTCGGGACCCATCAAAAATCTTGAGCTTGACTTTTTCGGCGGCGAGCCGCTTTTGAATTTCGACGTCGTAAAAGAGCTTGTCAGATACGGTCGGGAAAAGGAAGCGCCGCTCAAAAAGAACATCCGCTTTACGATAACCACCAACGGCGCCCTGCTTGACGACGACAGCATTGCGTTCATCAACGAACATATGTCCAACGCCGTTTTAAGCGTTGACGGCCGCCGCGAAGTAAACGACCTCAACCGTCCGTTTGAGGACGGCAGCGGCAGCTACGACACGATAATCCCGAAATTCAAGCAGCTTATCAAAGACAGAACCGCCGACTGGTATGTTCGCGGCACATACACCCGCGACAACCTTGATTTTGCCGAAGACGTGCTTTCTCTTAACGCCGAAGGCTTCGATCAGATATCGGTCGAGCCGGTAGTGCTGCCGGACGATAATCCGATGGCGCTGAGAGAAGAGGATTTATCGATAATTGAAGCGGAATACGAGCGGCTTGCAAAGGTGATGGTCGAGCGTTACCGCGAAGGAAGACCCTTTACCTTCTTCCACTTTATGATTGACCTTGACGCCGGTCCCTGTGTTTACAAGCGGCTGAAGGGCTGCGGATGCGGCGCGGAATACGTCGCGATAACCCCCGGCGGAGATATCTATCCCTGCCATCAGTTCGTCGAATACCCCGAATATAAGATGGGCAACGTAAACGACGGCAGCGTTGACCGCATAGCTCAGAAAAACTTCATGCGCTGCGCCATTGTAAGAAACGACGAATGCAAGCGCTGCTGGGCTAAATACTTCTGCGGCGGCGGCTGCCCCGCTAACAATTACGGCTTCAACCGCGATATCGAAAAGCCTTATAAGTTAGGCTGTGATATCGAGCGCAAGCGGGTAGAATGCGCTCTTATGATTAAAGCCGCCGAAGCGGAAATTGACAGCGAGCGCGAAGACTCGTAAGAAAAAACACGGTTGAGACTCAGAAGCCGTCATTCGCCAGATGTGCCGGTTCAGAATAATAAAAAAACGAGGACAGAAACGGAATTTTTCCGCTCTATCCTCGTTTTCTGTTTTTTGATTATCTGGAAACGACGTCGTCGAAGATTTTCTGAGCCCACTCTTCGATTCTGGCTTTTTCTTCGGGCTTGAGCTTTTTGATGAAGCTGAGGAAGGGGACATCGACATTCAGGATTTCGCCGACCACTTCGGTGCCGGCTTCGCGAAGTGTGTTTGCGACTGCGTTTATAGTCGATTCATCGCCGTTGCCGAAGATAGCGACATAGGTCGCCCGCGATTTATCCATCGAGCCGCAGAATAACCGAAGATCGTCAGGAAGCTGCCTGCCGACTTTTACTCCGATAAAAACAAGCCTGTCATTGTTGCAGGAATACGCAGGAGGTATTTTGTCTACCGGCTTCTCTCCGCCAAATAAGTCATAAATGGCTTCGCCGTAGCTTCTGATTTTGCCGGTTTCCGGATATACGAGTACGCGTGTTTTGATAGCCATAAATTTCACTCCCATCATAATATTTTGCCTATATTATTATAACATATTTAAAACAGTAATGTTATACATTTGGCGTAAATATTTTATTTTTGTCAAAACAGCATAAAATCAACTGATGGTATTTATATATAATGACGAATCGGCTATCTCTCTTCTATCGCTTGACAATTCGTCTGTCTTGTGGTATACTGAATCAAACTGTTTAAACGGAAGGTATTAATATGCTTATAACGATAATCGGCCGCGGTCACAGCGGTACCCGCGCCATAAGCAACACCCTTAAGGATTCCGGCGTATATATGGGCGAGCCGCTTAACGCCTCATATGATCTCATCCCTCCTCAGGATATGTATGAGGCGGCAAGGGTTTTCAGCTCTTATGTAAGCTACAAAGGAAACTTAGAGTGGGATTTTTCGAGAGTTCTTGACGGTCCCATCGATCCGAAATTTAAGCAGCTGATCGAAAACTACCTCCACACCGTGCTTTCTTCAAAGGCGGCTTATCGCGGCTGGAAAATCCCGGAGACCACCCTTGTTTACCCGTGGATAAAGCGGATGTTCCCGGAAATATTCTATATTTACTGGGTTCGCGACCCGCGCGACTGCATTTTAAACTCACATGTAACCGACGATCTCTCGTTTTTCAACGTACCCTACGACCATACCGACAATCTTCGTCTACGTCGGGCGATAAGCTGGAAATATCAGCGTGAAATAGTAAAGGCGACGCCCAGACCGAGATTCTGGCACACGGTCCGATTTGAAGATATGGTTATGGAGCAGGAAAAGACGCTTAAAAGCCTTGAAGGTTATCTCGGAATATCGCTGGCAAGAATAGAGATGAGACCTGAATCGGTCGGCAGGTACAAAACCGCGGAAGGCGAATATATGTTTGACTTCTTCAAAGAAGATATGGACGAATGCGGATATGAGCATTAAACAAGGGGGTTAATACATGAGAAAATTCAGCGAATGGAGATTAGGCGCGTCAACAGCCTGTTTCGGCGCCTGGACGCCCGAATTATGCGCCGAGTATCGTGACGCGGGAATCAAATCGATGGAGCTTTCCCAAGGCTACGATTCACTTTTAAATCAGCTTTTATTTATCGAGCGCGCCGAATATATAGGCGAAACAACCCGCTCATACGACGTCGAGCTGCGCTCGCTTCACCTGCCTTTCAGCGGAGAGCTTGATCTCAGCCGTCCCGACGAGTTTGCGGATAAAACGGTCGACATTCAACTGAGACTGATTGACGCGGCGAAAAGAGCCGGTATTCCGCTTATAGTGATTCATCCCTCCTCCGAGCCGATAAAAGACGAAGACAGACCGATGCGGCTGGAGATATCAAAGAAAAACCTGAAAATACTCGGCGAGAGATGCGCAGGCTACGGAATGAAGCTCTGCGTTGAAAATCTGCCCCGCACCTGTCTGGGGCGCTGCTCCGATGACTTGATTTATCTTATCGGAGACGAGCCGAATATTTTCTGTGTCTACGATACAAATCACCTGCTGATACAGGATAATGTTGAATTTATCCGCGATGTCGGGCACAAGATCATCGCCCTGCATGTCTCCGACTACGATTTCATCGACGAGCGGCACCTGATTCCGGGAGAGGGGAAAAACGATTGGAAGGCGATAATAAAGGCGCTCGAAGACGCCGGATATCCCGGAGACTGGACTTATGAGTTGAAGCGTCAATGGAGCGCAAAGCAAGTTTATGATAATAAAAAACAGCTTGAAGAGCTGATTTGAAAGGACTATATATCATGACTATATCCGAAGAAATCAGACGGCTGAATCTGCCGCCGATACTGAAATTCGCCGACGGACGAGATGTAACCGCCGAAAACTGGCCTCAGCGCCGTGATGAAATTCTGCGCATATTTGAGGAACATGAATATGGTTGTTCTCCGCGCGGTCCTTTTGAAGTGACGGGAGAACTTACCTACAAACGCGAAGACGATTACGCAAATAAGGTGCTTACCGAAAAATACCGCCTCACCGTTAATGACACCGCCGAAAACGTCAGTTTCAGTTTCCCCGTTGTCTTCCATACTCCGTACGGCGGGCGCAAGAAGCCGCTCTTTATTCTCATCAACTTCCGTGATCAGACCCCCGACGAGTATATGCCGGTCGAGGAGATTACCGATCGCGGCGCAGCCGTCGCGATGATATACTACAACGATGTCGCCGAAGACGCTAACGACGACTTCAAATCCGGCGTCGGACCGCTCTATCCGCGCGATAAATACGACTGGTCGAAGATCGGAATGTGGGCGTGGTCGATGTCGAGAACGCTTGATTTCGCGCTGTCGCTTGATCGCTACAACGAAAGAAAAATCGCCTGTGTAGGTCACTCAAGGCTTGGCAAGACTTCGCTCTGGTGCGGGGCTCAGGACGAACGCTTTAAATATGTATTTGTCAACGACAGCGGCTGCTCCGGAGACGCCGTGACCCGCGGCAAGACAGGCGAGAGGATAGTGCATATAACAAACGCTTTCCCCGTCTGGTCCAATGACAAATACAAGGAATACCGCGACCGGGAAGATGAAATGCCCTTTGATCAGCATATGCTGGTCGCCGCGGTTGCGCCGAGGCATGTATACGGCGGAACTGCGGTGCTTGACACCTGGGCTGACCCCTATTCGCAGTATATGTCTTATTACCTTGCAAACGATGTATATAAGCTGCTCGGCATGAAGCCCGCCGATTTCCCCGACCGCCGTCCGGACACCGGAGAACGGTTTATGGGCGGAGATATCGGGTTCCATATGAGACACGGAGCGCACTTCTTCAGCCGCGAAGACTGGCAGTGTTACTTAAACTTCATGGAGCTATAAATGGCGATATCGGAAATTGTCGTCACTAATATGGTAATGATAGAGGATAAAGCTGCGGGAAAGGTGCTGGCGCAGCGTCGCGTCAAGTCCTGGCGCGGAGTCGCTTTTCCCGGAGGGCATCTTGAAAACGGCGAGAGCCTCGAGCAGTCTGCCATTCGTGAGGTATACGAGGAAACCGGACTAAAAATAAGCGATCTGAAATTCTGCGGCATCGTCCACTGGACAAATTCGGATACCGGTTATAACGAGCTGATATTCTATTATTCCACCTCTGTCTTTGAAGGCGAACTGAAGCAAAGCGAAGAGGGGGAGAATTTCTGGGTCAGCCTCGACGAGCTGCGCCGGCTTGATCTCTCTCCGGGGTTTGACACCCAACTGGAGCTTTTCTTAAACGACAACGTTCACGAGCTGCTTATTAAGTATGACGACAGCGGCTCGCCGCTCATCCATCAATGGTTCTGAAACATAGTTCATAAATTTGCCGCCGGAGCGAAATTATTCGTTCCGGTGTTTTTTCTTCTATAACAATATTCCATAATTTAAGAGCTTATATTTTGTATATAACAGAGATTTTTTGTTTGTTTTTATGTTTTTGTTAATTTAGCTCAATTTTACACTTGATTTTTTGTGATTTTTTAAGTATAATATTCGCAACAACATATTTTTTATAATTATGATTATATTATCTTGTCTTTTAATCAGCTTACAACTGCCATTCAATCACGTACTCACGAGGGAACAATTATGAAAAAAAGAATCATGTCTGTTATTTTGCTCGCAGCTCTGTTCTCGTCCTTTGCCGTTTCCTGCGGTAAAAGCGACAAGGGCGCCCCGGCGGCAATTACGACTGCGGCAAACGCAGATGCATCCGACGCTTCGGCAGACGGTACGACTGCCGAGGTTGAACTTCAGCCGGAGCTTCCGAGTTACGACTGCGGCGGCGCAACATTTACCTTCCTTGTCCGCGGTCCTGCATTCAACGAATGGGAATCTCAGGACATTAAAGCCGAGGAGGAAAACGGAGAGCCGGTAAACGACTCTGTTTTCTCCCGAAATCTCTTTATAAGCGAAAAATACAACGTTGAGATAGTCGCAGCCGGAGTGGGTGACCCCGGTAATTCGGCAAAGAAAGCGGTGCAGGCGGGAGACCAGTCCTACGATATATTCATGGCAAACACCAGCGAATCCGCGTCTCTTGCCACGCAGGGATTCGTTTATAATCTCCACGACATCCCTTATCTGAATCTTGAAGCTGTTTGGTGGGATCAGCAGTCGATAAAAGATCTCTCGATGGCGAACCTGCTTTATTTCTGCACCGGCGACATTTCCATTATGTGCAACGACGCGACATGGATTCTGATGTTCAACAAGCAGATCGCCGAGGACTTTAAAATCAGCGCTATCTACGATCAGGTGAAGGAAGGCAAATGGACCTTTGATCAGATGATCGAATACATGGAGCTGGTTTCCGCCGACCTGAACGGCGACGGCATTATATCTCCGAAAGATGACCGCCTTGGTTTTGCGACGCATACTTCTTCCATTGAAGGTCTCTTCTTCGGCGCCGACCTGAAAACTATTTCGAAGGACGACAAAGATATTCCGTATATTGATATGGATACCGATAAAATTGTCAATGTAATTGAGAAGGCTAATGTCATAATGTGCGATACCAACATCGCATTTAACTTAAGCTCAAATAAATTTGGAATGTCAAACGCCATAACCGACCTCCAGCCGGTATTTGAAAACGGACATTCGCTCTTCTACGGCGAGGTAATGCAGTGCATCATCCGTCTCCGCGCCATGGAGACAAACTTCGGCGTAATTCCCTTCCCGAAAGCCGACGAGTTCCAGGAGAATTACAGTCACTTCGTTCACACCACCGGATGCATGGTTTCCGTTCCGCTTTCCTGTTATGACACTGAGCGCGCCGGTATAATTTTAGAAGCTATGGCTGCAAAATCGCGTTACACCCTTCGCCGCGCTTACTACGACATCTGCCTTGAAGGAAAGTTTATGCGCGACGTCGAGTCGGAAGACATGCTTGATATCATCCTCGCTTCCCGCAGCTGGGACCTCGGATATATCTACGGCTGGGGCGGTCTATTCTCTGCGTTCAGCAACTGCGTTTCCAAGAACAACACCGACTTTGCATCAAAGTTTGCGTCAGCTGAAACAAAGGCCCAGACGGCTCTTGACAAAACCCTTTCCAAATGGGAAGAAAACACTTAATATCACCGCATTTCTTATAACAATATCAAAAAAGCGCGGGGGCTGTATCAAAACTCAAATTTTGTTACAGCCCCTTTTTTTATGAAACCCCGGTTAAAATTCACCCCAAACCTTTGGAAAAACGGCAAAAGAAAACAA
>JGI24712J26585_10003999_pt1 | contig 11428 bp, 12 predicted proteins | sample BioPla3DNA2_FD_26585 | JGI IMG/M metagenome (IMG submission 26585)
GAACAAACCATATCATAGTGAAAGGTGTAGAGGTTCCTGTAAGGGATTTGTTCGAAATGCTAGGATACACGGTCAAATGGGATGGAAAAGAAAAATGCGTGGTGATATTATGAGACTATACAATAGAAACAGAAGGGAAAAAAGACAGGGGAAATTTTCTAATATCATTGTTATAATTTCGATTTTGGCTGTGACAGTTTTTACTGTTGCAGCTTTTGTTTTGCAGTTCAGAGGATATATGGAAATTTCAGCAACTCTTACGGGTTGTTGGTTTGCATTTTGGACAGTAGAGATAGTGGCTTTGGCTTCTATCAGAAACAGCAAGACAAAACATGTAGATAGTAAGGAAGAAAAGGAGGGCGAAGATGAATAGCGATCTAATACTAAAAGTAGTTTTGTCAATTTTGGCAATTGTATCAGCTCTAATGTCAGGTTTGTTGATACCTTACTTGAAAACTAAAATTGACGCTAACAGAAGATCTGAGATAATGAGAATTGTAGAAGTCGCAGTAACAGCTGCTGAGCAGATTTTTATTCCCGATGAAAAAGGAAAAGGTCGAGGGGCTGAAAAAAAAGAATTTGTTATCAATTATTTATATGATAAGGGTATTAAAGTATCAGATGAGGATCTGGATATTTTGATAGAGGCAGCAGTTAAAGAATTAAATATTTGGCAGAAGGAATTTAAGGGGGCGTAATTGCCCCTATTTTTTATTCTCCCATTCTTCAACTAATTTTTGTATGTGATCGACTAGCTCATCTTTCATGGACCTGCCTTCCAGGACCATCAAAGCTTTAAATTTTGCGTGAAGTTCGTCGTCGATTTCAATAGTTAATTTCTTCATTTTTTTCAGCTCCTTTTTGTTTATTTTTAACTTTGCTTAGAAGTGGGAGCTGATCAGCTCCCACCTTTTTTATTATAATTCGTTCAGTCTTTCTGCGTCCGCTGATACATAAATATATCTATGTTTTATCTCGAGCTCTTCAGTCTCAACAACTTCATATTCATAATCTAATTCATATTTGCTGTATAGTTCATCTACTAGACTGAAGATTTCTTTATCCGTTAAATCTTCAACAGATAATTTGATTGTTAAATCCTCATTACCCATAATCCCGCACGTTTTAGCTTTGTTCTCTAACGCTGTTATAATTTCGTCCATTTTTTCATCAACTCTGTTTTTTGTTTTTTCCATTTTTAATACCTCCTAAATTTTTATTTTGTAGTGTTTTCCTTACCTACTATATACATAATACCATAAACCCGTAAAGCTGTCAACCCTTTTTTGAAAAATAATCGTAATGTTTTAAAGTATGTGAAGAGGGCTTTGGTTGTTTATTCTGCGGATGAGGTAGATGATGAGATGTCTGAGATAATTCCTAATTTAGGAAAAATAATGAACAAGCCTTAAAAAAGCTATTAAACTTTCGTGGTAGCTAACAAGTAGCTAACAAAAGCAATAAATAAAAAAAGAAACTACCACAATAAATGCGGTAGTTTCAATGGGCAATACAGGGCTCGAACCTGTGACTTTCACCACGTCAAGATGACACTCTACCAGCTGAGTTAATTGCCCTCTTTAATTATTTTACCTATTTAAAGCCCTTATGTCAAGCTATATTATTTATAGCGAAAAAGAAAAAATAAGGGAGGACTTTATCCTCCCAAAAATCTGACAAGCTTTAATTATTACTTTAAAGTTTATCTCTTATTCAACAATAATAGGGCGATTATCCCCAAAGGTCCAAGGATACCTACTATTAAAGCCCTAAGGGGCGTAATCTCTAAGTAAAGGTTGGAGCCCTTTGTGAAGAGGTTAAATATCCAAAGCAAAACTCCGCCGATTAAGGCGTTTACTAGGACCTTAATCAATAAGCTTGCACTGAAGGCTAAGATCTTACCTATTATTATTAATAGCAATATACCTAATCCAAATCCAAATACAGAACTCATGTTTTCTCCTTTCCGATCAAAAAATTTATATCAAATAAATACCCTAAAGGACAAAGAAATACTCATATTACCCAATTTTAATAGAACCGTTTGAACTGGTTGCCTTTATCTGCAATTTCGACTCAGCATTTTCATAGTCGATAGACTCAGCCAAAACCCTCTTCATCCCATAGTTTGCGTGTTGGTTCTTGATATAAATCAACTTGTCCTTATTAACTTGGATGTTGCCCATGGAAGTTTCTAAGTCTAATGAAACAGCCTTTTCTTCCGGTAGCCTATCCACATTAATCGAAGCGTTGGAAGTTGTAAGGTCGATTTCTTTCATAGTTTCTTGGTTGTAGTTAGACAATTCAATCCTGCCGTTGGAAGTTTTAACCAGGAGCTTTTCAGTTTCTATTGCGTCTACATTTACAGAAGCATTGGAAGTCTTTAAGACAGTTGTTTCTGCCTTGACTCCAGTCAGGTAGAACTTTCCGTTAGAAGTCTTAAGGTCAAGGTTTTGTGCACTTATTGCATCCAATAGAATCCTTCCGTTGTTTGTATTAGCAATTAATTCCTCTATATTTGTATATTTAACTTCAATTGCAGCATTTTGTGTCTTTAGGTTGGCTTGGTTAATGTTAGTCTCAACTAGGCGGATAGATCCATTTTGGGTTTCAACCCCTAAAGAATCAATATTTAAATTTTCCACAGAAACCCTGCCGTTCTTAGTAGCCAAGGTAACTAGACCAAATTCCTTGCCGGGCAGCATAGCCTCTATATCAATATTTACATTGGTATACTTCGGTGAAAAGACCAGACTGCTTCCTTCAAGGTAGAAGTCATACAGGGAGTCGCCAGTCTCAATTTCTTGGGACTTATAGGAAGCCTTAACCTTTATTTTTACCAGGTCATCTTCAGTATTTTCCTTAAGGCTTATTCCGCCGTTAATGGCTTTAAAGTCTATTTGAGGATTTTCCACATCTGAAATATCTAAGGAGTGGTTGCTGGTTATGCTTTCGTTGTTTTTCCTCAAAGTTGTGCTGTAGTCTTTGAAGCCACCAACCATATCAGAAAAGGCAGATTCCAATTCCTTACCAAGACCAAGCAAGGTTTCTCCAAGATTTTGACCAAAGACCTTAATGTCTTCCGAGTTTATATTCGTTGCATTTTCAAGCTTTTTACCCATATCAGAAAATTTTTCTTTTATCTCGTCAGTATCAAATGTAAAGTCAAACCTTTCTCCAGACTTAGCACCAAACTTAGTGCTATTCTTTGGACCTTCACTTTCATCCTTCTTATCTATAGCTTCTAGAAGTTGTTGAGCTTCTTCAGTGGTGATTTTTCCCTCTCTTAACATTTCCAGAATCATTCTTTTATTATCCATAATATCCCCTCCTATAGAGAATCTTCATTATTTAAAATTTTAATCGCTTGAACAGCCGTAATCTCTCCGCTATTTAACTTACCCAAGACCTCTGCAGGGTCCGGAGCGACAACCGGCTCCTTCTTGTAGCCCAAAAGTTCGATTACATTCTCCAACTTATTCCTCACAGTCGGATAAGAAATATTCATCTCTTTTTCAATTGCCTTGATGTTTCCTCTGTTCTTTATGAATATCTCAACGAATTCCAATTCTTCCTTTGGTAGTTTTTGAAATTTTGAAAAGTGGAATTCTCCCTCAACCACCGTTCCGCACTTTAAGCAGGAAAGTTTTGTTGCCACTAAGTCGTTTGAACATACCGGACAAGCAGAAATAACTTCTTTTTTCATTTTTTCATCCCCCTTTATAAATTATTATAACAGGAAAATTAAAAAAGTCAACAATAAAATTAAAAAAATTAATATTAATATTAATAAAGTTAAGTTTTTTTGCTTTTTAAAATATTTTCGGAATTAGAATATAATAATGAAGGCTTGTGTTCGTCTTTGTGGGTCTGGATTGCCGCGTCGGTCTGCTCCTCGCAATGACGGGTGCGGTTAATATAGCTACAAAAAAAGACGATAGGAAATCGTCTTTTTATATTCTAGTTATTAGCTAACAAGTTATATTCTTCAATTACTTCCACATCAATTGGCTCGAAGTAGTAGAAGCCTTGGACATGGTCCAGGCCACGCTCTCTCAGGTAGACCATTTGGGAGTGCCTTTCCACCCCTTGGGCAAGGAGGTCAAAGCCTGCTTTTTTTCCAAGGATTATTATTGCATCAATAATGGCCTCATCTATTGTGTTCTTTTCAATACCTTCGACAAAGACTGAAGAAATCTTAATCTTATCTATTGGCAAGATTTTCAGATAAGAAAGGGAAGAGTATTCCAATCCAAAGTTGTCTATTACTATTCTTACCCCCAGCTCTTTAAGGGCATTGAGGCTTTCAAGTGCATGGTCTAAGTCTTCAGCGAGGAAGTCTTCAGACATTTCAAGCTCCAAGTATTCCGGCTGCAAGCCTGAAACTGCCAGAGCCTCCTTTACAGAATTATAGAGGTCTGTTTCTTCATACCTTCTCTTGGATACATTTACAGAAACTGCCGATTCTGACCCTGCATCCACCCAGAGCTTATTTTGCCTACAGGCCTCTAAGAGGGCCCAATTATCAAGCTTACGCAAGAGACCAAACTTTTCAGCCACATCTATAAACTCAGTTGCCGGGATTACACCCCACTTATCGTGCTTCCACCTCATCAAGGCCTCTTTACCGACAATCTTACCTGTTAAGGAGTCAACTTGGAACTGGTAATACAAGACTATTTTCCTATTATCTGCAGCACTTACCAATTCCTTTACCAGCCTTAAATCCTTTTCTATGCTTTCTGAAATTCTTTGGTTATAGAAGTGGTAGGAGTTCTTGTTCCTGAGTCTCATTTCCCTCAAGGCTATGTTGGCATAAGATATCAAGGCAAAAACATCCCTACTATCTTCAGGAGAAACAGATATACCAATACTTACCCCAACCTCAATTTCGTCCCCCTTGACTCTAAAAGATTTCTTAAAGACTCTTAAAATTGAGTTGGAAACCTCCTCAATTTCATTTATATGACCATAAGGTTTAAAGGCCAGGAATTCATCAGCCTGTCCCCTGGCAAGGACACCTTCGTCGCCAAGCTGTTTAGAAATCCTATTTGCCACCTTGCAGAGGAGTTCATCTCCGGCAGCGTGCCCCCTGTAGGAGTTAACCAGGCTGAAGTCATCAATATTAACTAAAAACACAGCCAGCCTAGGAAATTCATCTATGGCTAATTCCAACTCATACCTAAAGGCCTTTACATTCAAAAGTCCGGTAAGCTTATCAATATTTCTCAACCTTAATAATTCTTGATTTAAGGACTTGTTTAATTTATATTCATCCTCTAACCTATTTTTTGCAAGGACAAATTCATCTTCCTTGCTTGAAATAAACTCTTCAATATTAGCTGTCCTTTCTTCCATTTGCTTAGTTCTTTTTATGTCAAGTTTTGGATGATTCAAACTAATCAAGATATTCTCTAAATCGCCTGTATCTTCTTCCAGGTATTTAATCCTCACATTGGTAAATTCCAAGCCATAAAGGTAGTCACTTGCTAAAGATTCAAAATCGGACAGGTCATTCATATCTACGCCAAGAATGGAAAACAAGTTATCTTCTTCCTTGAAGACCTTTTCCCCGGGCTCTTGGAAGTGAGAGCTCACATACTTTATATCACCAAACCTGTCAAGAATAATATATCCATCCCTTACTGTCTCAATAGCTCTTTTATAAAGTTCAATAGAAGGGTATTTTTGAACCTTTCTAAGGCTTAGGAAAAACAAGGTCAAGAAAGGAATGTATAGACCCATTAAATAAATATTTATATTCCTGCTATATAATCTTGGAAAAGATAGGAAGATTAAGGCATAGCTTATGCTTGATATATAAAAGGCCCTGAAAAAGTTTACATTAAAGTTAAAAGAATGACTGGCCCTTTTCTTGTGTAAATAAATTGCATATATAAGAAAAATTATTGAAGCGATCGCTATTATTGTAATAGATATGGAGTTAACCCCTCTGGAAAATTCTGTTGAAGGATTGTCTCCCAATACTAGGAGGGCAACAGCCCTAATAATAAATAATATAAGGAAAGGGATAACAATGCCTTGGTTGTTGACTTGTACATTAAGGTATATTTTCACATAAATTATTGAAGCAATCATCAAACCATATGAGCCAAAGGTCAACAAAACAGACGGTATTGCTCCATCAGTCTTCCAGTAGGATGAGACCAGGGCAAGCAAGGCCGCAAATAAGGAGAATAAGAGGAAGAATAGGCTATTCTCATTCCTCTTCTTTATAAAAGAGTAGAGTCCTAAGACTACGAAAAAAATTGCAGTATACATTAAATCACCCTATCGGTATTGATTTGGAAAACTTCAGTTTCCTCTATCTCTTCAACGCTCATCGGCTTGTAATAGTAGAAGCCTTGGATATCATAGCAACCCTTGTCCCTTAGGTAGGCCATTTGGCTATGTTCTTCAACACCTTCAGCTATTAATTCCAGTCCAATCTTGTCTGTTAAAACTATAATTGCATCTATAATTGCTTCATCCACCTTATTATTGTCTATGCCGTCAATGAAGGACTTGGCAATCTTAAGCCTGCTGGCAGGCAGTGTCTTTAAATAATTCAAGGAAGAATATTCCGTACCAAAGTCATCTATGGAAATTTTTACTCCGAAATCCCTTAATTTTCCTATTATCTTGATTACCTTATTAATGTCAGTTAATAAGGTACCTTCTGTAAGCTCAAGCTCCAAATATTTTGGGTCTAGATCATGTTCCTCCAAGGTGGTTTTAACAAGTTCCGGAAGTGAGTCAGACATAAATTCCTGTGGTGACAAGTTAACAGATATAGGAACATGGATAAGGTTCCTGTCCTGCCACTCCTTGTTTTGTCTTATAGCCTCATTTAATACAAACCTATCGATATTAGGCATAAGACCATACTTTTCGGCAACCGGCAAGAAAACTCCGGGAGGTAAAAAGCCAAGGCTCTTATGGTTCCACCTAATTAGGGCCTCAAAGCCAATGATTAGTCCCTTGTCAGAGTCCACCTGTGGCTGGTAATAAAGTTCGAGCTCACCGTCTATTATTGCTTCCTTTAATTCATTTCTAATCTTAAAGTTTCTTTCAACCTCTTCCTTCATTTCAGCTGAAACAAACTTATATACAGACCCTTCCATCTCCTTGGCCTTATGCATGCTTATATCAACATTTTGCATCAGTGTTTCCATGTCCATAGCATCATCAGGATACAAGGAAATACCAATGGATACATTTAGGCTCTTACTACCGAAGTCAAAATTAAAAGGCTCACCGAAAAGTCTAATAATCTTTTGGCTGATTTTTTCTATTTCATCGATATTTTTGTAGTCTTTAATAATTAAACCAAACTCATCTGCCCCGATTCTCGCCATGAAATAATTAGGCAAGTTATCAGTAAGCCTCTTGGCAGACTTTATCAAGACTTCGTCACCTGCAAAGTAGCCATAGTCATCATTTATAGACTTAAAGGCATCAATGTTGAAATAAAGAAGGGCTAAAGGAGTCCCGCTTTCCTCACATTCACTCAAGGAAGTCCTAAGTTCATCCAAGAATAAGGACCTGTTAGGAAGGCCTGTGAGTGGACAGTAGTGGGTTATCCTGTCAAGAGTTTCTTCAATTATAATACCCTGGTTTCTTTCTCTATTAAGACTTGCTTCCAGTTCGATAATTTCTTTTGTCTGTTCTTTGATTTTCTTTTCCAGGCTAAGATTTAAGTCTCTGAAGGCTTTTTGAGTTTCCGAAACACTGCCGGCATCCCTGAAAGTATAGTTTGAACCCAGTAGGTTTCCATCTTCATCTCGAAAAGTTTCCTTTGTTAAGTAAACTATGGACTTGTCCTTCAAGTTGATTTCCAAGTCATAAAACTCATCCATTTCTAAGAAGTCGTTATTTTCAAAAAAATCTTCAATCTTCATATCCAAAGGACTTGACTCCAAGTTAATATTTATAGAACCGGGAGAAAAGTGCTCAATTATACCTAGGTTATTGGTAATAATAGTTCCATCGTCCATGGCAGCTAAAATTTTTGAAAAGAGTTTTTCCGGATATATGTCTAAGAAATTATACTTAGTAATCGCTATGTAAGCAAAAAACATAGCCGGTACAAAGAATATAACTGTAAGTCTTGGGAGGGAAAAATCAAGAAAGCATGGTAAAAAAACATCCCAAAAAAGGGCTAGAGATGTACTTATGCCCATTCCTATAGCGATATTCTTTGCAATAAACCTGTCTCTCTCTGTTTCGGTAAAAAAAACAAAGGAGATGATTTCGTGGAAGGCAACCACAACATAAAAAATTGTGTATAAGGTGAAGTAGTGGTCATATATTGGCCCTCTACCAATAGCATTACGGTATAAGGGACCATATTTTGTTATAGTTGCCAGGTCCGGCGTGGTCGGATAGATTAATCCATAGATGATAATGTTTAAGATTGCAGGTAGGAAGAGTATCAGTAATTGTCTCCTACTTAGGTCTTTTCTGGAAACTGTCATTAAAAACAAGGCAAACAAAGGCGGACAAATCGAATAGAAAGGAGTTGTCCAAAGCCTTAATGTATTTATTTTATTGAAGTCATCGGTTGTATAGGAAAAGAAAAGAAGCATAGTCCATAAAAACATACATATGGATATGTAGTGGAATATGTATTTGGATTTCTTTTCCTTATCTCCTGAAACAGAAATAATTCCGATGAACAGGTAGAAAAATGCTGTGAAAAAATATAAAATCTGAAACATAAATTCCTCATTCCCTAATTCTTAAACTTTTTATTTCTAAAAAACTCCAAGCATAGGTAGTACAGCTCCTGCTATAGCAAGTAGTATGAACAACATTGCAAGAAAGAGAACAATACCCCTCTTCATTTTCTCGCTCATAAAATCCTCCTTGTAAACTATTTATTGTATAACAACTCAAACTTCGCACATCGTTATTGCGAGGGCTTTAGCCCGAAGCAATCCAGTGTCGAAGGATTAAAGAAGTTAATTAAATATCTTTTGGATCGCCAGGCTTCGCTCATGATGACGGTTGAATTCTTAATCCTTATATTGATTTTGCAACTGCGAAGTTTGAATATAATAATAAAAATAGCTACATATATTATCGACTATTTATATAGATTTTATATAAAAATCTTTTGATAATAGAATGTAGATAACTATGCCTATAATACCATACATTTCAGAAAAAATAAAGTAATTACACTAAACTGCTAATAAAAATTGAAAAAATTTTTTTATTTAGATTCCAAGTCCCTTATTGTTATACAAGAATTAAAAAAAATGTGGTCGAATTAGGGCTGTCTTCTTGTTTTAAAAATTAAATCATGGGTAAGTTATGAAAAAAGGAGGAGATAATTTGAAAATAACAACGGGAACCGGTAAATTAGGAACTTTAGTGGAAGTTGCATACGAAGATGTTAAGTCTTCGAATAAAAAGATAGAGGACCTAAAAAAGAAGAAGGTCTTTGAAGGAAAGAAGGGGCAAGTTTTTCCAAATGTATTTTCAGATGAAAGTGTTATTTATTTAGGTCTTGGTAAAAAAGCAGAATCCAGCTTGGAAGATTTAAGGTTAGGCTTTTGCAAGCTTGGTGCTGAACTTAACAAGTCAAAGGTCGACAAGGCTTCTTTTGACTTGGGTCAAATAAAGGGACTTACAGTTGAAGAGGCTGCTGAAGCCATCGTAGAAGGCTTATTGCAATCGGAATATTCCTTTGACAAGTTCCTTTCTGAGAAGAAGGAAAGAAGCTTGAAGGAATTTGCCCTAATAACAAAGGATAAGGATAAGGAAGTTAAGGCTATTATAAAAGAGGTTACTTCAGTGATTGGTGGTGTCTTCCTAGCTAGGGATTTGGTAAACGAGCCTGCCATGTATATGACTCCAACTGCCTTGGCCAATGCTGCTAAGGAATTGGAAAAGCTTGGAGTTGAGGTTGAAGTCCATGGGCAAAAGGAAATTGAAAAATTAGGCATGAAGGCCTTCTTGGCAGTTGCTAAGGGGTCTGAACAAGAGCCGAAGCTAATCATTATGAAGTGGAATGGGGACAAGAGGTCTAAGGATAAGACTGCCCTTGTTGGCAAGGGACTCACTTATGATTCGGGCGGTTATGGAATTAAGTCTACCGGTGGCATGGTGGACATGCATTCAGACATGGCTGGGTCTGCCTCTGTAATTGGTGCATTCAAGGCTCTGGCTGAGAACAAGGTTAAGAAAAATGTTGTCGGTATAATTGCAGCCTGTGAGAACATGATTTCCGGCGGTGCTTATAAGAACGGGGACATTATCAGTTCAATGGCAGGCAAGTCAATCCATATCGGGTCAACAGATGCTGAAGGTAGGTTAACCTTAGCTGATGCCCTTTACTATATAGCTACAAAGGAAAAGCCTAATAGGATTATTGACATAGCAACCCTAACAGGGGCTGTAATTGGGGCTTTGGGAGGGATTACTACCGGTATAGTGTCAAATGATGATGACTTTGCCTACGATGTGGTAAGGGCAGGAAATGAAGTTGGAGAGCCTGCATGGCTACTTCCTCTAAATGATAAGTACAGGGATATGGTCAAGGGGACCTTCTCTGACCTCTTGAACAGCCAAGTCGGGTCTGCAAAGGGTGGCGGAGCCATCACTGCAGGTGCATTTTTAGAGAACTTCGTTGAAGACATCCCTTGGGTCCATATGGACATAGCAGGAACTTCATATAACTCCAGCCAAGAAGGCTACCTGCCAAAGGGTGGAACAGGAGTACCGGTAAAGACTCTTTACCATTATATTAAGACCAGAAAATAATTTTAATAGAAAGAACGAAGGACGGACCTTCCTTTCAGACTGTCGATAGAGTAATCGGAATGCTTTGTCGTCACTTTGGAACGAGGTTTGCCTTCGTTCTTTTTTTGCAATTAAATAAGACATGTGTCATTGCAATATACGAAAATGAGGAATTGGAAAAAAATTACTCAGTAATTAATTCAATTTCAACAGTTTTATTATCCGGATTCATTCCGGTGTTTTTAATTGAATTTGTAATCCTTTTCTTGTATTCATCGGACATTTCTTTAATGCTACCGGACTTAACTTCAACCAAGATAGAGTTTTCGTTAACTGTAATGTCACAGGATTCTGCCCCCAAAGCCTCTGATATTGACCCACTAACCGCCTCTTCCTTAATTGCATGAAGCTTCTCTTTCTTTTCTTCTTCCGTAAGCTCTTTCCCTTCTGAGTTTGAATTAAACTCAACCCATTCAATGGACTCATCTGATGCTTCGGATGGAGTAGCCTTATTTCCCTTTGAAAAAACTCCAAAAATAAATGCAAGGGCAGCTAGGCTAATTATAGCAGCAAAAATAATTTTTTTCTTATTATCTTTCATTTATTATGCTCCTTTCCTTTCATGGACTATTTTTACATTAGCATTATACTGTTAATATACTTGAAGTGCAAGCCTTTG
>JGI24712J26585_10004000_pt1 | contig 11425 bp, 10 predicted proteins | sample BioPla3DNA2_FD_26585 | JGI IMG/M metagenome (IMG submission 26585)
TCGATTACGACAACATGATCTGCAATGACGGAGAGTGGGAAGTAATCGAGCTGGATTCACCATCCTGTGGATATCCTCCGCCGATAGCCGCGTTCACCACATCGGTTGCAGAAGGGATCGCACCACTCGAAGTCCAGTTCACTGACATGAGCACCCAATATCCGTCCGAATGGCACTGGGATTTCGGTGACGGCACCGAATCGAACGAGAGGCACCCCAGGCACATCTACGAGGAGAGTGGAACCTATACTGTGACCCTGACGGCATCGAACCACGTCGGATCGAGTTCTGCATCAGCGACCATCACCGTGTGGCGCAACTGCTCCGACCCGGATGGCGTACATGGCGATGAGACGTGCATCGATTACGACAACATGATCTGCAATGACGGAGAGTGGGAAGTAATCGAGCTGGATTCACCATCCTGTGGATATCCTCCGCCCATAGCCGCTTTCACACCATCTGTAACCAGTGGGGATGCACCACTCGAAGTCCAGTTCACTGACATGAGCACCCGGGAGCCGGTCGCCTGGCACTGGGACTTCGGCGATGGAACCGAGTCTGATGAGCAGAACCCGACCCACATCTACGAGAACTATGGGGTATACATCGCTACGCTTTGCGCATCAAATCATGCAGGAGAGAGCACCGCGTCGATGGCAATTATCGTCTACAACAAGACCGCGATACTACTTGCTGGAGCCGCGATAGTGGGTGCAACCGCATATATGGGATCTAGATTAAGGAAACGCTAGACCCCGCACCCAAATCATCGATTTTCGCTATTACCAGGAATTGTTGTGTGGCGACAGATGCGCCACTACCTCTACACCCACTATAATCCCCAGCGGCATCGGTTTTCGCTATCACCAGAACCTTATAGGGCATCGTCGGGTTCTTCGCCCGCGACCACATCGAGGTCTTCATCATCGGGTTCTTCATCCGCAACACCCAGCGCATAGGGCATGAATCGATGTAGCGGACAATCTACCTGGTCACAATCTCGCTTACCATCGGCATAATATCCCATACAATCATAGCATTTGGCACGAATTGACTGCATAGGCGTGAGCCGGCGCCCGGTATGGAACTTGATCAGTTCAGTCCGGCCCCGGGCAGAGATCCCATCCTTCCGGATCGAGAGCATCAATTTCCCGAATTCATCGGGAGGGAGTGGAGATTTCAGCATCCGACGTCCTCCCGGATCAACGCCTTTCCTCTCCCGTGAATGACGAGGTCATGTAGGTCTCCGGACGAGACAATATATGGGAACCCCCATCCGCCGCAGAAATCCTGGAGCCGAATCACGACCTCTCCCATTTCGGGTTCGTAGGAGAGGTATCCAACTGGAGCAAGAGAGATAAGGTCGTAAAGAACGGCCTTCGGATGTTCGGCGCGCTCTGCATCCGACATCTCATCACCGATAACTGCGAGCACCTCATCCACATGAGCAAATACAGGTTCTCCGAAGATGAACCCACGAACGTCGCTCTTATCGGGAGAGAGCGAATCTAAGTATCCGACTTCCATGGGTATCAGATCCCCAATGTGGCGTTGAACGCAGCACCCACCCTCGGTGTGAACTGCATCCCCATCTCGGATGCCAGCAACCGCTCCACGAACTCTTCACACTCGGCACGGGGTCCCTCGTAGATCGTCTTGCCAGCACGCTCAGATCCAGACGAGAACACGATGTAGGCACACCAGGTGTCATCTTCACCATCTGCGTTGATTGGCTTTACCCCGATGAAATCAATCCGGTCTCTGTTCAGATACAATGTCCACTCATCACTACCCAGTTTACTAAACATACACACAACTCCTTCTCAATGAGCCCGGGCAATCGTGTAGCCCCTGGCGCGCTTTAACTCAAGAATATCCCGCTTCGTGACGTAGACGAACCGAGGATACACCGAGTAATATTTCTCCTTGAACCCACCGCGGAGGAAATCGTCCACGATGGAGTTCATCATTCGGTTCCCACTGGTCTCGATGACCAGCCCGCTCGCAATGTCTCGAGCGTGATAGTATCGCCCCCCATATCCGGCAAAGTGGCCGATGATGGTGCTCAGAGCGCACATCTCCGCTGATAAGAGCAAGAGGTCGTCGAGAGGTTCCGTCCGTTCCTCCAAGATCCGCATGACATCGGAGTTCGGCCCCCATCCGAACTCGACCGACTCAATCAACTCCCCCATATACGAGACCGAGAACCCGACGACGAACTCCCCTTCGACAAGGGGCTTCTCGTACTCGGTTCCCTTCGCCCACACAAACGTCTCTGTTCCATCGAGACGCGCAGGACGAGCCCAGGTCTTGATATGGAACGCCCGGATCCTCCCCACCCGGACGACCGGGTCTTTCTTGAGCGCAATCTCGGTGAAGAGAGTCGCATCGAGCCCTGATACCAGCGTCGTACCGGGAGCAAACTTCACAACAGTGATCAGTTTGCCCTCGTGCACGAGCTTCCAGAGGCCATCGTTCGGAATGGAAGGGAACAGGAATATCGCTGCAATCCCACCCTCGGCCATCCTCGACGACCGGACGACATACTCCCCGAGAGACGAGACGTTCGGTTCGTTCGGCACAATGATGAACGCGACTCGCTTCGAACTATCGGGAGCCGTCGCCACGACATTTGCGGTCCATGCCTGCGTCCCGCCACCCACAACGTTACAACGTGAAGTCCAGCCTGACTGAACGACGCCTTTCAGGATCGCCGTCTCGATGGCGAGCGTGTCGGTTGTATCCGTGAAATGGGAGCACCCCTGGGCTTTGAAATAGCGATACCCCCCTTTCACAGATATGGGTTCACAGGGAGCATGGCAACAGGTCGTCGCAATTTTCAGCGAACCCGCTGCGAAGAATTCCCGGACAACCTGCCACTCTGTGTCAGACAGGAGCGGAGCAATGCGCTCTTCCCCGTTGACGAGTGCTGATACCGGCATCTACTCCNCCCNGACCAGGAACAACTCGTCCAGGTATTCTACGATGTGGAATCCAAGCGATTCGGCCACATCACAGACATCGTCTTCAAGTTGCTGCATGTCGGACTCGTAGTGCTGCTTGCACTCCGGGATATTCAGGACGAGCCTCATGATCCCGGGCACAGAGACTCCCAGACCGGGATGCGCCTTCCCCATGATATCGTTGACAACCTGATTCNCATGGGAACGAAGTGTGGCTCTCAGGTCGACCTCGGGCAACTGCACGGCCTCGGGTTCCTGTGTGGGCACCTCTATCCACGTCCTCTTCTTCTGCCCGGACGGATCCTTGCTATACCGCTTGTCGTAATCCTTGACGACGATATACCCGGCCGTTGCCGCCTGCTCCTTGAGAATCGCCCGCAACTGCTTGGCACTAATACCAGTCGCCTTGATGGGCTTCGACTTCATCGCCTGCTTCACAAGAGAATCAAGCGACCTCCGGTTGCCCGGAGGTAGGTCACGCATACCTCGCTGTACAATACGGGATATGCGCTCTTTGAATTCCGAATCTAAAACTAATGCGTCTTCCACGCTCGTTACATCTCCTGCCNTCTAAGGTCACATGATTTCGCNNGGCATTGTGTCATAGGCTTCGAAAGTATAAAAAAGGTTCGGGTGAGGTGTCCATCGCTTTCAGACCTCTTCGAGTTTTCGCACCACAATCGAATTCGGATTGATGTTAACCATCCGCTTGACCTCGACTTTCTTATCAGAGTCAAGCCACCCCTCTGGAGTCACAACTTCGTCACAGACCAGAATGCCTTCGGCCACCATGTCATCGATCATCTGGTTGAGCACCTTGCGGGATATCTTTCTTGCGCGAATTGATTTATATCCCCATAGCCGATCCACAAGATAACTTATCGACACCCGGGTTCGAATTGACTTGAGTGTACGTACTACCGACTGCACTATCATCTCGTAGGTCTTCTGGGTCCGGCGATCACGTGACACATCAAACGTCGTGCACAATGTTTCTTTTGCGATTTCATGTAGGTTAACCCTATCGAATCCCGGATTAACGACAGATACGAGCTCGTATTTTTGATTATTTTTTCCCTCGTCATATATATAGTATGTCGACGGATTTTTTCCGCGACCAACCTGTGCTCCGACTGGCGATCTGGGCATGCTGGCATACCCCGATTGGCGATCGGGCCAAGCTATTGACCTATNTGTGGGGTTTCCGTCGCAATCCTCTGAGATCGCCATCTGATTTCCACGAATTGTGACGCTAGAGGCCACCAGATGCATTAAATCTGTGTATTTGTCAATCTCGCCCTTTTCCACCGGAATCACCAGGGAATGTTTATATATGTCTTCATACACTAACTTTAGGTTATGGTGGGCGATAACCAAGATTTTTGCAGAATCCCGCTTTCTATTATATAAAGGTGCCGTCCGATAAGCTGCGTTTGTACTCTCATCAGCTACCTTAGACACCCTTATAATTCGATACCTTTTTATATGTTGATCGTCTGACGCGGCGACTGCGGCACGTTCGAGAGCAGTGAATCTTGGGGTCGCGAACCCCCCATCCATGAAAAATAGGATGTCATATTCGGGCAGATCCACCCCTCGCGCAATCGTTCCGTTCTGATAAAATGCTACTGGATACCCCTGGTGGTAATACCGAACCACATCTTCGCGGGTGTCGTGTTCGTTCAGCCCGAAGATCTTGCCATGTGGTAACATGCGGTTCAATAGGGCTTGTTGCTTCTCTTTTGTGCCGGTTACAGCGGCGAATGGTGTGACCGGCTTTTCGGATTTCGAGGCAAGTTTATTCCGTTCCAGCATGGTCGCCATCATCTGATCTACGATGCGATCCTGCTGTGCAGGACGATCTCCGACCGCTACCAGGATGAGATAGTTTTCGGCAAATGGGAACGTCTCAAGGTCTACGCGGCAGACCGTCATGTGTTTGCGAATCTGGTCGACGAAAACCTCTGATTCCGTGGCACCGATGACGAGCAACTTTTCGAAATCTGGTGTAAACATCGGAGTGTGATCGCTCATGAGGTAGAGGATCCGCTTGGGGCTGTTAGGGTGCGATCCTTGCTGCCAGACGAGTAGATGTGGTGCGGGATAGAGGAAGGGTTGGATGTACTGGAGAGGGTCGCCCTCGCTTGGGTAAGGTAAGTCACGGATGTGTTCCATGAACGTGATCATGACCTGCTGCTTGAACTCGGCACTTCTGTCGCTATAGGTTGTGAGCTTCGACTGAACTCTCCTGACGAACGCATCCTGTTCTTTACCATCCTTGTTCTGGAGTCGAGAGAACGCCACGAGTTCTGTGTTGAGGTAGATGATACTTTCACAGATCTCTCGGATGACCTTATTCACGCTCGTGACGCGCTTCGGGTTCTTATCCTTGATGATCTTGAGGACATCCATGCACTGGCCGATGATATCGCTCCGGACCAGGTGGTTGGCGTCCCATTTCTCCGCGAACCCATATTGATGATATTCGTAGAGTGCGGGATACCCTGGGTAGAAGATGTCGATAGTCGGTTCCTCGTCTATCACGAGGTAACCCCGGGGCGTGATGCTGTAGGCGTCCGGGTTGTTGACCGGCGATATGAACTGTGCCACGGCAAGGCAGTAGTTGGCTTCCGGCTCCGCTAACTTGAGGATGTANTATGGNCAGTAGTCCACCTCTTCTTCCATGAGGAGGGTCTTGTTGATAGCCCTGTGGCGGTGGAGGATGTTGACAGCTTCACGCTGATACTCGAGGAACGGAATGCCGTCTTCTGCGTCGCCATCGGTAGGGCGGAGTGGGCAGGTCTTGCACGAAAGTGACCCTGGTGACCCCTGTTTATAGGGGCAACAGCGACCCTTCCCCTCCATCCATACAATTGTCTTGGTTGTGTCGGCGGTCATCTCCACAAGGCGCGAAAAGATGCCATCGAGGATTTCGTGACGGTGTGTGATGTAGTTACCTCGCTCGTGCTGTGAGAGGTAGAGTGAGGCGTGCCACGACTTCCCCGCACGGGGGTCACCCCTCCAGAGGGTGATGTCTGCGGCGTCCGGAGACATGGGTGGGAACTCGTGCCAGGTCTCGAACCTGACGTTTGGATCGTCTTTCGCGACTTCGTAGAGATAGGAGTACCCTCTTCCGGTTGCTATCTCTATGTGACTTGGTTCCGTCCCGGCATTGGTTGCAGCAAGTATCTCATCTTCGGTGAACTCATCACTCTGCTCGAGGTCGTAGAGGTCGAATGCGCCGGCAATGGTATCCGCGAGGTATGAGATGCCGTTGCTCCGGATCTCGTAGTTCTTCTCTCTCGGCTGGTAGAGAATGATCGCCATTGCGATCGTATCGGGATTATCGAACCCGAGTTTGCGCATCTCGTAGGCGAGCGCCATGTTCTCGGCACTCTCGGTCTCGTCGTTGGTAACACCGCGGCTTGTGTAATCGTCTCGCGGCTTGATGAGACTGAATACCTTCTGGTTGGTGAACGATATCGAGTCTAACGTCCTACCGTCCTTGTTTCGAATGTAATCCGGATCCGCGTTTGCCTTGAGAGCCTCGATCCGCTCCGCTGTCAGGTTGTACTTGAACCGCCGACGCCCGTAACTGCTGTACGCTTTCGCGGGGTCAATCTTCCGGATGACGCTACCATCACTGGATGCGATATTCCGCGGTGCGCGGGCTTTATTGCCTCCGATTACGAGCCCGGCCTCGTCGAGGAATTCTTGTGTCAGGTCGATGACCGGACACACATGGATGGCGCGGTAGAGCCCGTCCGCGTGGGGGAGTGCTTTCTTAACAGGTTTGAGTGGGTCGTCCGGATTGACTTTCGATGTGACTTTGTCGGGCGCGACATAACTCCCGGCGAAGAGTGCGTAAGCGTGTTTGATGCGGGTATCGCCCGCATCTTTGAGATATCCGGTCTCTGGATCAACGTACCGGAGTTTAGGGCTACCTGTGGCACCGATGGCGTTATGGAAGATGCACTGAAGACCGCCCGATCTCGTCTCGATAGTCAGGGTTCGACCCACAACGCGGTCAATGACATCCTTCGGTGCCATGAACCCCGGCTCTTCGTCGGGGGCGACGTCCCGGAGGTCGATATCAAGGATAATGACGTTGTCCTCGACAACCTCTTTCGGGGCGATGCCGGTGTAGACCCCGACGTTCTTTCCCGAGATGAGCCATCTACGGGCGATGTCGGGGTTTTTTGTGAATGTGATGTCGTCGATAGTTACCTGGTCGTCGACGAGGTAACGTTTCGAGATATCAATTTCCTTGCCACCGGCAGCACATTTGACATAACAGACGCCCGTCAGTGGGTCGGTTATGATATCGGCGATGCAGGCATGTGCTTTCTCGAACTCTTCGACCCTCTGGTTCGTGGGTATCGGGCACCGTTGAGAACGGGAAACCTTTTTATGGTTCAACGCAATAGTATTGTTGTCCACAATTAGCACGTCTCCTGTGCGTTTCTATTACCCGGTGAGTGGATCCGACGTTCGATTCCGTCGGCCGGGGGGTCATTGGCAAATTCGCCTCGTGCTCGGGTAGTGGTGTCGGGCAGCACCCTACCCACGTTCTTCTCATACCCGACAATTCGCAACGAAGTCGTCATCTCTGTGTTCCCGATTGAATTGTCGAGCGAGTTCGATAAATTCGCGTTCGTATCGGTCAAGGTCGTCCCGGCAGATCCAGGTGACATGCCCCCGAAGCGTCGGGTTGTTTTCAGGCTTGTAGTGGAGCGCGATGATTGCTCCCTGCTCCACCACGATGCCGTTGCTCTTGAGTGCGGCACTATACCCACCCATCTGCAGGAGATGTGTGTCGTAGACCTGCTTTGAGGTCTTGATGTCGAAGAGTGTCCTCTTGCCTCCCGATTGGGCAACCAGGTCGAACTTGCCGCCATACCCCTCTTCCACGTTGGCGACAAACGTCTCGCGGATGATGGGGTGCCCGAGATCAAGGGTAGGGAGCAGTTCATGAAACATAACCTCACAGAGTTCGACATCGCGCATGATGTCGGGGGTGCATTCTTCGATCTCCTGAAGCGGGAGTTCAAGGGTTGTGAGTCCGAGTGGGTTCAGGCATCGATAGTGTGCGAGAGTCCCGACGATCTGTGAGCGCCGGGTTTCGTAGTCGGGGTCGAGTCCCTTTTTGATGAGATTCTTTCGCCATATTGCGATTCCAGGAGGTTCCCCACGACATTCTTGCAGGATGGTTGTGACGCTCGGATACACACGCCCGTCGTTGTTGTAGTAATGACCCACTTTTGTCACTCTCCGTGATAAGGTTTCTCTTCGGTCACAATCGACCCTCGGGGTCTCCCGGGTCTCTTGTATCCGGGTGGCGCGCGGTAGAGCGCCTTGATGTGAAATTCGATACCCGGATACTCGTATCCTGAGTTCCATCCTGGACTTCCGGGAAGCGGTTCGACGCCGATTGCGTCCCGCGCGGCCTTTGGCATGGTGAGTTTGTTCGTCTCCATCGTTATCATCTGTAAGAATGTGACCGATGTGTTGGTCTGCGGGTGCCGCGCCGTCAAGAGGACAAGATCACCCGTGCGGCAGTTGATGAGCGATGCGATTTCGAACGGGATAACGACTCTCCCTTGCGACGATTCGGGTTTGCGCACGAAGTAGAGGTCTCCGGGCAAATCGGCTTTTGTAAACTGGTCTATAGGCTGCATAGTCTTTCTACAGGCTAATGTGGTGTGCGAAAGTATATATACCTTGGTGATAGAGTAGATATTGGCGACGCGAGAGGTGCCCGTTCGGTCAACGGGGTGTTGAGAAACAACCCGGATTGAATCGGGTTCGCCAAACAGCGCCGTTTATGACAGTATGGAGTTGATGATAGTATGAGTGCAACTGCAGCGTTTGCAACGCTGAAAGATGCGCCCCACGCCCAGTGGGTTGCTGATGTATTGAAGGCCGACACAAAACTCGCTGCCGACGTAAAGACATACGGGGTAAAGCCCGAAGCAATTCTCACCCCTGCCATGCAGAAGCAGCTCGGGTTCCTGCAGTATTCGACTGCTATCACGAAGGGCGTCGCTGACATCAAGCGGGTCGTCTATGAGATGAAGCGGAAAGAGTCTGCGACCGAGACCAGTGGCATTCTTGCAGGGATGCGGGATGTCTACGGAACAGGCCAGCCCGTGAGACTTGCCATCCTTAAGAAAGATGGTCGTCACATTGAGATCTCGACGTTCGACCCCCAGCTTCCAATGGAGGGTAAGAAAGTCTCTGTGAACGTCCCGTCACAGGTTACCATCGCCGCCGAATACGACGAGGAGTATAACTCCTATAACGCGGTGTCTCTGGTATCCCATACCCCGATTGACCGTGACACCTTCATGAATGCTCTCTTTGCGGTCGCGAAGTCTCCGAAGGAGATCTACGTCGAGGATAAGGGGAGCGTGGCGGTCGTCCGGGGGAGAATCCAGTATGTGAACCCGTCGCCTCGCTGGAAGAACAAAGCCGTTGATGGCGAAGAAGCCGTATGGCAGTCAAATCAGCGGAGGAACCCCCAGGGGCACCCTGTCGTGCGGTTCAAGCTCTATGAGGAAGAGATGCAGGCCGGTGGTCTCCGAATTCCCGTATCCGTGTCTGCGACCATCGCTCGCATGAAGAACGTCGCTCCGATCGTTGAAATACCCGACCTGGAAGGGATGTGTCAGTATGCCGTTACTGCAGAAGAAGACCCCAGGGCACAGGCACGACTCGTCCAGGATATCGTCAAGGACAGGGAAGTCCTTATCGTCGGACGGGTATCGGGATACGAGCCCAAACCGGACAAGACGTATGTGAACCTCGATGTGCATTCCATCTACCAGATTGGCGATGTCCAGGCACCGATCGCAAGCGGTGGCGGGGAACCAGAACCTGTCGAGGAGCCGATGGCGGCACCCGAGCCGGTACCAGAGCCTGCACCCGCTCCCACACCTGCACCCGAACCCGAACCCGCACAGGATAGCATCCCCGCGACATCTCCTGCCGCACAGGTGATTGCTTACCTGGATGCAGTCGTCATGATATCGGGTGTGAAGCCTGCAGATCTCGATGGCAAGCAGATCTGGGAGGAGAAGTTCCAGGAGAAGATGTCTTTCGAGGTCTTCGATGTCATCCTGACCCAGTACAAGGTCGGCAAGAAGTAGGGTGGTCTTAATGACCGACTCTATACAGACCTACTTTGCGAAGAAGGCGGAGCGTCTCAAGGAGACCGATCCCGCCTTCTTCTACATGTACGGGAAGAAGGATCCGAAACCCGATCTCACTGCGGACGGGTATGCTCGCATCGCCCATGAAAATCTCGAGTCAGTGACGTTCGATGTCATCCACTACGGGTTGCTCGGCAACACTCTGGCAGCAGCGGTGAAGTGCACCGTCGTGCTCGATGTGAATGGTCGAAAGATCGTAGCAGAGGACGTGGGCGAAGCAAGCACCGCTGAGAGCAAAGTCCTTGACAGGAACGCAGCGGTCAGGTTTGCCGCGACTCGGGCGCGGAAGCGGGCGCTTGCACATGCCATGGGTGTTGACCAGAGCACCGTCATCAAGATCATGAAAGGTGAGTCAGTCACATACGGGGAAGACTACGGGGTTCCGTTTGACGATGAGCCTGATGTGAACCGGGACGCCTATAAGCAGCGGGTTCCGAAACCTCCCGAAGCGACACGCCCAATCCCGAACAATGCGTCGAATTTGAATTGGTGATGGCATGGCATCGCCACAGATAACCATCGTCGCGGGTAGCGACCTCCCTTACCATTTTCTCTACGGGCGCATTCCCCCGTATGCACTCGTTGCGATTGACCAGGAACTCTCCTATAAACCGGTTGGATATGACCGGACGGATGCGTATCTCCGTGGCGACTGGGATGGGCGGGTGCAACTATTCAAGCAATCCAGAAGTGGATCGTCGTGGTATTTCGCATCGGGACTTTTGTCGAGAGTAACGAACGTTCTGGATATATTCGGCGTTCCATATACTGTGCAGGAAACAACCCCGAAAGAATTCGATCCCCATGGGTTTGAGTGGGTGTCGCCGTTGACTCTCCGATCGTATCAACAAACCGCTGTGGATAAGGCGTATGCTGCGAGGGGAGGTGTGATATCACTTCCTACCGGGGCGGGAAAGACTGTGGTCGGGCTCAAGCTGGTGAGCATGTTTGATGTGCCGACGCTGATTTTAGTTCACACAAAGGAGCTTTTATACCAGTGGAAGGACGAGATAAAACTCCACTTAGGAGTAGATGCCGGGCTCGTTGGGGATGGTCAGGCGGATTTTCGGGCAATTACCGTGGCCACGCTTCAAACGATCGGGGGGATGATTCGATCTGGAGACATTCAACGGTTGGAGTTCGGGATGCTGCTGCTGGATGAGTGTCATCGCGTAGGTGCAGAAGTTGCATATAACATCGCAATGAGATGCACGGCNCGTATACGCTGTGGATTGAGCGCAACTCCGA
>JGI24712J26585_10004001_pt1 | contig 11423 bp, 7 predicted proteins | sample BioPla3DNA2_FD_26585 | JGI IMG/M metagenome (IMG submission 26585)
CCTAACGGTATAAAATATCATAATAAATGTAAATTTATTCATAAAGAAAACAAAAATGGCAAGTAGAAACTTTTTTTAAATTTACTTGCCGAATTCAAGATCAAATTATATTCATTGCCACCAAATTTAGGTGTCAATTTTAAAGGAAGGTTGGTTATGTTAGATGAAAAGATATTTAAACAAGTTGATGAAGTGAAATATTTGGCAGTTGAAAACACTTGGAGATATAGGCCAATAATAAGAATATTGTATAAATTTCATATTAGGTACAAGTACTGGGTATATAAGGAAGAAATATATGAAGAATTAAAAAAATATGAGGAGTTTAAAGACTATACCTTGGAAAATTTAAAATATGATTTAGATTTTTTGGTAGAAAATAAAAACTTAGTTACACTTCAAGATGCAAAAAAGGTTAAGACAATAGATGAGTTTAAAAATAGGCAGTTTCAATATCAGCTTTCACCATACACAATGGAAATAGAAAGAATGATAATGCATCTTGAAAATATGCCTACACAAAACAAAGCATCCCTTGAATCAACTCTTATAGAATCCTTTAGAGAAAAGCTTCAGATGTTTCAAAGTATAAAAGATGAAGATAATAAAGCTGTATATAATTGGTGGACCAGTTTAAGTGATGATTTTAAGAGGTTAAATGAAAATTACCAAGACTATATAAAGAGCTTTTATTCTCCTAAGGCAGAAGAACTTATGAAAACAGAGGAGTTTTTAATTTATAAAGAAAGGCTTATTCAGTATCTAAAGGAATTTATAAAGGAAATACAGCTAAACGTCTTTAAAATAGAAAAAATATTGAAGATGATTAAAGAAGAAGATGTAAAGACTGTAATAATAAAAACATTAGAATATGAAAAGTCTATTCCGAGAATGGATTTTGATATAGATGATGAGGAATATATACAAACAAACTTGGACAGATGGAAATATATATTAGATTGGTTTATATCAGATGGAAATAAAATTAGCGATTGTGAAAAGATAATGGATATAACAAATGAAATAATAATGAAGACTACAAGATATGCGGCCCAAATATCAGAGAGAAGAAATAGCAGTGCCAATAGAAAGGTTGAATATAGGAAACTTATGGAACTATTTTATAATGCAGCAGATTTAGATGAAGCACATAGGTTATCTGCAGTTACTATAGGAATGTTTAATATGAGGCACATAAAGGGAAACACATTAAGACAAACAGAAAGTATAAATAGCAGCATATACGAAGAAAATGCCTACGAATACGTGCTAAAATCTAAAAATAGAAAATATAGAGAAAAAGTTGCAAAGACACCAATTAAGGATAAAACTCTAAAAAAGAAGGAGTTGCAGAAGGAAATATTAAATAGGATACAGAGGGAAAAGGAGATAATTGAATCTTTGATTGAAGATGACAAAATAGAATTCAAAAAACTTCCTGTGATAACTGCATTTCAAAGAAATACTCTTTTAAGATGGCTATCAAGAGCAAACAACAATAAATCTAAAAGGAGTAAAACCGAATATGGAAGAGACTATGAGGTAATACTTTTAGATAACCATAAGATTACAATTGAGTGTGAAGATGGAACATTAATAATGCCTAATTATATGTTAAAATTTTATTAGACTGGGGAGATATGATGCACGTTTTAAAAACACTTCTTGATAATTATATAATTGTAAAGGAAGATGACAGGGATTTATATTATGAAATAAAGGATAACATAAAAAATTATAAAACTTTTATTCAAGAAAAATTAGGATATGACATAATAATACATCCAGATTTTATTAAGCTTGAAAAGTTTCCAGGTGTTGTTGAAGATTGGATGGGAATAAATGCGTTTAAGGATAAATTAGATTATTGCCTTTTTATGCTTCTAATTATGTTTTTAGAGGATAAGGGTAAGGAGGAACAGTTTGTATTATCTCAACTTATAGATTATATAAATGTAAACTTTGAAATTGATAGGATAGATTGGACGGTATATTCAAATAGAAGATCCCTTGTTAGAGTTTTAAAGTTTGCAGAGAAGATTAAAATGATAAAGGTAAATGAAGGAGAAGATGAAGGTTTTGCAGAGAATGAAAAGGCAGAAGTTCTATATGAAAATACTGGCATATCGAAGTATATAGTTAGAAATTTTCAGATGGATATATCTACTGCAAAATCATATAAAGATTTTATAAATTTTGCTTGGGATACAATAGATGAACAAAGGGGGATTGTAAGAAGACATAGGGTCTATAGAACTCTTGTTATGTCGCCTATAATGTATAATAAAGGAGTAGATGACCAAGACTTTTATTATTTAAAGAATTATAAAACAAATATAGAAAATGATTTGGGAAAATATTTAGGTTGGAGACTGCACGTACATAAAGAGGCGGCACTTATAGTATTAGAAGAAACTGAAAGAATAGAAGAAAGCTTTCCAAATACAAGTACTATTTCGGATATAGTGCTGTGTTTAAATAAGCTTATATTAGAGAAATTATCGGAAGGTTTGTTAACGATAGGAGAAGACTTTAATATACACATAGAAGAGGGAGAGTTTTTTAAGATATTAGAGGAACTAAAATTTAAAAAATCTGAGGCTTGGAGTAAAGAGTATAGAGAAGGCAGTTTAAACAATTTATTTAACGATGTTTATCACTTTATGAAGGGATATAGTATGATAGAAAGAATTAAAGATAAAATTATACTTAAACCTGCTATTGCAAAGGTTGTTGGAGATTATGTAGGGGATTTTAATGAAAGGAAGAATGAAAGTGAAGGATAGATGGGAAATAAATAAATTGGGACTTGTTAACTTTTGGTATTATGATGATGAGGAATTTGAATTAAGTGATGGTAAACTTCTTTTAAGGGGAGCAAATGGTTCGGGAAAATCAGTAACAATGCAGAGTTTTATTCCTCTTTTGTTAGATGGTAACAAAAGGCCAGAAAGGATAGACCCCTTTGGTACCAGTGCAAGAAGAATTGAAAACTATTTATTAATGAGTGATGATGATACTGATAGGACAGCATATCTCTATATGGAATTTAAAAAGAAAATAACCGAAAGATACTTGACAATAGGAATGGGACTTAAGGCTGTTAAGGGGAAAAGTGTAGAAGCTTGGTATTTTATTATTGCAGATGGTAGAAGAATAAAAAAGGATTTGTATCTTTATAAAGAAAACGGAAACGAAAAAATACCTTTAACAAAAAGAGAACTTCAGAACAGAATTGGTGAAGGCAATTTTTATACAGAGTCTCAAATGGAGTATAAAAGAAAGGTAAATGAGTATTTATTTGGGTATAATGATATAGAACATTATGATGAACTTATGGACTTGCTTATAAACATAAGAAGTCCTAAGCTTTCTAAAGATTTTAAACCAACTACAATATATGGCATATTGGAAAATTCTTTAAGACAACTAACTGAAGATGATTTAAGGCCTATGTCCGAGGCTATGGAAAATATGGATAATATAAAACTAAGGATAGAACAACTTGACCAGTGTTTAAGAGCATTAAAGTATTTAGAAGAGCCCTTTACAAAATACAATAATTATATCCTTTATGAAAAGGCAAAAAAGTATTTAGAGAAGTATAATGATGTTATTAAACTTGAAAAGGAAAAAAATAGTTTATTGTCTATTTTAGAGTCTGAAACTTTAGAAAGAGAAAAAATTGAAAAGGATATTTTAATATTAGAGAATGAACTTGATGTTGCTTTAAAGAAGATAGATGAATTTTCTAAAAGTGATATTAAAGATGCAAGGGATAAACTTGAGGTCGTAAACAGAGATTTAAATCAAGCCTTATTAGAAAAGCAAAATAAGCTTAAGGAACTGGATTTAAAAAAGGAAACCTTAAGAAAAAGACAAGTACAAAGTAAGGAGATTATGCAGGAAATAGAAGAGGTTGAAGAAAAGATAGAAAAAGTATTATCTGATATGGAGGATTATGCACAGGAGTGTGCTTTCAAAAATCACGATATATTTAAAGGAGATTTTAATATTTTATTTGCTAAAGAAGCAATAAATAAGCATAGAGAAAAAATAAAGAGGGCAAAGGAAGCTCTTGGTAAATATGAGTTTAAAAAGAAAGAATTTGAAGATATATTACAAAAAAAGGATAGGGCACAGGCAGATGTAGAATATAAAAAATCAAGGCTTAGTGAGGCAGAAGAATACTTAACAACTATAAAGGAGGAATATATAGAAGAAGTTGTTAAATGGAATAAAAACAATAGGGAGATTGTTTTAAATGATTTAGAAATACAATCTATATCTAAATCAATTATGAAGATAGATAATTATAGTGATTTATTAGATACAAATAATGTTGTTGTAGATAAATATAACCAAAATAAAGGTATAATGTCTGCAAAAATAGAGCAAGCGAACTTAAAAATTGAAGATTTAAATCAGCAGATAAAACAGATAGAGGGTAAAATAGAAGAGATAAAAAATATTAAAGAGATTGAGTTTATAAGGGATAATGAAGTAATTAAAAACAGACAAAGGCTAAAGGAGATGAATATTCCCTTTGTACCTCTTTATCGTGCAATAGATTTTAAAGATAGGTTAAGTGAAGATATAAAGGTAAAAATAGAATCTGCACTTTTTGATATGGGTATTTTAGATGCATTAATAATTCCTAAAAAGTATAAAGATGAAGTTTTGTCTAAGGATGAAGGTGGGTGTGATAAGTATTTATTCGCAGAACCATCATTTTTGTCCTACAATCTAACACAATATTTAAAGGTGGATTCTTCTGAGTTAAATGGAGTAGCCTATGAGGATGTAGATAATGTCCTTCAAAGTATATTAATTGACAAAAATTCTTTAACATATGTAGATGAAAAGGGTAATTATGGTATAGGTATATTAAATGGTAAAGCAAAGAAGGACTATGATTTAAAATACATAGGAGAATCTTCAAGGAAGAAATTTAGAGAACGTCAGATAGAGGAACTTGTTCAGCAAAAGAAGTGTATAGAGATAGATATATCAGCACAAATGAAGCTTATTGGAGAATATAAAAATAGAATGGTTGTGTTGAAGGAAGAATTTTACTTATATCCAGATACAGAGGATATAAAAGAGGCAATAGAAATTATAAGTAGACAAAATTTGGAGCTTATGTCGGCAGAAAATGAATTGATTTTAATTACAAAGAAATATGAAGAGATAAATGGTGAAATTATAGAATTAAAGAAGCAGGTATACGAATTGACAGATGGGTTTGAGATAGAAAAAAACTATAAGGCCTTTTGTGATGCCGAGGATGCAGCAACAGATTATGTATATAGTTTAAATGAGTTTGAGTCTTTGTCTAACAAAAAGAGCTCAAAACTTGAAATTTTAAAAGCAACTGAAGAAAATATTGAGGAATTAAACTATGATATAGATATAATTTTAGGAGATATAAATAGGAAAAATGAATTTATAAAGGAGAGAGAAAACTCAAAGAGGGTTTATGAGGAACTACTACAAAGATTAGGATATGAGGATTTAAAGGAAGAATTAGATAGATGTTATAAGATTAAACAAGAAAATCCAATTGAAATAAGGAAATTAAGAGATGAAAGTGTAAAACTATCTGAAAGAATTAAAAATATGCAAGATAAAATTCAAGATAAAGAGAAAGAATTTGTAATTCAAAGTAACATATTAAAGGTATTAGAGGAGATTTTTTTAGAGGAATATAACTTAGGATATGTGTTTGATTTTACAATAGAAAAGAAGATTAGTGAACTATGTAGAGATATTATAAATAACATACAAGGTACAATAAATAAATCTAAAGAGGAATACGATAATGCATTATATGAAAGCTATACTAAATATAGTGGAATTTTAAGAGACTATTATCCAAAGGTTGTTACAATATTAAAAAGAGATAATATAAATGAAGAATTTAAGGAGTTGTATTTATCTGCAGAAAGAAAGGATATAAGATTTAGGATAGATGGTAAAGAAGTCGATTTTAAATTTTTAAAGGATAGGTTAAATGGGGATTTAGAGATAAATAAACTTCTTTTAACAGATGAGGAAAAGAAATTTTTTCAAGATATACTTCTTAAGACTATCTCAAGTAAAGTAACTGCTAAAATACATCATTCAAGGAATTGGGTTAATAAGATGAATGAAATTATGCAGTCTATGAATACATCAAGTTCCTTTAAACTAACATTAAAGTGGATTCCCAAAAGGGCGGAAAATGAAATGCAGTTAGATACTAAAAGAATAATTGAAATACTTGAAAAGGAAGTAGTTGATAGTAGGGATATAGAAGGGTTATCTAAGCATTTTTCATCAAGGGTAAAGGAGATACTTAGAAATAGTGATGATTTAGGAGAAAGGAAAAATTATCATACTGTTATAAAGGAAATTTTAGATTATAGAAAATGGTATGAGTTTAAGCTCTATAGTAGTAAAGAAGGAGAAAGGGATAAGGAACTAACAAATAATGCCTTTTATCAATTAAGTGGAGGAGAAAAGGCTATGGCAATGTATATACCTCTTTTTACTGCAGTTTATTCAAGATATGATATGGCTAAAAAGGATTGTCCAAGGATTGTTGCGTTAGATGAGGCCTTTGCAGGTGTAGATGATGAAAATATAAGGGATATGTTTAGAATCCTAAATGAAATGGAACTTGATTATATTCTAAATTCACAGGTTCTTTGGGGAACCTATGACACTGTGGAAAGTCTTGCTATAGCAAACATAGAAAGACCAGATAATTCTGATGTTGTTTGTATAAGTAGATATCTTTGGAATGGTAGACAGTTAAATTATTTATAATAGGTGGTTTTTATGGGCAGTTTAGAGAAGGAAATGGCAGAGTTTTTAAGTTCAAATAAAAAGAGATATCATAAATTTTTATCGGCTATTTTAGATAAGTATAAATCTCTTGGTAGGATTGGTGGTAGTATATATATTAAAAATCTAAATGATGAAGAAAGACGACTCCTTTGTAAAATAGACAGCAAGTATATAAGTGTAGATGAAGCAAAGATAAGTGTTAAGAAGTTTTTTTCTGTATTTAACAATACAAAATATAGTGAAGCTGATTTTGTAGAAGTTTTAAAGATATATTTTAAAAATGATTTAAAAACTAATAGAGAGGAAAAACAAGAGAAAGAAAGAGAAAAAAATGATTTTTTTAATGCTATTTTAGAGGAATATAAAGAAACAACGGCTTATACTTGGTTAGATTATGCATTGAGAAATAAATGTTATGGGTATAATATATTAATTCGACAATATCAGGAGGATAAAAAGAGTTTAGAATATGTATTAAAGCACCTTTTAGAGGCAATAAATATAATATTTAAAGACAAAGAAAAAAAGCGTCTTGCTATATTTTCAACTCAAATAAGCAAAGACCCACATTACTTTGATGAAAATAAAGTTGCAGGGTTGCTTTTAATTTCGGCATTGTCCTATTTGTCTAACATACCTGTACCTGAAATTTCAGAGGAAAAGAACGAGCTTTTGTATAACTTTGGGCTTTTAAAGGATGAGATATCAAATTTTACAGTTTGTGCTAATGTTATTGCTTTTTCTAAAGATAAAGAGCATATAGGAATAAAAGGATTTTATGAAAGGGATGAACCTATACATCTTAATCTCTGGAACTTGTCAAATATTGAACACATAAAATGCACCCAAAATGTTTTGTATGTATTTGAAAATCCAAGTGTATTTAGTGAGGTGTTATTAAAAACTAAAGATAGGAAACCTTCGCTACTTTGCACAAGTGGACAACTTAAACTTGCTTCCCTTGTTTTTTTAGATAAAGTAGTACAAAATGCAGACAAAATATATTATTCTGGTGACATTGACCCCGAGGGGATTTCTATTGCATATAAACTAAAGCAAAGATATAAAGACAAACTTATATATTGGAGATACGATGTATCATCCTATTATAAATCTAAATCAAATGTAAAATTCGATAATAGAAGAAAAAGACAATTAGAAACAATTGAGGATGAAGATTTAAAGCAGTTAGTAAAGGAAGTATTAAAATATGAATGTTCAGGGTATCAGGAAGTGTTAATTGAGGACTATATTAATGATATATTAAACTTGGATTCGGCATTACTTGCCGAATCCAAGTTTAATTGAAAGGTTATTATACAGGATATCAATCTCAGAATATGCTGATAAATTTGTGCTAAAAGGTGGCGTACTGTTATATATAGTCTTGGAGGAAAAGGCTAGAGCTACTAAAGATATAGATATGCTTGCAAGACAATTAAATAATTCTTTAGAGAATATTGAAGCAATTTTTAAATCAGTATGTGAAATCAAGGAAGATGATGCCATTGAATTTGATTATAATACACTTACAGTAGAAAAAATAAAAGAGGATGCTGATTATGAGGGGGTTAGGGTAAAGGTAACAGCTTTTCTTGACCGTACTAAAAAAGTATTGCAAATGGATATTGGGTTTGGGGATGTTATAGTGCCATGTGCTACTGAAATGGAGTATCCATCACTTTTGGAAATGAAAAAACCGCTATTAAAAGCTTACTCAATGGAGTCTGTAATCGCTGAAAAATTTGAAGCAATGATATATTTAGCAGAAGCTAATAGTAGGATGAAGGACTTCTATGATATTTGTATTTTATCACAAAAATATAATTTTGAAGGAAAAGTGTGAATGATAAAATAGATTTGACAGTAATCGATAAATAAGATTTTACACATAATACCTTAATTTGTAAATAATCATATCAGATAACTGGAAATTATCATATCACTCGTATTACTGCACTGGTTATCCTACCAGACCGGTGCAGGATGAATATCATATCAAAAAACATGGTATATCTACACCATTTAACACAATAGATGATGTAGGTGCTGACTTTCAGTATAATATAAATATTATACTGAAAGGAGCATGGACCTTGAAAAGAGAAGAAGGATGGGGTATGTATATTAAAATTCAACAACTAAAGGATATGGGCCTTAATATATCCCAGATAGCAAGGCATCTAGGAATTAGCAGGCCTACAGTATATGAGTACATAAATATGTCTCCTGATGAATTTGATAAGAGGCTTAATAAAATGCAGGAGAGATGTAAAAAACCTGATTGCTATCTTGATGAAATACTCTACTGGCTGAGGGAATTTCCTGACCTCTCGTCGGCACAGATTTATGACCGGCTTGAAGAGAAATATAACACACTTGATTTTGCAGAGAGTACTCTTAGAAACTACGTAAGAGTCCTTAGAGAAAAATACAATATTCCTAAGGAGAATACGATAAGGCAATATGAGGCAATTGAGGACCCTCCCATGGGTAGACAAATGCAGGTAGACTTCGGTGAAATCTGGGTACCGAAACCTGATAAGACAAAGATAAAGCTTTATGTCATGGCTTTTGTACTCTCTCACTCAAGGTATAAGTACTGTGAATGGCAGGACAGGCCTTTTAGGACTAGCGATATAATCCGTATACATGAAAATGCATTTCAATATTTTGGAGGTATGCCTGAGGAAATTGTATATGACCAGGACCACTTGATACTTGTTAGTGAAAATAGTGGAGATTTAGTATATACTCATGAGTTTGCTTCATATCTTAAAAAGCGCAGGTTTAATGTATATATGTACAGAAAAAGCGACCCTGAGTCAAAGGGACGTATAGAGAATGTAATAGGATTTATAAAAGGTAACTTTGCTAAAAACCGTATATTTTACAACATGGACAGGTGGAATGAAGATTCTCTAAAATGGCTTGAGAGAAGGGGGAATGGAAAGACACATGGCACAACAAAGAAAATACCAGCAGAAGTATTTAAAATTGAGCGCAAATACTTACGGCCGGTAACAGAAAAAATACAGATAAAATCTATAGATTTAAGTATAGTATATCAGGTTAGAAAAGACAATACTGTTCCCATATCGGGCAGCAAATATTCGGTACCTGTTGGAACATATAAAGGGCCTGATACATATGTAAAAGTCAAAAAGAGTGATGATGGATATATTGTAATATATGATAATGAAACTGGCGCAGAAATTGCCCGGCATAAGGCAGCGAAAAGCCCTGGAGAACTTAAAAAGAATACCGATCACAAAAGGGTTAAGTCTTCAAAGATACCGGAACTTATGGATGAAGTTGCATCAAGTTTTAGCAACCCGACATTAGCAAAAGAGTTCTTTGTTAAAATACGGGAGGCTAAACCAAGATATATAAGGGATCAACTTCTCCTTATACAATCCTCCATAAGGGATCAGAAGACAAGTGATGTAGATAAAGCCCTTAATTTCTGTATAAAGAACTGTCTATATAGTGCAGTGGACTTTAAGGATGCAGTCAACCATTACAGTAAGGAAAGTAGAGACGATACTTCATTTTTATCTGACATAGATGCAGCACCGCTGTCTTTAGAGAGTATGGAAAAGATAAAGATAAAGCCTGGGGTGCGGGACATTTCTGAATATGCCAGGTTATTTGGACGTAAATAATACATAAGGGGATGAAAAACTTGAAGTCAACAACAGATAACATTAAAGAAATGCTAAATTCCCTGAATATGAAATATTCTGCAGAATATGTAGACGAGCTTTTGGAGATATCAATAAATGAATCCTTATCCTATGAGAATCTTTTAGAAAAACTATTAAAGTGGGAAATAGATGCCAGGGAAAGAAAGCGTATAGAGAACAGACTAAAGCTTGCAGAATTTCCTGAATATAAGACGCTTGATGAGTTTAACATTCAAGAGCAGCAGTCGTTAAGTCAAAAGCAGTTAAATCAGCTTAAGGAACTTACCTGGATCGAGCAGGGATATAACCTAATCCTGCTCGGTCCTTCCGGGGTTGGAAAGACTCATATTGGTGTAGGTCTGGGTATACAGGCGATAACAAAGGGATATAAGGCCATGTTTGTACAGATGGATGAGCTTATGCATATGTTAAAGACCCAGGAGATTTTAAGGGCATCAAGGGCAAGGCTTAAACGTATAGTAGATTCAGACTTACTTATTATTGATGACCTGATGTTCATGGCTATGGAAAAGCATGAAGCTAACCTTTTCTTCCAGTTGATAAACAAGCTTTATGGCCAAACTTCACTAATAATAACATCTAATAAAGGGCCAGAGGACTGGGGTGAACTTTTGGGGGATCCAGCCATAACTATTGCTATCTTGGACAGAATTGTTCATAAATGTGAGATTATTAACCTTGACGGAGATAGCTATAGGATGAGACACAGGAAAACCATATTTGGAAAATCTTAGGTGTAAAAAATTATCTATCAAAATTCGTAAAAAACTACTTGACGTTCACAATAGTCGGAAATTAGGTTATTTACATTAGATAAAGTTCTATTTAATAATGAGAAATCCTTGTGTTTAATACAATATCTAATATCGTGATATAACTCATAAG
>JGI24712J26585_10004004_pt1 | contig 11416 bp, 10 predicted proteins | sample BioPla3DNA2_FD_26585 | JGI IMG/M metagenome (IMG submission 26585)
TGGCTTAATATTAACCGTAGTCATTATGCTTTTGCTTGTAATTTTATGGCTATTGCAAAATGAAAGGAATTGTGTGTAAATGGGAATTTAGATATTGGGTTCAAACTTTATCTTGGGTGTTTTCGTTGAAATTACACATAGTTTTGTTTCTGTTCTAACTCGGAGTCAGATACTATAAATGATAGGGGTTGGGGTTGAATTCAGCATGTTATGAATCTAGCGATTATGTTATGGTAAAACCTATGTTTAATTTGGGAAAAATATCATAACTACATGCTTTAAACTTCGCGCGCGCATAATGCGCGCGTGAAGTTTAAAGCCGCTCCTGAATTTATTGGGAGGACAAAATAATACCAACGTGGAATAAAGGATTGGGTTTGCTTAAGCTCCAACAAACATAATTATGCAAGAATGGAAATAAAAAAGATGTTGAAGTATTTTGAGGGAAAACGGTTTGGTGTTCGGCGCCTTACCGGTAGTATTTTATCGGTTCGGATTTGTACTGCGTTGAATTTCTCTTTGCTGTTATTATCGGGAATAACAGGGAATTCCGTTTCCGCCGATTTGATTCAAGTCAAGACGCGCGCGCCGGAGAATAAAACCGCGACATTTAATTATCGGGTACCGAAAGGTTACGACGGCAAACGGTGCGAAATGTATCGGGTGCTGGTGATTTTCGGCTGGCGCGTTTGACATAAAAATAAAAGCGCAGTTTTTAATTTTCTGAATTGTTGAAAAGTACCTTTTTTCTGCTATTTTAAACAGAATAGTTCCGAATCAGTAATCATGGAAAAGCACATCATGGAAAAGAAGCAGAAAAAACAAAAAAACAGCGACGACCCTGGGCCGCGATTGCGTGGGGATGCTGAATCAACCGGAAAACTGCTTGCTCTCCGGATGATTATTAGCTGAACGTTGTTTTTTAACACCGCCAATCGGCAGCCCCGCGCGTAATTATCGGTTCATTCCCGTCTCTCAAAGAACGCATATGCGTTTTTTGCTNTATTTAAAACAGAATCAGGGGAATAAATTATGTTTAAAAGTTACGACATTATAGATGGACGCATCGTCGAATGTCAGCCGGAGTGCCCGGGGCGGATTCAGGTTTACACCACTCCCGACGAAGACGACAAGCGCCATTTGGTGGAAGAGTGCGGCATTGACGAGCATACTTTCTACTCCGCACTCGACGACGACGAAATCTCACGTATCGAATATGAGGAAAAACATGTCGCGGTAATTATGAAACAGCCGCGCAATTACAAGGGCGACCGCAACCTCGAATTCAGAGTGGCCTCGCTCGGGGTTTTTCTATTTAAAGACCGCACTATCATTCTTCAGGCTGAACCGATGTACATATTTGAACACGGAAAAATGCCTTTGCGTGGTAATTCGATACCGGGAATTCTGTTGCGGCTACTTTATCATTCGACCCATCATTTTCTGGAACATCTGCGCATTATCCGCTCTATTTCCGATGAAATTGAGAATAAAATCGAGTTTTCGGTGACCAACAAAGCGCTGGTCAATATGTTTACGCTTCTGAAGAGTCTGACCTATTATGAAAGCGCCATCAGCGCCAATCAGATGCTTTTGGCTAAGATGCGTTCCGATTCCAGAAAATTGGGATTTACCGAAGATGAAGAAGATTTTCTGGATGACATCACGGTTGAAAACAAACAATGCAACAATTTGGCCGGGATCTATTCGGGGATTCTGACCGGCATGTCTGACGCGCGGGTTTCGGTGGTAAGCAACAACCTGGCTATAATCATGAAACAGCTGGCAATCATCAACGTTGTTTTTATGCCGTTAAGTGTGATTACCGGTCTTGGCGGAATGTCTGAATTTACAATGATGACCGGGCACATCTGGTGGCCGCATTCGTACAGTGCGTTGGTGCTGGTGATGGTGGCGATCGGCTATATTACTTATCTGCTGGTCAAACGGGTCGGTCTTGGCGAACGAAAAAATCACTGAGGAATTATATCATGCCTAAACACAATCTGCTCTATATTCCGCACCGTGATTCGCCGGGAACTAAAAGAAAAGCCAGGCGGCAATGGGATGTTCTCTGCGGCCTGATGGCGCTGTTAATCGCGGTTTCGACAATTATCTGCATCGGCAAAGATTTTGAGCTGGGCGAACCCAATATCCACGGTTTTCCGTTATGGTTTCTGCTCTTTTGCGCCTATCCGTTTATCTGGTTGATCAGCCTTTTCAATATTACCAGCGGAATTGAAGGTTCGGCGCTGGTTGAGTTTATCATCAGCTACAACTATCAGGGAATTGCGTTGGGAATAATCAATTTAAGCGGGCTGGTCATTATCTGGCTGCTGGTGCGGTTCTGGTTTATGCACTCTTTCGGTTCGAAATGGGTCAAGACCAGCAGTGTTTTTATGATGATGTATGTCGGCTGGGGTGTGGTCCAGCTGATTTTTTATTTGATGGGGATTCTGTGGGGCAATGGCGGGTTTGAATCGCTTCACGCCCACCTCAGAGGCTACGAATATCGAACCGCCGAAATTCGCAGTCCGGCGCAGAGTGATGCTCCGAAAAGTTCCGTATCCAATACTCAACCTCACTCAAAATAAGCAACATGTACTTTAACGGTCGCAAAATAACTTTGCCGATGGAGGAATTGCAGGAAACCTTCTGTTTAGCTGCCGGTCCAGGCGGGCAACATGTCAATAAGGTTTCCACCGGGGTGAGGTTGCGCTGGAATATCAGAGAATCGTCTTTGCCGGATGAGGTTAAAGAACGTTTGATAACGCGCCTGTCCGGAAAGCTTACGTCAGAAGGAATTCTGGCGGTTACTTCACAGACACATCGCAGTCAGCTCCAGAACCGTGAGGTTGCGCGTGAGCAGCTGCTGTCGATGATTCGCGGAGCACTCCACACCCCGAAAGTCCGCCATGCTACCCGACCGACCCGCGCCTCCGTGAAACGTCGTCTTGAAGCCAAGACTAAACATTCAAACAAGAAATCTCTGCGTCGAAATAACCTTGATAATTAACCGCTGAAATTCGCGCGCGCATTATGCGCGCGCGAATTTTAAGAGATGCTTTCTTGAATATTTCAGTCAGACGAATTATTTTTGACGAGTACAAAAATCAAAACCGATCTGAAATGATAATCAAGTCGCAGGAGCATAAATGGAAAAAAAAAGAGTAGTTGTAACTGGCGCAGGAGTGGTCAGTGCGCTGGGAAATCGGCGCGACGAACTTTTTGACTCATTAGCCGCAGGCAAAAGCGCGGCGCGATATATGCCGGAATGGCAAAGTTTTTTCGGTAAAATTAATATTGCCGCCGCGCCGGTTACTCTGGATCAGGAGGCAGTGAAAAAAATTGATCGCCGGTTTCGTCGCTCAATGGGTAATGCCGCATTGTTTGCCGCGCTGGCAGCCAAGCAGGCGGTGGCGGAGAGCGGACTGGATGAAGCTACTCTTTCTAACGGCAGAACCGGTTGTGTGATCAGTTCGACCATGGGGAGTTCGAGCAGTATAGTTGAATCGACCGCGGCGATTATCGAAAAAAGATTTGACGATCTTTCGGCATGTCAGTTCTTTCGTTGCGTTTCACATTCTTCCAGTTTCAATGTCGCCAATCTTTTCGGCATAAGCGGAGTTCAGCTCGCGCCATGTTCCGCCTGTGCTTCCGCGTTACAGTCGATCGGTCTGGCTTTCGAACAAATTCAATCAGGCAAACAGGACGTGATAATTGCGGGTGGTTCGGATGAAGCGACGCCGACAGTCGCGGGGTCTTTTCAACAGTTGTTCGCGCTGGCGGAGAACGAAAATCTGCCGGCAGAAAAGCTTTCTCGTCCCTTTGACGCAGCTCGCTGCGGTTTGGTTTGCGGCGAGGGTGCCGGAATTTTGATTCTTGAGGAATACGAACATGCCCTCAAGCGTGGCGCGGTAATTTTGGCTGAACTCGCCGGATATGCCACCAATTGTACCGGTGCGCAGATCAGCCAGTCTGATCATGTTTCAATTGAACAGTGTATCAGGCTTGCTGTCGCGGATGCCGGAATAAATCCTGCTGATATTGATTATGTCAGTGCGCATGCGACCAGTACTTTGGCCGGAGATAAAGAGGAGGCTGAAGCCATTCGCCGGGTTTTTGGGGCTGCCGTGCCGGTTTCCAGTCTGAAAGGACATCTGGGACATACTCTTGGCGCTTCCGGCGCGATTGAACTGGCGGCAATTTTTGAGATGATGAAACATGACACGATAATTTCAACCTTGAATCTGAAAAATCAGGCCGATGACTGCAAAGGAATATTCCTGCCGGATAAACCATGTTCCAAGCCGTTGCGCACAGTGGTGAAAAATTGTATCGCCTTCGGAGGAGTCAATGCGGTGCTGGTTTTACGCGGTTATCAACGTTCATAAGTTGTTCATTTGCATTGAAAAAGCTTGAAAATAAGGCCTTTATCCAGTATATTTTTAATTTTAGTTTGCATGCCGGTTGTTCTCAAATAAAGAAAATCAGTTTCCAGTCTGTTACGATTATGTTCTGGAACGCAATTCAGTAGAATAGCCGGCAATACAAATCTTAAGCAAGTTTGTTTAAAAATACAATATCCAAGGAGATATCATCAGTATGACACGGGAAAAAATTATCGAACTAGTCAATTCAATTTTTATTGAACAATTTGAATTGTCGCAAGAAGAATTGACCCCGGATAAAAAGATTTTTGAAGATCTCGGACTGGATAGTTTGGATATTGTGGATCTGATTACCGGACTGCAACGCAAATTTAAGATTCCGTTGCGTCAGAACGAACAGATTCGGCAGATCCGGACACTTGATGATATATATACGTTGTTTGAAAAACTGGCATTGGAAAATCCCGATATTGCCGAAAAAATCATAAACTGATCCGGTCAATATGTACCATTATAACAGTGTTTGAGCCAGCAGTAAAATGTTACTTTTTCCGATAAGCTGTGCGGGTAAATACTGTTAAGCAGTTAAGAATAAATATATTAAACATATAAAAATTACATTTGTCACGGATTAAAGAGTGATACAACTAAAGCGCATATCTCTGACCTTTTTTATTTATCTATCGATGCTTTTCTGGACGGTGCTCTATTGCAGTGTCGCCATCTGGGTATATCTGGTGGCGCTGTTTTGTCCGAAGAGAATTTCCGGGCAGATAATGCGTTATGTCATACTTTATTACGGTCAGACGATGATACACATCGCGATACGTCCTTTTATTGTGGCGAAGTATGAAGACTTGGCGGGTGGCGATACGAGAGCCGGGATTTATATTTTCAATCATCGCTCGGCTTCTGACCCTTTTCTGATGTCGATTTTCGGTATTTCAGCGATTCAATTAGTTAACGGCTGGCCGATGCGACTTCCTTTTTTTGGTTATTTTGCCCGCAGTTGTGAATATATTGATGCCACAAAAATTGATTATGAATCAGCCAAGGCGCATATTACGTCATTGCTTAAACGCGGCGTTTCCGTAATGGCATTTCCGGAGGGAACCCGGTCTGACGGGCGGGTGATGAATCACTTTCACAGTGGGATTTTTAAACTGGCAATGGATACCGGCGCATTGATATATCCTTGCGCAATAGTGGGCAATGAATATTTGCCGGACCGGAAGTTTCGGTTTCCCCAAGGCGGTAAAATTATGGTCCGCCGTTTAAAAGCTATTGAAAATGACGAAATTATGCAGTGCCCGACAGCGTTTGTGCTGAAAAATAAAATCAAGGATATAATTCAACAAGAAACCGCAAAAATGGATAAACTTATTGACCATGAAAACCAGATTTGAGGCCGAAGACGATATTTCATTTCTATCAAGGGCGGACATTGTCCTGCGCCAGACTGAATTGCTGAATGAGCATATTCGCTATAGTCGTGAAAATTCGGCATACTATAAAAAAACTTTAGCAGATCTTGCTGATGAAGATATTACGATTGAAGAACTCGCAAAACTGCCTACCACTTCCAAGCAGGATTTGGCGCTTTATAATGTTGAATTTACCGCAGTTTCAGAGCATGACATTGCCGATATCTGCTTCACCAGCGGTACTACCGGCAAGCCGTGCCGGATAGCCTATACCAAAGGCGATATCGACCGACTGGCCTATAACGATATGCTTGGTTTTGTCGCCGCCGGAATTTCTCCTGCCGACAAAGTCCTGCTGACCTGTACGATTGATTGCTGTTTTGTCGCCGGTCTGGCATATTACAGCGGCGCTGTAAAATTGGGCGCGGCGGCAATCCGCAACGGCATCAATACCCTGGAGAGTCACGCCGGAATTATCAGAACTGAGCGTCCGGGAGCAATTGTCGGAGTTCCTTCATTTTTAGCCAAACTCGGAAAATATCTTCAGGATACCGGAATTGATTGCAGTTCAATCCATACCTTGGTCTGTATTGGCGAACCGGTGCGAAATCGCCAAATGGGTCTGACTCCGCTGGGGCAAAAATTGCAGGAAATCTGGCCAAACTGTTTTTATTCGACCTATGCGTCTTCGGAAATTGTGACCAGTTTTACCGAATGTTCCGCAAGGAGCGGTGGTCATCCTCCAGCTGATCTGGCGATTGTGGAAATATTGGATGAATATGGTGTTCCGGTACCCGCCGGAGAACCCGGAGAGGTTACTGTGACGCCATTACAAGTTACTGGAATGCCGCTGGTCAGGTTCAGAACCGGCGATATTTCTTTTCTGATTGACGAACCATGTTCGTGCGGCCGCAAGACATCACGTATCGGCCCGATTATCGGAAGGAAATCCCAGATGCTGAAAATCAAGGGTACGACACTTTTTCCAAGTGCCTTTTTCACTACTCTTGACAGTATTGATGGCGTTTCAGATTATTACATGGAAGTGGGTGGAGATGCGCTTTCTGATGAGGTTGAAATGTTTGTCTCGTTTCACCATGGTGATGCTAAATCGCTCAAAGTGGCAGAGCTGCTTTACGCGAAAACCCGGCTTCACGTTCCGATTCACACGATTTCGGAAGAACGGGCAAAGTCACGTATTTACGGCAAATCCAGAAAGCCGGTACGTTTTTTTGATTTGAGAAAAAATAATTTATGAAGCAGGGCAGAATATAAAATGTTTGATATTTCAAAATTTGAGATTTCAGAAGATGAAATCCGGGACGCGGCAAAAAAAAATTGTTTGCTGTCAATGGAAATTGAGTTCAATAAAAATTGTAACTATAATTGTCCATATTGTTATGCCGCGGCAGACCAGGGTGGACAGGATTACATCCTTCCGGCAGAATTAGCGGAATCAGCGATCCGGCAGGCTGCGCAGCTCGGCGCCAGAAAAATTGTGATTATCGGCGGAGAACCATTGTTGTTCGAAGATTTGGAAGCACGGATTAAGCTGATAACTGAACTTGGAATGGGTGCGGAAATATTTACTAACGGTTCACTGGTCAATCCGGAAAACGCCGCGATGTTTTTCAAATACGGCTGTCGCGTGGTGGTAAAACTTAATTCGCTGAACGCTGAGATTCAGGAACGTTTGACCGGAATTAAAAATGCTTTGTCCATCGCGAAGCGGGCAGTCACTGTTTTGAAAGAAGCCGGCTTCAACAGTCCGGATATGCTGGCCGCCAGCACGGTTATTTCTTCGGAAAATCTCGATGGTATTATCGAATTATGGAAATATTTGCGTGAGAATGCAATCACCCCATATTTTGAAATGATTACTCCGCAGGGCCGGTTGCTGGATAATAAATATCTGGAAGTTGACTCATTGGTTATTAAAGATATTTTTGAACAAATCAGCGAAATTGACCGCCAGTATGGTTATGATTGGCAACCGCAGCCGCCGCTGGTCGGAGATAAATGTCTTCGCAATACTTATTCATGTCTGATAAACTATGGCGGCGATGTTTTTCCCTGTGTGGGAATCGACAAAAAAATCGGCAATATCGCCGAACGTCCATTGCGGATAATACTGGAAGAAAGTCATGTTATTCAGGATTTGAAAAATTATCGCAACATGATCAAAGGCCCGTGCCGAAACTGCGACAAACTCGATACCTGTTACGGCTGTCGCGGCGCTGCTTATCAGTTGACTGGAGATTATCTTGCCTCAGATCCGCTTTGCTGGCGGAATGTGGATAAACTTGACCAGATTGTTTCGCTTCCAGTCGCGGCGACGAATTATCTTCCCCACCAGCCGCCGATGGCGATGGTGGAACAGATTATCGAAGTCGGTCCAGTCTCCAAGGTTGGCATGAAAGTAAGAAAAGATAATCGTTTTCTTGATGATTCAGGAAAACTTGACCGTGCAGTGATTCCCGAAATTGTCGCCCAAGCCGGGGCTGCGGTTGATACCTTCAGGTTTAACGGCAAAATACGCCCGGGGTTTCTGGCTTTCGGTCACGAAATCAAAATTCATGATGATCTCAATGTCGATGATGAATTGGTGATTGCTTTTTCTGAAGAAAATTCCATGGAAGGCTGGCATACGCTTAAATTCAGTATCGTCAAACAGCATAATAAAATCTGCGCTGACGGGGAAATCACCGTATGCGTTTTCTAATTCCACTGATAATTTTATTGGCCGCTTCGATAAGCAGGGCGGACGATGACGCCTTGAAAATGTTCTCGGAACGTCTCGCCCCGCTGGCAGAAATTCGCACTGTTCAGGCGGATTATATTCAAACCAGGAAAATTAAAAGCCTGAATTTGAGTCTTAAGATAACCGGTGCGATGGCGCTGGAAAAAAATGGACGTCTGTTCTGGCATGCCAAGTCGCCGCTGTCCTGTATCTCAATTATTTCGGAGGATTCGCTTCGGCAATGGGATGCTGAAACCGGCAAGGTTATAACGATTTCAGCCACCCGTTTTCCCTGGCTTAAATTCTTATATTCCAGCATGTCGGAATGGATGTCCGGCGATCTCGAAAAACTGAAAAATAATTTTCAAATCGAAGTCAAGGACGATTACACTTTAGTACTTGTACCCCAGCAGAAAATGTTTGCGGAATTTATCGCCAAAGCGGAGATAAAGTTTTCTCCCAAATATGACTCGATAGCGGAAATGACTTTTTTTGAACGCAACGGCGATGTTCTGCATTTTGAGTATAACAATACCTTTGTCAACCAGAATATACCGGAAGAGAAATGGATATTGCTGCCCAAATAGAGAAGTTTTTTACAAAAGCAGCTATCCGGGTTTTGCGACGCCGGAAAATTATCTGGTTTGCAGGTATTTTACTGCTTTTACCGGCGTTATTTTCTGCTGTTTTTTGGGGCAATTACGGGAATGATATTAGAACCCTTTTTTCAGAAGATTCCGACGCCGGCAAAGCATTTTTATCAATGCAGCGGAGTCAGGCCGCCAATACCATTGTGCTGGAATTTGACACCGGACACCCGAACGGCGCTGCCGCTATCGCGTCATGGCTTGATGGACTGGTCGAGAAAATTGGAAAACTTCATTTTGTCAATTCGCTGACTTTTCGCTTGTCTGATTTTATTGCCGGAGCTTCGCCTGAACAACTTATAAAAGTAATTCCGCAGCTTTATAACGCTGCAATTTTGGATGCCGTTGACCCAAAATCGGCGGTTGCTTCTTTTATCCGGCAGAGTGCTATACCGGTTCCCGGCGTAGTGTCGCGCCTGCGCGGTGATCCCTTTGGGCTCAGTCTGAATATTTTGACCGAACTGGAAAAACTTGGTGAGCTGTCCGGGATGGATTTATCGCCGGGACATGCTTTTCTGGCGAACCGCGATGCTTCCCGGGCTGCGGTCATCATTGATCTTAATCCGCTGAAAATCGGGGACGCCGGGAGCGCGCGGGAAATATTGGGGCTACTGAAAAAACAATGGTCGGATATTCCTCCGGGAGTGAAGGTAAATATTATTTCTCCGTTAAATCATACTATCGGCAATGAAGAAACCATCAAAAGCGATATTGTCCGGATCAGTCTGCTTTCGGTTTTTCTGCTTGGAATACTTTTTTTGCTGCTTTATAAAGGTGATTTTCGTGCAATGTGGATTCCGGCAATTCCGGTTTGCGCTTCGGTGTTGGTTGCCGGCGTGATGGCTTTGTTATTTGAGAATATCAGTTTGTTCATTATCGGAGTCGGATGTGCGCTTCACGGTTTGGCTGTAGACCAGGGAATTCATGTTTATACCGCGTTCAGCGGTAAATTCCGCGTGCGTCGCCTCGGGCGGATTTTTCTGCCGATGTTTTTGTCGACATTTACTTCTGCGTGTGTTTTTTTGATGCTGGTAACCTCAGGTATCGGCGCTTATGTGCAGTTAGGGATTTTCGCTTCAGCCTCGTTGATGATCAGTTTTCTACTAGCTTTTTTTCTTTTGCCGACTCTTCAGAAAGACCGCCCGGTTAAACGCTTTCAATGTGCGGAATATTCTCCTACCACATTCAGTTCCGGAATCATTATCTCGATCTGGGTTGGAGCGGTATTGTTTTCCGCGTGGCTGGCTAAAGACTTGAGAAAAGATTTCAGTCTCAATGTGTTAGACGGGACTTCTGCCGCAGTGCTTGACGCTGAACAGGATTTTGAACGTCAATGGCGCAAGTCATCAGCTCCGACCATGATGGTGCTTACCGGTAAATCGGTTGACGAGGTTGCTGCCGAATCCGGCAAATGGCGCGATTTACTCAAAAGCCGGCAGATTGAAGCATTCGTGCCATCAGCGCTTTGGCCTGCCGCAGAAACCAGGCAGAATAACCTTGCAACCTGGCAGACTCCGCAGACCAGGCAGCGTATGGATTATCTAGAGTCAAAACTTGCTGAGACATGCCGGAATCATGGATTGCCGGAAAGTTTATTCACCCCGTTTTTTGTTGAAATTCGTCAAGCAGTAATGACGCCGGCCGACGTTCCTCCGGAACTTATCGCGGCTGTTTTGGATCGGATGATAAAAAAATATCCGGAATGGGTGTCTGAAACTATTCTGGTACGGAATACCCCGGAAAATACTTCTTTTCTCTATGATAAAGCCCATGGGATAGATAATTGCGCAATCATATCAAGAGCAGCATTTAATCGGATGATTTCTGCGGATTTTTATGAACGTTTCACGCGTATTTTAATAACTGCGGCAGTGGTGCTGACGGTGCTTATTCTGCCGGTATTTCGTTCCCTGGTGAGTTTTTTCACAGTTATGTTGCCGGTTTTTACTGCCGTCTTGGTATTATGTGGACTGTTAGCGCTTTTCGATATGCCGCTTAACATCATTATCTGCTTCAGTTTGATTCTTCTCACCGGATTGTCGGTAGATTACGGAGTGTTCGCTTTGCATAATGTTCGTTCCAAAGATACAACTTCTTCGATTCCTTCATCGATGTTTTTGGCAGCGGCAACATCCGTTCTGAGTACCGGTGCGATGCTGTTTTCAGCGCATCCGATTATGTTTTATACCGGTTTCGCGTTGTCGGCGGGATTGG
>JGI24712J26585_10004008_pt1 | contig 11410 bp, 13 predicted proteins | sample BioPla3DNA2_FD_26585 | JGI IMG/M metagenome (IMG submission 26585)
TGGCTGCACTCGTAATTATTGTACCTCCAAATATAAAAAATATTATTAAACAAAGTATCCTAAATATATTGTTTTTTGCATTTTTAATTTGTTTTATCATAAAAAAATCCTCCTATTTTTAATTTAAATCATAAAAAAAGATGTCCTATTGGACACCTTTTAAGGTTCATATTTAACATATTTATCTACCAACCAAAAGAAGCAATAACATAATACATTGGTTCTTCAAAAGTGTTATTATCTTTCCAATAACCACTATCCTTATATACTGCAACTCCCATTGACAAATTTTCTGTATCTAACATATTAGCTTTATGCCCTGCTGACCAGCTCCATACATCTACAAAACACTGTGCAATATTTCCACCTACATTACTATTTCCTTGTGAAATTTGGCTTATTTCATGTCCTCCATTTTGATATGTAACGTTATATAATGCTCTAGTTTGTGCTTTATTTTGTTCTTCTTGACTATAAGGTAAAGCTTGTACTCCATTTTGTACTCTAAAATTATTTATAGCATTAAATGTATCTGTACTTAATTGAGAACAATATTCCCATGTTCTTTCTGCTTTAGTTGGATGCTTTACTTCTTCTATTGGTGTAGTTGTTGTACTTCCTCCCGAACTTCCTCCTGATGAAGTACTACCACCTGAACTACTTCCTGATGTGCTACTTGATGATCCACTTGAACTACTTGTATTTGATGAACTACTTGAAGTTGAAGAAGAACTTAAACTAGTACTTGTACTGGTTGAAGGTGTGCTTGTTGTTACTGTTTTTCCTGATGATTTGCTTTTTTCTATTAAAGAATTTGTATCATCTCCTTTACTACTATCTGCAATTACATTTCCGTTTTCGTCTTTTATTACCGTATTTCCGTTTTCATCTGTTTCTACTGTAATATTCTCTACTTCATCTATTGCTTTTTCTTCATTTTCTTCTTTTACTTCTGCAATTACTTCTTCTACTGTTTCTTCAGCAATATCCTTATTTGTTTCTACTGTAGTGTTATTATTTTTATTTGAATTAATGATAGCTACAGTTGTTATTGTTCCTACTGTAAATACAATAATTGTTACAGTTGCAACAATGGTTTTCATACTAAAAGATTTTCCTAATAATTTTATTGACTTATTAAAAAAGTTTTTCATAAACATCACTCCTTTTTAAGGTCTTAAACTGTTATTCCAACACTTTTCAAACATAAGTTTTCGTTTGTAAGAATATATTTTTTTCCATCTTGTACACCAGCCTTATATGCTAATACTTTTGCTATTTCTTCAACATCTTCAACTAATTTTGCTATGTCATAAAATAATTCCATATCAGCTTTTAATCTTTTTAATTCTTTCTCAGCTATTTTAAAGCACTTTAAATAGATTTCTCTGTATTTTCTATATTCTTCATTTTCAAGAAAATATCCCATTTTGTTAAGTTCTGAAATCCTTGTTTTTATTAATAAATCTAAAGAATTAATTTCCTTACCACAAACAATTATTTTTTTATGTTTTATTTCGTTACCTTCAATCATTCCTTGTTTATATGCCATTTCCATACTAATCAATTCAGTCATTCTTGAATTATCATTGAGGTCCATTAACCAATCAGGAGTATATGGTTTACTGGTTATACTTTTTATCAATTCATCAATTTTAATTGATTTTGTCCTTTTTGAATTATCATACATTAAGTTCATCACCCAATCAGGTAACATTGGTATCGTTACAATGCTTTTTAAAAGCTTATCCCATAATATATTCCATTTATCGTCTAAAATTTGATATTCTTTATTTTTTCTAAAAAAATCTTTTTCGTCTAATTCTGTTATTCTATCATTTACATTTTTTAACATATATATCTCTCTCCTTTCACTTTTATATAAAATTTTAGATAGTATATTAAGTCTATTATCATCTACAATGCCCCTAGCGTTCTCTATATGCCTTTTTAAAACCATTAAATGTAATTTTATATGTCTACCGTTTTTTTATAAGCCTTAAAACGTCTCCTAGGCGATATTGGGTTTGAAATTTCTAGTTGCTATTTATCCCAACCAAGTAATTTTCTTTCTAGCTCATCATAATCGTATTCCCTTGATGGAAAATTATTAAAGCCACTCGCCTTATTCTCAATGACTTTATTAAATACTCCTGGTCTTACTAAACGTCTCATAAATCCGACTAAATTATTAACTTCTTGTGTTTTAGAATAGTCATAAACTTGTTTAATAATATTCATATCCCCTTCTGAATCTTTAAATATCATACTAGCTTCTTCTAAAGTTATTTTATTATCTAACATAGTCACAACAACAAACAATATGTCTTTATTATTATTTATATTATTATTTATATTGTTGTTGTTATACTTATCTATACTAACCTTACCTAACCTAACCTGGGTATCCATTTGGTTGTCACTTGGTATACCAAGCGTGCAAACCTTGTTTTTATCTAGCTTTAAAGACTTCAACTCATCACATAACCCAACCTCGGTATCCATTTGGTTGTCATTTGGTATACCAATGGTATCCATTTGGTTGTCACTTGGTATACCAATGGTATCCATTTGGTTGTCACTTGGTATACCAAGTATATAAACCTTGTTTTCATCTAGCTTTAAAGACTTCAACTCATCTTTACATTCGGTCTGTTTATATCTATCATTTCGTATGTAGTTATGTAATTTCCAATGTCGAATGACTATAACTCCTGTTTCGAAAGGAATAATAAATTTTTTTGATACTAAAAGTTTAATATCATCGTCACCACATTTTACATTTCTCATTATACTTTTAGGATTATTTATGAATCCATCGTCATCTGCCCTCATGCATAAATGGAAATATAATGCTTGTGCGGTTAGGGGCATATCTAAAAATACATCGCTATCTATAATTGTTTTTGCAAACATTCTTCTTTCCGCCATAGTGATTCCTCCTTCAACAATCTATAATCCTGCTATATTATTAATTGAGTGTATTATATTTTTTAAGGCTTCTAGCTTCATGCGATATTCTTTAACTTCTCCTTCTAGTTCTTTAATCCTTAAATCTTTTTTCAAGGTTTCATTTTCAACTGGTACTCCTAAATACTCATTCCATGCACTCCTTGAAAAATAATATTTTGTCCCTAGTTTTTTTGCTTTTAGAAGTCCTTGCCTAATTGCAAAATTTATTTTTTGTTCTGAAAAATCAGGATTTTCTTTATGAGCTTGTTTCACTGTTAAAAGCTCTTTATTTTCCATAACATCACTTCCTCATTTAAAATAATTATTTACCTTGTACGTCGTTTAACTTCGTGTTAAACTATTCTTGATTACTTAAGTAATCTATTGATTTTTTTAACACAAGCTTAAGTTCTTCCCATACTTTTAGGCTACCATTAGAAGTTCCAGCTTCTAAGTCTTGATAGTGCCTAATACTTATGTTAGCTTTTTTAGCAATTTGAGCTTGTGTTAATCCCATTTTTTTACGAGTATTAATTAAATTTTTTCTCATTTACCCACCACCTTTCAAATAAAATTATGGAGTTGAATATATATGCCTACTTTTGGAGAAAGATTAAAGGAATTACGAATAAGCAAACATATAAAACAAACTGAAATGGCTGATATAATAAATGTCAGTTATAGAAATTATCAAGATTATGAGTATAATAAAGTAAATCCCAAATTAATAACACTAATAGCTATTGCTAACTATTTTGATGTCTCAATTGATTACTTATTATGTAGAACGAATAATCCTCAAATAAATAAATGATACGTTATATTATCTCGTGTTACGTATTATGATACACGCTTTTATATCTCGTGTCAATATATTGCCTCTAACAAGGGGCTTATTCTTTTATACATCTTCAGATACCCACCACCTTTCAAATAAAATTATGGAGTTGATTATGTATGCCTACTTTTGGAGAAAGATTAAAGGAATTACGAATAAGCAAACATATAAAACAAACTGAAATGGCTGAAATACTAGGAATAAAACCACGTAATTATCAAAATTATGAATACAATAAAGTTGATGTTCCTTCTTCAAAAATAATTTTTTTAGCTGATTATTTTGATGTGTCAACTGATTATTTATTATGCAGAACAAATAAACCTAAATAATATACGCATTTTAAATACGTTTATATTATTATAATACTCGTATTTAAAATGCGTGTCAGGAAAAATTATAGCTTTTAGGAGTTGATTTTATGCCTACTTTTTCTGAACGATTAAAAGAATTACGATTAAGTAAAAATATTAAACAAAATGAAATGGCTAATGAGTTACAAGTATCAGTACGAAATTATCAACGGTATGAGTATGGTATCATTGATATACCATTATCAAAATTAATATATATAGCTGAATACTTTTATGTTAGCCTTGATTATTTAGTAGGTCGTACAGACAACCCTCATATTAATAAATAGTAGCCTCTAACAAGGGGCTTATTCTTTTATACATCTTCAGANAAGAATAATTCTTCGACTGGTGTTTCTAGTTCTTGTGAAATTTTAATCATAATACTTTTTCTTGGATCAATTAATCCCTTTTCTAAATTACTTAAGTGTGCTTGTGTAATTCCTATCTTTTTTGCCAAATCTTTTTGCTTAATTCCCTTGCTTATTCTTACTAATTTTAATTTATACATTTTCCTACACCTCCAATTATTTAATAATTTTTTATATACAAAAAAGACATATAAAAAAACGAACCAATCATTAAAAAATTTAATGACAGTTCATCTTAAATATGCCTTTAATATATCGCTTATATTTATTTTCAATTAATCAATATCCCTTATGAATCTTAGTTAGATATAGTTCACCCCAACCCATTTAGGGGAGAAAAAAGGTTCATGTTCATTTTTTATTCATTTTTAATTTTATTTAAATACTATTTTTGTTATTAGCTTTAATTAATACTCTTATTTATGCCTATATTTCTCATTTCCAAGCCTTAAAAAGTGTATAGTTCACCCCAACCCATTTAGGTAACAATAGGGGAAAAAAAGGTTCATGTTCATTTTTTATTCATTTTTAATTTTATTTAAATACTATTTTTGTTATTAGCTTTAATTAACACTCTTATTTATGCCTATATTTCTCATTTCCAAGCCTTAAAAAGTGTATAGTTCACCCCAACCCATTTAGGGGAAAAATAGGGGAAAAAAAGGGACAAATTCATTTTTTATTCATTTTTAATTTTATTTAAATACTATTTTTGTTATTAGCTTTATTTAACGCTCTTATTTATGCCTATATTTCTCATTTCCAAGCCTTAAAATGTGTATAGTTCACCCCAACCCATTTAGGGGAGAAAAAATCCTCATGTTCATTTTTTGTTAGGTGTCATATCGGAATGTTTTTTACTTTCGACATTATTTTACAATATATGTATTCTTTTGTCAATATTTTTATATTATATTTTTAAATTATTTTTTTATGTAAATATACTTTTTATCATAGATTATATTTGTTATCATAGTATTGTAATTTCAAATTATTTGTAAAAGAGGTGATATAATGCCAAGTTACAAACAATTATCCAAGGGTAATTGGAAGGTTTCAATAAGTCTTGGATATAAAGATGGTAAAAAGCAAATTCATCGAAAACAAGGCTTTAAAACTAAAAAAGAAGCTGAAATTTATGCGACTGAAATCTTAAATAAAAAAAACAAAGGCTATGTTGCTCCATCAGGTAGTAGTAATATTATATTTAAAGATTTTATTATAAAGTGGTTTACTGAATATAAATCAAAAACTATAGGTATTAATACTTATTCTAGGTATAAAAGTAGCCTAGATAAATACATAATACCTAATTTAGGTTCATATAAGCTAATTGAATTGAATAACGTTATTATTCAAGATTTCTATAATGAATTAATTTGTACTGGTCAAAAACCATCTACTGCTAAAAAAACACTTGAAGTTCTTAATAATTGTTTAAAGTACGCTAAGAATCTAAAGCTTATATATAATTTACCTACGGATATAGAAAAAATTAAAATAGTAAAGCCTATTATAGAATACTGGAATGAAGAAGAGCTAAGTTATTTCTTGAATCAGATTAAAAGTCACTATTTATATAAACCAGTTCTAATTTCAGTGTTAACTGGTGTTCGTATAGGAGAATTATGTGGAATCCAATGGAAAGACATTAATTTTGAAAAAGGAACTATTAGTATCAATGGTCAAGTACTTTTCAATAAAAATTCTAAAGAATTGATTTACACTTCTATTCTAAAAACTGATACAGCCTATAGAATTATTAGTATACCAAAAATACTTATTGATTACTTAAAACATATTAAAGATAACATTTGTCCAGCCGATAATGATTTTGTTGTTTTAAATAGAAATGGATCCATGTGTACACCTAAAAATTTATCTGAAAATTTTAGTAAAGTAGTATGTAAATATAAAAAGTCAATAGATGAAATAATCCAAGAAGGTAAAAAAGTTCCTAGTAATTATATGCAACTCAAACAAATTTCATTTCATGGATTAAGGCATACACATGCCACATTATTAATATTAAATGGTGACAATATAAAATCGGTTTCTGAAAGATTGGGTCATAAAGATATAACTACAACACTAAACACATATACCCATGTTATGGAGGAAATGAAAGAAAACACTGCTGCTTTATTACAAAATATTTTTACTCAAATAATCCAATGAAAATATCAATAAATATTTTTAGTACCCTTTTAGTACCCTTATTAAATAAAAAGAATGGCTATACACCAGTTATATAGCCATTCTATAATATTTTATGGTACCCTCAACAGGGATCGAACCTGTATCTGTCCCTTAGGAGGGGACTGTTCTATCCATTGAACTATGAAGGCTTACATAGAAATTACATATTTGATTGTATTATAATTACTTTTCATTGTCAATATAATATATATCCTAATAAATATTCCCTTTATGCTCTGAAAAATTATAAAAATAATATTCCAGAGCATAATTCTATACTTTCATTAATTTTCTAACTATCTTAACTACATTAAATATTAATGGCACAGATATTGCAATTAATATTAAAGATATTATCCAATCTCTAATATCTATAGGAGTAAAACTAAATACTAATCTTCCTATTGGTGTAACAAAACATATTAAACAGCATAGTGTCATTGATAATAACAATATAATTTTTGATTTCGTTAATGGCATTGAAACTCTAAGAACTATAACTAAACTTACTCCTGTCATTACTAAAACTGATACGGTCTTGCAATAAGCTGATCCATGGTTACTTGCATAAGAAATCATATATGCCACTGTTACTAAAGCCCCCATTATTACACCATTAGGAATGCTAACTGATAAAATTCTCTTTAAAAAATTATCCTTTATTTTACCCTTATATGGTAACATAGCCAAGAAGAAAGAAGGTATTCCTATAGCACAACTTCCCACTAAGGATGACTGAATAGGATCCATAGGATAGGATAAACGTAAAATGGAAAAGATAATGGATAATAATACAAATAAAGCCGTCTTAGATAAAAACAATTCTGATACTCTTTCTAAATTATTTATCTGTTTTCTTCCTTCTGCTACTACTTTAGGAAGAGCCCCAAAATCTGAATTAAGTAATACTAATTGTGCAACTGCCTTTGTGGCATCAGATCCATTAGCCATTGCTATTCCACAATCAGATTCTTTTAATGCAAGTACATCATTTACTCCATCACCAGTCATAGCAACAGTATGATTTTTAGCCTGAAGAGCTTTAACTATATTTTTCTTTTGATGTGGTGTTACTCTTCCAAATACTACATAATCATCAACTACCTTTTTTAATTCTTCACTGTCCATTGGAAGCTCTCTAGCATCAATATAATTATCAGCGCCTTCAACACCAGCTCTTAGTGATACAGCTGATACTGTTACTGGATTATCTCCTGATATAACTTTTAGTTCAACACCTTGCTCCTTAAAATAATTAATTACCTCTGGAGCCTCTTCTCTTATTACATCTTCAATTAAAATTAAAGCAGCCTCTTTTACATTTTTTATAATCCCATTTTTAAGACTTGGCTCCTTTAGTCTCCCTAATAATAAAACACGCCTACCTTTTTTAGCTTCTTTTTCTACAAGTTCTTTATATTCATCATATCTGCCACCTAGTATTATTTCTGGTGCTCCAAGTATCCAACTTCCAAAGTTCTGAACACTTATTCCACCCCATTTTCTTCTTGAGGAAAAAGGAACTTTCTCTAATATATTTATATCTTTTACATCTTCATATTTTTCTAATATGGCAAGTTGAGTTGGATTCTTGCTTGGCAAATTATGCGAAATTATTCCTAATGCCTTATTTATATCTTCACAAGTTTCATTTCCTATAGGAATTACTTCTGATAATTTTAGCCTTCCTTCTGTAACTGTGCCTGTTTTGTCCATGCAAAGTACATCCACTCTTGCTAAAACTTCTGTTGCAGATAGTTGTTGAACTAAGGTTTTATATTTTGCCAATTTTACAACAGATACTATAAAAGTTGCACTTGTTAATAACACTAATCCCTCAGGAATCATTCCAATAATCCCTGAAACCGCTCCAATTAATGATTCCCTCCAACCTACATTTGCATATTTTATCTGAGTAAATGCTAATATTACTCCCATAGGACCTACAATCCATAATAAGATTTTAATTATTTTGCTTATTGAAGATTGTAATTCTGAATTTATTATTTTAAACTTTCTTGCCTCTTCTGCTAATTGTGATGAATATGTTTCTCCACCTACCTCTGTTACTGTGGCAAGCCCTTCCCCTGCAACTACGAAACTTCCAGATAACAATTGATCTCCTTCAGATTTAGGAATAGGATCAGCTTCTCCTGATAGCATTGATTCATCAACTTCAATTTCATCACCTTTAACTAATTCACAATCAGCCAGTATTTGTTGCCCAGAATTAAGATATACCACATCATCAATTACAAGCTCTTCCACAGAAATATTCTTCTTCTTACCATTTCTTATAACAGTTGCATGAGCCATGCTTAAAACTGATAGCTTTTCTAATGTTTTCCTTGCATTTAACTCTTGTAAAACTCCAATAACACTATTTACTATAATAACTATAGCAAATATTGTATTTTTAGGAGAGCCAGCAATTAAAACTATTATAGCTAACACTATATTTATAGCATTAAAAATGTTAAAGAAATTAGCTCTAATCATTTGACCTATTGTTCTCGAAGGTGCTTTAGGAATTTTGTTCACATCTCCACGAATAACTCTTTCACGAACTTCTTTATCTGTAAGTCCTAAAAAACCATTTATGTTATTATTCTCTTTTTGAACTGCATTTACACAATTATCTTTTTTACATTCCATTCTAATTTTCCTTCTTATTAGTAGACTTTGATAATACTTATTGTAATATACTAATCTTAAGATACTCTTAATTATTAATTATTTTTTTATTTTTTTGTATAATATGCTATTCCTATACTCCCTGGTCCAACATGTAACCCAATTATTGGTCCAATAGACTGAACCTTAACATCTAAATTAAGTTTTTCTTTTAATAAATTCGCAAGGACTCTACCTTCTTCTATGCAGTTTATATGATGAACAATTACTTCTTCTATTCCTTTTTCCCTTAAATCTAACATCACTTTATTTACCATAACCTCTATTGCTTTTTTCTTTGTTCTAACCTTATCAAAAACAGTAGTTACTCCATTTTCAACAGTTAATATTGGATTTATTTTTAGAATTGTTCCAAATAAAGCAGATGCTCCTCCTATTCTTCCTCCCTTTTTTAAATACTTTAAAGTTTCCGGAGTAAATAAAAATCTGCTACAATTTATTGTTTCATTAATAATACTAACAACTTCTTTAATATCCTTACCTTCTTTAGCAGCTCTTGCTCCCTGCAAGACCTGATATCCCATTTCCATACAATTTGTTGTTGAATCAATAATTTCTATTTTCCTTTCTGGATATTCCTCCAAAACCATTTCCTTAACTAAGTGTGCTGTTGAATATGTACCACTCATCTTTGAGGATATAAATACCCCCACTATATCATTTCCTGACTTAGCAATATCTTTAAAACATTTTAATATTTCTTCTACACTAGGTTGAGAAGATGTTGGTATTTCTGATGAATCACTCATTTCTCTATAAAATATTTCGTTTGTGAGTTCAACCTCTCTATAACTTTTGCCATTTAGCAATACATTTAATGAAACTACTGAGATATCATATTCATTTATATATTCCTCAGGTAAATAACTCGTACTGTCTGTTACTATTTTTACGCTCATCTTTTCCTCCAAATTAATTGTATATTTATTAATAATGCCATTATATATTATTTCATAATAATTTCAAAACCTATCATACCATTAACATTATATTACTTTTATTTTCCAAAGTAATATAATATACTGTAATATGAATAACATTATAGATTGGAATGAAACACTATGATAAGAACAATTTTATTTTATATAGGTGTAGTATTAAGCTTAATACTATCATTAATAGCGCCTATAAAAATTAAGTATCTTTCTTTAAGAAAAAAATATACTGAAAGAACTATGCTAATACATAAGACATCTTACATTTGGGCACGTTTTATAATGAAAATAAGTGGTGCAAAAATCAAAGTAAATGGTTTAGATAACATACCCAAAGACGAAACTGTCTTATTTGTATCAAATCATCAAAGTGACTTTGATATACCACTACTTATGAGCATAATAAATGTACCTAAAGGGTTTATTGCTAAAAAAGAACTTGAAACAGTTCCTATAGTTTCACTTTGGATGAAATATATACGCTGCATTTTTATGGATAGAAGCAATTTACGTAAATCTGCCCAAGCCATTGTTGAAGGTGTTAATATTTTAAAAGAAGGTCATTCAATGGTTATATTCCCTGAAGGTACTAGAAGTAAAGGTGGACCACATGGAGAATTTAAAGCTGGTAGTTTTAAACTTGCTACAAAAGCTAAAGTTAAAATAGTCCCAATAACTATAGATGGTTCATATAAGTTATATGAAGCTAACAATGGAAGAATTGTACCTTCAAATGTAACTGTAACAATACACCCATCTGTAGATGTTTCCTCTCTATCAAAAGAGCAAGAAATTAATCTTCATGAAGATTTAGAAAAAATAATTTTTAGCAGTATAGAATAATCTATTTATACCTCTAAATCAGTTGATTTATGAGGTATATTTTTTTATTTGATTAAGACCTTCCTTAGCTTCTTCCACTGAAAAGTTGCTTTTACTTAATTCTTCATCTGACAAATTAATTATTTTATTATAAAAATTCACCCCTAATGAAATAACCTCTTCTTTATCTTCAGCCGTATTTATTAGTTCATATAAAATATCTTCTGCCTTATCATATTTACCTGT
>JGI24712J26585_10004012_pt1 | contig 11399 bp, 7 predicted proteins | sample BioPla3DNA2_FD_26585 | JGI IMG/M metagenome (IMG submission 26585)
ACCTTAAAAGAGTTTAAGGGTGTTATAACAAATCGTTGGGGAAGAAAAGTTTATGAATGGACAGATTGGGAAACTTATGAAGCAGGTTGGGACGGAAATATTAATGGAGGAGCAAAAGCATCTCCAGGTGTGTATTACTATGAGATTAAGGCTACTGGTTTTGATGGAAATATCTACGAAGAACAAGGAATTTTGCATTTAATGCGAGAATAATTAAAAATCCATGCAACGTTTTGCACTCGAGAACTGTCTATATAGAAGAAAATAATTAATGGACGATAATGAAAAACTTATAAGGCAATGTCAAAAAAGATCAAAAAAAGCTTTTGATGAACTTTATAAGACGTATTCGCCAATTATTTTTGGAATTTGTTTGAGATATACTAGAAACAAAACAGAGGCAGAAGATTTGTTGCAAAATTGTTTCTTAAAAATCCTAAACAAAATTGATGATTATGAGTTTAAAGGTTCTTTTGAAGGTTGGATAAAAAGGCTTACAATAAATGCTGCAATTAATTTCTTTCACGAAAAAAGAAGAAGTTTAGTTGAACCTGTTGATAGTTACGAGCCACAAAGTAATAATTTTGATTATGATGTGGTAAGTCAAATGAGCGCGAAAGAAATTATGGAAGTTGTAAACGAATTATCAATAGGTTATAAAACTGTTTTTAACCTATATGTAATCGAAGGATATAAGCACACAGAAATTGCAGAAATGTTGCAAATTTCAGAAGCAACAAGTCGATCGCAGCTAAAAAGAGCCAGAGAAATCTTACAAGAACTTATTAAAAAAAGATTGAATGGAGAAATTTGATGAAATATTAAAAAGTAAATTAGAAAACTTTCAGGAGACTCCCTCCGAAGAAGTGTTTTTGAAAATTAAGGCTCAATATCCAAAGCCAAAAGGATTTTTGAAAACATATAAATATCATATTGCTGCAGGTTTGGCTATAATAGCATTAAGCCTTGCAACAATATACATTGTAAATAATCAAACAAANCCAATCGAAACTACTAACCAAACAACAAACACTATTATTGAAGAAAATAAACAAATAATAACTAATCAAAATAATATTAATTCAGAAAATCAGATTTTAAATAATTCTCAAAATAATCAAATACCTATAATCAAACAAAATGATTTAGTAATCAATGAGAATAAATTAATAAGTGTTGTTAATGAAAATAAAAATGTCGTAAATGAAAAAACAATAAGTCAAAAAGTATTTAAAACTAATGATACTGTAATTTGTGGAAAATCAATAGAAATTCCTTTTGGAGCAAAAACCAATTTGTTGCAATTACCAAAAGATATAATAGTAAGTAAATCTGATTTAGGGATAAATATAAATTCGCAAAATTTTGGTAAATATACCATATATTATAATGATATATCAAATGTTTTTAGAGATAGTATTACTATAAATTTTAAAAACAATGATTTTGCAAAAGTTGATTTTTCTAACGAAAATATCTGTCCTAACGAAGATTTGATTATAAACATTAAAAATTCTAATTCTAAACTTGTTTGGGGTGATACTAATTTTAAAGTCTTGAAAAAATCAAGTTCAACTTATATTATTAAAAATCTAAAATCAGGAGAAAACTTAATTTCGTTCAACTTAGAAGAAAATGGTTGTACTCAGCAAATATCACAAACAATAAATGTTTTAAAATCGCCAAAATACAAAATACAAACCGAATCAGAAGTATGCTCTAAGGCAAATGGAAAATTGTTAATATTAAGTGATGACAAAAATATAAATTCATTCACATTAAACAACGAAATTACAAATTCTACAGGTAGATTCACAAATCTTAATGCAGGAATTTACTTTGTTAAAATTGGCTTTGCAAATTCTTGTTATATTGCAGATACAGTATTTATTTCCGACAGTTTAAATATTAGTCCATATTTTGTTTCGGATAGAGATTTAGTAAATAAAAACAAATATCAATTTATTAATTATACTAGAATTGATGATAGCGGTTTTGAGCGAAATAATCAAGTTAACTTTATCTGGAAAATAAATGATGAGGAAAAATCAGAGCTAGATAATTTTAGTTATGAGTTTGTAAAAGGTGGTACATATAAAATAGAATTGTTTGCAAGTTTAAGTGAAACTTGTCAAAAATCATATTCTGAAACCATAGAAATATCTGAAACCAATCTTAGAATACCAAATATTTTTACACCAAATGGAGACGGATTAAATGATGAGTTTGTAGTGTGCTATGATGGAGAATTGGTTAAGTTTAAAATAGATATTACTAACAAAAATGGTGAAGTAATTTTCCAAAGTACAGACATTAATAAGTCTTGGGACGGAAAAATAAATGGAAATGACCATGCTGCTGATGGAGTTTATTATTACAATATAAATGGTGAGGATAATTTTGGAAATAAAATTGAAAGAAGAGGAGCTTTGCGTCTTGCAAGGCATTAGGAGTTTTATTTCATAGTTGTGTAAAAAAAAGAGAGGTCGCTCCACCTCTCTTTTTCTTTTTATATTATTCGTCGTCGTCTTCAGCTTCGTATTCTTTAAGCAATTGCTCTTGAACATCTGGTGGTACTTGTTGGTATTCGTGGAACGACATTTCATACATTGCACGACCTCCGGTATTTGATCTAAGAGCAGTAGAATAAGTTGCCATTTCTGCGTAAGGAACTCTCGCCATAATTTTTTCAAAGCCTTTTTCGCTACTCATTCCCATTACAACAGCACGGCGACCTTGCAAGTCACTCATCACATCACCCATTCTATCGCNAGGAACTAAAACTTCTAAATTGTAAATAGGTTCCATAATTTTTGGACCAGCCTTTTTAAATGCATTACTAAACGCATTACGTCCTGCTAATTTAAACGAAATTTCGTTAGAGTCAACAGGGTGCATTTTACCGTCAACAATACAAACTCTAATATCACGAGCATATGAACCTGTTAGTGGACCTTCTTCCATTTTTTCCATAATTCCTTTTAGAATAGCTGGTAAAAATCTTGCATCAATAGAACCACCTACAATGCAGTTGTAATACACTAATTTTCCACCCCATTCTAAATCGTATTCGTCTTTTGCTCTTACAGAAATTTTATATTCTTTTCCATCAATTTTATACATCACAGGATCAGGCATTCCTTCTGTGTAAGGTTCAATAATCATATGAACTTCACCAAATTGTCCGGCACCTCCCGATTGTTTTTTATGACGATAGTCAGCAAATGCTGTTTTTGTAATAGTTTCTCTGTATTCAATTTTTGGTCTAGAAAATTCAGTTGGAATTTTAAATTGATTGTCTAAATGCCATTTCAAAATATTTAAGTGATATTCGCCTTGTCCTTGAACTATTAATTGTTTCAACTCTTTTGAATATTCAACTAAAATTGTTTGGTCATCATCTTTTAATTTATTTAAGGCTTCGCCAAGTTTTTCGTCATCACCTTCGGTTACTGCTTTAATAGCAACTCTATATTTTGGATTAGGCCATTTAATAGCTGGCATTTCCCAATCTTCACCTGGAGCTACTAAAGTTGCTCCTGTTTTTGTTCCTTTAAGTTTTACAGTAGCACCAATATCACCAGCATACATTTTGTCAACTTTAACTCTGTTTTTTCCTGCGTTCACAAACAAAGTAGNAAGTCTTTCTTTAGTATTGGTTTTTGGATTATACATATCAATACTTTCGGTAAGAGTACCGCTAAGAACTTTGAAATAACATACTTCGCCAATATGTTCTTCTATAGAAGTTTTGAATACAAACAAAGATGGTTTTCCGTTTGGGTCGCATTTAATTTCTGTTCCTTCTTTATTTACATGAGCAGGTAATTTGTTAGGAGCAGGGCATACGTTAGCGATAAACTCCATTAAACGTTTTACACCTAAATCGTTTCTAGCATTTATACAAAATACAGGGAAAATTCCACGTTGAGGAAGACCAGCAGCTATTCCACGCATCATTTCTTCTTCTGTTAGTGTGTCATTTTCAAAAAACAATTCCATTAAAGACTCATCTGCTTCAGCAGCTTTTTCTATTAATTGTGTTTTAACTTCTTCAGCGTGGTCAGCATGTTCAGCAGGAATGTCGCTAATTACAATTTCTGTGCCTTTTATAGTGTACATTTTATTTGTAACAACATCAATTATTGAATTGAAACCTACACCAGCATTTACAGGAAATTGAACTAAAACTGCATTACCACCAAATGTTTCATGAATTGATTCAAAAACTTTTTCAAAATTTGTTTTTTCATGATCAAGGTGATTCATTACTATAACCATCGGCTTTTCTGCTTTCTCAACATAACGACCATGTATTTCTGTTCCTACTTCTATACCATTTGCAGTGTTAATAAGCATTACGGCAATGTCGGCAGGGAATAATGAAGACACTAAGCCTCCAACAAAGTCGTCCATACCAGGATTATCTAAAATGTTGATCTTTGTATTGTTTATTTCAGTGTACATTACTGTTGAATACAANGAGTTGCCATTTTCTTGCTCAATTAAACGATAATCTGAAACTGTATTCTTGCTAGCGATGTCTCCTTTACGGTTAATAACGCCACCAATTTGCAACATAGATTCTGCTAAAATAGTTTTTCCAGAACCAGAGTTGCCAACTAAGGCAATATTTCTAATCTGTTCAGTTTGATAATTTTTCATGTTAATACTTAAATATTAAATTTGTATAATTTTTACTTTTTTATTTGGCTGACAAAAATAATAAAAATAATATACTTACAAAGTATATCAGAACATTAATTTATAAAAAAANTTAAATTTATACTTAAAATAAAGTTTGAAACTTAATATTGTTAATTAAATTTGCAACCTAATTTTAAATAATGAGGAAAAAATTCATTATAAACTTAGCTTTCCTTCTTTTATTAAATCTTTTAATAAAACCGTTTTGGATTTTTGGAGTAGAACGCTCGGTGCAAAATATTGTAGGCTCTGCAGAATTTGGATTTTATTTTTCATTGTTTAATTTTTCTCTTTTGTTAAATATTATTCTTGACTTAGGAATTACAAATTTTAACAATAGAAACATTTCACAAAATCCACAACTATTAAGAAAACATGTGTCGAATATAGTTTCGCTAAAACTAATATTGGCATTGGTTTATGCTGCACTAACCNTAGGAGCTGCTTTAATTATAGGTTACGACTCAAGACAATTAGGAATATTGTTAATATTAATTTTAAACCAATTTTTATCTTCTCTAATTTTATATTTAAGATCTAATATTAGCGGGTTACAATTATTTAAAACCGACAGTTTAATTTCTGTACTCGACAGGTTTATAATGATAGTAGTGTGTAGCATTATTATTTGGGGAAATGTTACCGACAAACCTATGAAAATAGAATGGTTTGTATTAACTCAAACATTTGCTTATTTAACAACTGCTATAGTTACATTTTCAATAGTTGTTTATAAAGCCAAATTTTTTAAACTAAATTTTGATTTTAGATTTTTTAGAGTTTTTTTACGACAAAGCTATCCATATGCCTTATTGATTTTACTAATGGCTTTTTACAATAGAATAGATTCGGTAATGTTGGAAAGACTTTTGCCAGACGGTAAACACCAAGCAGGGATTTATGCTCAAGCTTATAGAATATTAGAAGCAGCATCAATGTTGCCATATTTATTCTCTATACTGCTTTTGCCAATGTTTTCACGAATGATTAAGAAAAAAGAAAACATTACTGAATTAGCAAAATTATCTTTTTCAATGATTTTAGTTCCTGCTATATTTTTAGTGTGTGTTTGTTACTTTTTTAGCGAGCAAATAATGGATTTAATGTATTGGGAAAACGTTGAGGCAAGCTCGAAAACTTTAAGTTTTTTAATGATAGGTTTTATAGGAATAAGTACTACTTATATTTTTGGAACATTGCTAACTGCAAACGGAAGCATGAAACAATTAAATACAATGGCTTTTGTTGGAATGATTTTAAATATAGCTCTTAATCTTATCCTTATTCCTCGTTTACATGTAATAGGCTCTGCTATAGCAGGAATGATAACACAATTGTTTACTGGGTTTTCTCAGCTTATTTTGGCAAAATATGTATTCAAATTTAAAATTAATTACAAACTAATCTTATCTATAGTAATTTTTGTTGCTATTGTAATAGTGTCAACTCAACTTTTGAGCAAATTGAATATGAATTGGATAACAATAATAGTAATTATTGGATTGATTTCTTTAGCTACATCGTTTGCTACAAGACTGTTTAAGATAAAAGATATTTACAAATTATTAACAGAAAGAGAGTAAACATATTTCTATTTTTTTGTTATAAATAAAAAATTAGTACAACTTATTCTTGAAAAAAACTAAATCCTAAAAAAAATACATATCTTTGCATTTAGCTAAAGTAAATCAAGCTGTAAAATGGTAAAAAATAATATAGAATTATCAATAGTTCTTCCTGTTTATAATGAGGAAAAGAATATCGATTTACTTTACACAAAATTAATTTCAAGTGTTGAGCAATTAAAATGTGCTTACGAAATTATTTTTGTAAATGATGGAAGTATTGATAACTCATTGGAGATAATAATAAATTTAGCTAAAAATAATCCGAATATCAAATACATTGATTTTAGCAGAAATTTTGGACATCAAATCGCAATTTATGCTGGAATGGAAAATTCAAAAGGAAATTATGTGCTTACAATGGATTCTGATTTGCAAGACCCACCCGAAGAAATAATAAATCTTTATNACAAAGTAAAACAAGGATTTGATATAGTTCATGCAAGACGCAAACAAAGGAAAGGAGAAACTATATTTAAAAAATTAACTGCTAAAATTTATTATCGAATATTGAGAAAAATTACTAAATGCGACATACCTGTTGATGTGGGAGACTTTAGAATAATTTCTAAAAAAGTTGTTGATATTTTAAAACAAATGCCTGAACAAGAAAAATATTTGCGTGGACAAATTGCTTGGGTAGGATTTAAACAAACTTTTATAGAATACGATAGAGACCAAAGAGCAGAAGGCAAAACTAAATATTCAACATCAAAAATGACAAAACTTGCTCTTGATGGAATAACTTCTTTTTCAGACTTTCCTTTAAGGTTTGCAACTTATTTAGGTTTTTTCGTTAGTATAATATCTTTTGTGCTTATGCTTTGGGTGTTGTATAAACGACTTATTGTAAAAGAATATGTGCAGGGATGGACTTCAATAATTTTGAGTGTTTTGTTTATGGGAGGAATAACGCTAATAACAATTGGAATTATTGGCGAATACATTAGTAGAATGGGCAATAATGTGAGAAAACGCCCTTTGTACATCATTAATAAAACGAATTTAGATAATGAGGAAGAAGATAAAGAAGAAGCAAATTAAAATATTATCAATTGTTTTATTACTTGTTGCTATCCCTTGTATAATTTGCATACTTGGTAATAAGTTTGAAAACAAATTNAAAAATAAAGAAATTGTTGTTAGTGCTAGCATTAAACCTATAAGTTTTTTTTTAAGTTTTGAAAATAATAATTACTTAAATGAAACTCACAAAATAACAAACTTAAAATTTTTATCCGGACGAAAATCTGTTATTATCGACAAGAACGGCGGGCAAAGTCCCATTATTACAATTCCAATTCCCGACCACGCAGATATGAGTTTTGTTAATATCAACTGTAATTTTTGGCTTTCACCAGATACAAGTTTCATAAATTCATTATTTGTGTTTACAATTATAGACACTAACAATACTGTATTATACCAACAAGAAAGAGAGATAAAGGCAGAAAACTTAAATTCAATTAATTGGTATAACTTTAACGAAAATTTCAATATTCAAACACAATACTTAAACTCACAACACTTTTTGCAAATGTTTATACGCAATAATTTAGAGCATAGTTCTAATTTGTATTTTGATGATTTAGAAATTGTGTTTGAAAAAGAAAATGAAATTCATAAAACTAAAGCACTTTTAGTTGATTTTGAAGATGATAAATTTCAAAAAACTAGCTCAAAATACTGTTTTTCAGGAAATTTTAGTACCTATGCAAGTGGCACAAACGATTACTCAGAACAAGTTGTATTAGATTTTGAAAATATTAACTACAAAAATTTAGATAAAATATTACTTAACCTAAATTATTTGAGCGAAACAGAAGACTTAGATGCAGTTTTTATTGTTTCTATTTGCGATACAAGCGATACTGAAATTTTTTGTAGTGAATTAGAACTTCATAAAGATAAAAATTTCAGACCTGAAAAATGGGAAAACATTAGTACTGAGATTATTATGCCAAAAAGTGTTGTTGATAAAGGTAGTTTTATAAAATTTTATTTGTGGAATAAAAATTCTAATACCGTATTTGTTGATGATGTGTATTTAATATTTAAAGAATTTTCGATTGAGTATGGAAATAAACCGACTGCTCATAATTTTATTTTAAATCCTAATTTTCAAATAAAAAAAAATCAAGCACCATACAACTTTTATTACCTAAATCGAGAAAAGNAATTCGCTAATAAAGAAAAAGAACTAAGTAAGTTTTTTACTGATTTTAATAAAATTCTAATTGGAAATTTTAAAGACAATACAAATTTAGATCAAATACTTGCTATTGGCACTGTCGATATTATGTTTTATGATTTTGAAAATCAAACAAAAATTAAACATGATTTTGAAAATTTAAACAACTTGCAATTTTTTACAGATGGGCAAAATGTTTTTTCATATCAAGAAAAAGCAAAAAAGTTAGGTTTACATAAAATTAATTTTTCAACAAATAGCTTAGACTNGGAAACAGAAATAGTGTATAATTCCGAAAATAAAATTTCTGAAATATTTTCAATCAATGATAGTATAATTTCAATATTTGATAATTTTGGAAATGTGTATGATTATTTAAAAAAAGATGGAAAATATTCTTTGATAAAAACATCAAAATTAATTTCATGCACTAAAGGTAATTTAAAACTATTAAAATCAAATTTTTATAATGAAGAAACAGAAGAAGTTCTAATTATTTTTCAAGAGACAGAGAAAGTAAAGTATGAGTTTTTTACTTATTGTATAAACGAAAATATGTGGAAACATTCAACAAATTGCTCTAATACGTCTATACAATATTTTGATAAATTAGACTTGCAATCTGAATATTTTTTAATTGACTATAATGGAGATGGTGTTTTTGAACTTTTGAAATTTAACAGAACAAATAAATTTAACTTAAAATTACTTAGTTTTGATTTTAGAAGTTACAAAATACTTTATGAAATTGATTTTAAAGGATTTGAAAATAGTCAAAATCCAAAATATTACGAAAAACTAAAAATTTTAACAGGAAATTTCGCAGATATTCGAGGTTCTGAAGTGATAATTTTTCAAGACAATGTAAATAAAGTAGATTGGTTAAATCAAAAAACAGAAATATATTCATTCAACAAATAAAATGAAAATTTATAAAATTTATATATTATTTTTAATTACGCTATTATTTGTTTCTTGTGGCTCTGATAAGAAAAAAACTTGCGATTATAGTGTTTCAGATATTGATTTTTTAGCAAATTATGATTCTAACGAATTAGACCTTGATTATGAAAATGCGTTAAGTGGTTTTACAATTCCCTCAATAAATCAAACCGAAAGTGGATATTTTAATTTTAATTTTAAACTTACAAATAATTCAAACAAAGAAAAAGAATACTTTTATAAAATTTATTATCAAAACGAATCGTATAAAATTCAAGAATGTGATTCTAAAAATAAAGCTCAGCAAGCTCAATATGTAGAGGAAAATTTTTATGGCTCTTGGGAAGATACAAATATTGGATTTAAAAGTTTAGGAAAAATTAGCCCTTCAGAGTTTATTGTTCTTACAGACTCTTTCCGGATTGTGGGTAATCCTAGAAATGAAGAAAAATATTTTTTCTATGGCGAAAACGACAGATGGAAACGTAATCCACGAGTGGGCGAATATAGTTTTATGTTAGTGATTGTTGATGAGGAAAATTTTGAGCAAATTCCTGAATACATAAAGCATATAAATTTGTTAAAAGATAGTGCAAACTTCGTGTCGCCCTATTATTATTTCCTTTATGGCGAAGGCAAAGACATAAAAAATTGTTTCGTAAAATTAGAAGAGAAAGCTTTAAAAGTTACTGCTAAACCCAATTTAGGTGGTGGAATTTATGTAAATCATTACATGTTTGATGAAACTATAGAAGATTTAGATAAATACCAATCTTGTAATTGCAACAATAGTTCAATGGAAGAAAAAGCACATTTTGAACAGTTTTTACATTATATAGACGAATCTTCTAGACTGCATAATGTACCAGTAATTAAAGATGTTCTGAATGAAGGTTTTACAAATGAAGAATACAACTGGCTTTCTGCTTTTTATAAAATTGAAGATAGAATTACTGTTCTCCCTCAATTAGCAAAATATCCTTGTCAAACAATTAAAAGCGATTCTGTTAACAATAAAATTATAATCTGTAATCCTGCATCAACATATGGTAACTGGCAAAAACAAAATGTAGGAGTAATTGCTCGACATGGGTTTGTGTATGGAAAATATACAGTAAAAGCTAAACTTACAAGTTTGTTAAATGATGACAATGTTTGGAACGGTATTACAAATGCAATATGGTTAATAAATCAAAAAGGACGAGGCAATGAAACCGGCTGGAATTTAAGACGTTCTTGCAATAAAAATGGATATATGAAAACTTATTGGGGTGGAAGAAATGACGAAAGAGTTGAAAAAGTTGATTATTCAGAAATTGATTTTGAAATATTAAAAACAACACCATATTGTCCCAGAACAAAAACAAAATTGACAAAATCTGACCAAGCTATGCCAGATAAAATAGATTCATGGAATATAGAACTGCCCGAAAATATTAAAAAAGACGAAGGGAAAATAGCTGTTTGTTGTACAAACTGGGATATGGCTTGCTGGGAACCAAAAAACTTTTCAACAGGTTGCCATAAAATAAAATATAATAACAAAACATTTTATTTACATAGATGGGATAATACATATAGAGCAATAACGTTAAAATATCTAGCCTCAAATAAAGAACTTTTTGGAGGAGATTATTATTATTATCAAATTGATTGGCAACCAGATAAAATTATTTGGAGAATAGGACCAGAAAAAGATAAACTTTACGAAGTTGGATATGTTGACCAAACTGTTACTATGGTGCCAAATAATCAAATGACACTAATAATTACTCAAGAATTTCATAATACGAATTGGTGGCCCGGTTCACCTTACGGACAAGAAAATATTCCATTCCCAGCAAAAGATTATGTCGGAGAAATTTATGAAATTACAATTGAGTAAATGCTAATAAATAGAAATTTTTAACGATTTCTATAAAAAAGTAAAAAAA